>Ga0255347_1000029_pt1 | contig 293010 bp, 303 predicted proteins | sample wastewater_treat_2_FD_192479 | JGI IMG/M metagenome (GOLD analysis project Ga0255347, IMG submission 192479) | Wastewater microbial communities from Lulu Island WWTP, Vancouver, Canada - plant24 | ecosystem: Engineered > WWTP > Wastewater > Unclassified | place: Canada: Vancouver, British...
CTCCTCGACCGCCGCTTCCGGTCGCACGCGGAGAAGGTGATCAAGGGCGACCTCGAGGATGCGCTCTCCCGGCTCGGGACCTCGGCGGACCTCCCGATCTACTACACGAACGGGACGCACGTCGCCCCGGGCGCCCCCGTGCCGCTGACACGGCGGATGGAGCTCGAGCACGTCTTCTTCCCGATCGTCGACGGCGGGAACATCTTCCATATCTGGCTCGGCGAGCGCCGCCCCGACCCCCGCGGGCTGATGGAGATGGCCTTCAACCTCTGCAGGAAGACCCAGATCGGCTACTTCGCGTTCACGCGGGACCTGACGGTCGGGCTCCGGCAGTTCCGCGAGCACCGCCCGCGCCCGGGGGCCGGGACGATCAGCCTCGTCGACGCGCGGGCAGAGGTCTGAGCCGGCCCCTTCCCTTTGCCGGCGTTCGCCGGGATCGATGCGTCGCGGAGGCCCAAGTCCCGTTCTTCGGCTGGAACCGGTTCCGGACCGGGACCACCACATCTTGAAATAGCACGGGCACCGAGATCCCTCCTGGTGGCGGAAGAGACATGGAGTCGATGCTGGAAGGCGAACAGGTCATCGTAGAGGACAGTGCGAAGTCGGAGTTCTTCGGGAAGGGGACGCTCTCTCTCACGACTCACCGGCTGGTCTTCGAGGCGGCAACGGGCGGGCTTCTCTCCCGCTCGTCGGAGACGAGGATCGACCAGCCGATCAGCACCGTGAGGTCGTATGGCGCCTCCGGGAGGAAGTCCCTGGTGGTCCACTTCGAGGGGAACATGGAACCCACGACCCTCCTCGTCGACAACCCCGAGAGGTGGGAGACGGCCATCAGGGCCGTGAAGGTGATGAGCGGAGAGGAGTAGCGCTCGCGGTAGCGGGACGGGGCCCGAACGGAGCCCGCCCGGGCGTACATAGCCGGTCGTCCCGCGTCCCGGCGCACCGTATCCCTTTATCCCTGTTGCGGCGGACGCTGATCCATGCGGCGCCGAGACGGCCCCGCGGAGAACGGTCATCATGATCCGCTATACCTCGGTCGTCCTCTTCAGCGACGACGTGCCCGCTCTGCGCGACTTCTACCGTGACCTCTTCGACCTCGAGGTCGTCCTCGACCTCGGCGGGCTCGTGACCTTCGACGGCGGCATCTCGATCTGGGAGATGGCCAGGGCCCAGGCGCAGGTCTACGGCGGACAGGAGCCGTCGCCGGTCGAGCGGCCGCGCTCGGAGCTCTACTTCGAGACCGATGCGATCGAGACGTTCGCGGCGGGGCTCGAGGGGCGCGCCCGCCTGGTCCACCCGGTCCAGACGGCGCCGTGGGCCCAGCGGGTGATCCGGTTCTACGACCCCGACGGGCACCTGGTCGAGGTCGGCGAGGCGATGGACACGGTCGCGCGGAGGCTCGCGGCCGACGGGCTCTCGCCCGACGAGGTCGCGGCCCGGACCCTCATGCCGCCCGCGTTCGTGGCGGCCGCGCTCGAAACGGGCGCAATGATGGAGAACGAGACGCATGAACGAGATCGCTGAGACCTGCCAGAGCTGCGGCATGCCCATCGGCGCCGCGGAGGACCGGGGGACGGAGGAGGACGGGAGGCCGAGCGCGTTCTACTGCCGGTACTGCTATCAGCGCGGCGCCTTCACCGAACCGGGCGCCACGATCGAGACGATGGCCGCGCACGGCGGCACGATGATGTCGCGCCTGTTCGGGATTCCGCCCGGACGGGCCGGGGACTTCGTGCTCGCGCAGCTCCGGCCACTCCGGCGCTGGAGCGGCCGGCTGGTCCCCTCGTGCGGGAGCTGCGGCATGCCGCTCCTGGAGCCCGCCGACGCGGGCACGGAGGCGGATGGCTCCCCGAGCGAGGAGTACTGCGTCCACTGCTACCGGGACGGCGCGTTCGTCGAGCCGGACCTGACCCTCGAGGCCTGCGTCGAGCGGGCCGCGCCCCTGCTCGCGGCCGAACTCGGGATGCCGGTCGACCGTGCGAGGGAGATGGCGGCGGCCTTCACCGCGACCCTCCCGCGGTGGCGGTGAGGGGACCGGCGGCCCCCCCACGAATCGAGTCCCCGCGCTCCCGCCCCGTTCCCCCATCACTCCTATCAACACCGGACGTGATGTGAGACGTGATGGGAGATCGCCGGCGGCCTCAATGGCCTCGAATTAAGAAACGCCGCCTGAATACGCGATATCGCGAATAGTTCTCCCATCAACCTGCGGAACAGAGAGAGACGATGCCGCACGGTGCGAGAGGCCCCCGCACACTGTTCTGATGGGAATGATGGGAGAGCGTACAGTAAAAACAATAGAATGAAGAGGAATAGGCAATCGCAGCTTGCTGCGTCGCCCGACGGTCTCCCATCACCATCTCCCATCAACCCCGTTTTTGATGCGATTGATGCGAGAACCGCCGGCGCTCCTCGGCGGGGTCGCCGTCGATCGCCGGCACCGGCTCCGGGGAGGGACCGCCGGCATACCCGGCCGGCCCCATCAGGGTCCTGGCCCTCGAGGCCACGAGCCGGTCCCGCCGCCATCCCCTGTCCTTCAGCACGCGCACGGCCCCCGTCGCGATCGCCACCACGCCCCACGAGAGAGTAAGGGTCGCGAGCACCGCCGCCGGCAGGAAGACCGCCGACGCGGGGCCGAGGCCGAGACGGGCGAGGTACTCGATCACGACGAGGACCATACCGCCCTGGACCAGGTATATCCCGTAGCTCGCCCTGCCGAGCGCGACCAGCACCGCGCGGGCGCGGGTTCCGTCCCCGGGCCCGAGGGCACGGACCCCGGCGAGGAGCAGGGCCGTGGCGAGGAGATACGCGGCCGGCTCCACGAGAAAGGAGAGCCCCGCGAGGGCCAGGAGGGCAGGGCTCGGCGCGAGCCAGGCCGCGAGACGTGCCGCCCCGAGAGCGACCGCTGCGAGGACTCCCAGCGCGGCGAGCCCCGGGGTGAGACGCGCTGCGAGTCGCGCCGACTGGTCCGGGTGGGCCGTGAGCGCCATCCCCGCCACGAAGAAGATCAGGTACCCGGCCGGCGCGAGGCCCTGGACCAGGAGGGCCGAGACCATCCAGCCAGGCTCGACAATGTGGAGAAGGGCCTTGAGGAGGAAGTAGGCGGAGGAGAGCACGGCCAGGAGGCCTCCGGCCCGTGCGAGCGTCCGGGGCCGCGCGAACCGGACCCACGGCGCGACCACGGGGTACAGGAGGGCGAGCATGACCGCGAGCGCGACGAACCAGAGGTGGTAGCTCGCCGTCGCGGTCAGGAGGCGCACGGCCCCCTCGTTCACGGTCATCCCCCCCTGCCCGTCGGCGATGAGCGCGAGGTAGACGACCGAGACCGCGAGATACGGCGGCAGGAGCCGGGCGAGCCTGCGGGCGATGAACCGGCCGGCCCCGAGGGGCGGGGGATGGACGTGCATCAGGACCGCGCCCGAGACGAAGACGAAGAGAGGCACCGCGACGTGCGCTGCCGCGTCGATCGCGAGGTACGGCACGAGGAGGTGGCCAGCCGACCCCGCGACGATCGCCGGGGCCACCGCGTGGATCACGATCGCGGCGATGGTCGCGATGGCGCGAAGGTAGGCGTACTCGACGAGATAGGCCGGGCGCGGCACAGAGAAACGATGGGCCCCCGGCGGGTTTAAGCACTCGCGTCGGGCCCGGGCTCCCGGTCTGCACGGGATCGATCCGTCAGGGTCCCGGCACGATCACCCCCGGTGTCACCAGCCACTCGAGCGCTCCTCCGCTCTCCGGGGAGAACTGCCCGATCAGCGCGAGCGCGCCCTTCGCCAGCCGGGCCCGTCCGCCGCCGATCGCGGCCGAGACGAGATCCGAGAGCAGCGGGTCGTGCCCGACCACGAGCACGGCCGCGTTCGGGTCGAGGGTCGCGAGCCGTGCCATGAGCGCTGCGACCGTGCTGCCCGGGACGAGCTCGTCCCAGATCATGAGCGGCAGCGCGCTTCCGCACTGGGCCACGAGGGTCGCCGTCTCGTGCGCACGGGTATACGGGCTCGTCGCGACCAGGTCGAGCGCGAGCTCGTGCTCGCGCACCCACCGGCCCAGCCGGCGTGCGTCCCGCTGTCCCTTCTCCGTCAACGGACGGCGCGCATCATCTCCGCCCGGGACCGCCCGCTCCGCCTTCGCGTGCCGGAGGACGTAGAGGTCCATGCAGAGGGATGGCGGGGGGATGATATCTAGGTTTCGTGGGCGCCGGAACGGCGGTCCGGCTGGAGCCGACGGTTGAGAGGAGAGAAAGAGGTGGGTGTGAAGCGCGTCCCGCGCTCACGAGATCTTCACGTACTTGGACAGCTTGACCTCGGCGACCGAGTTGTCCGTGTAGGTGATCTTCACGAGCGGCGAGAACGTGCCGGTCGAGGGGTAGAAGAACGTCGGGCTGGTGGACCGCGCGTTCCACGAGTTCAGGTGCTTGTCCGCGTCGAACGACCACCAGACCGACTTGATGGTCTTGCCGGCGGCCGGCTTCACGGTGAACTTGACGGCGGCGCCCTTCTTGGCCGTTGCCGGCGTCACGGTGATGGCCGCGGAGCCGGACGACGGCTGGGTAGCGGTCGTCTTCTCGATGGTGGGGGTGGCGACTGCCCTGCTCAGGGCGTTCGTCTGGGCCTCGGACGTTGCCGGTGCGGGCGTGGAGACGCGCGTTGTCGGGGCGACCCCGCCGGAGGTCTGGGAGGCCGAGCCCGAGGCGGTGGATCCGCCCGAGAGCTTGTGGGTCCCGGCGCTGTTCCCGGAGAACCCGTTGGACCCGAGCGAGAGCGACACGCTCTCGATCGCCCAGAGGCCGTAGTCGCCGTTACCGGTGGCCGTGTTGCCGCTGATGGCGCACCCGTCCGAGTCGAAGAGGACGATACCCGACTGCGAGTGGCCGCAGGCCGAGTTGCCGATCAGCTTGTTGCCGGACGAGTAGTCCAGGAAGATACCGTGGTTGTCGTTGTTGTTTGCCTTGTTGTTGGAGACGGTGTTGTCACGGGTGAAGTCGAGGTAGAGCCCGAAGCGGTTCCCCGATGCGACGTTGTTCGTGACCATGTTCCCGGTCGAGTCGTAGACGATCCCGCTGCCCGTGCGGCCGGTACCGGCGAGCCAGAGGCCCATGTCGGAGTTGTCCTTCATGGTGTTGCCCGTGATGGTGTTGCCGTCGCAGTTCGCCCAGAGGTGGATTCCCTGTTCGTTACCCGCGGCGGTACAGCCGGAGATCGTGTTGCGGCTCGACTCACGAAGGCTGATGGCGGCCTTCGTGTTCGAGGTGCCCGTCACGCCCGTCACCGTGCTGCTGGCGACCCCCTTCAGGTAGACGCCGAAGTGCCAGTCCTGGACGCGGACGTTCTTGATCGTGACGCCCGTAAGCGTCGTGCCTGGATTGTTGACCAGGATCCCGAAACTGCTCGAGGCATCGTTGCCATCGATGAGATGGCCGTTGCCATCGATCGTGACACCGGAGGATTTTACCCAGATCGCGGGCGATTTACCGCCCGTGATGTCCTTTGCGAGGACATAGGTACCAGGCGATGAAATCACAGTCGGGCCGGTAATGGTGGTCGCACCGAGCACCGCGGGGATGGCCGCGAGCAGGACCAGCACGACCAGGCCGGACCTCAAATACAGGCTGTTCTTCATGCAACTCTGGGGGTTTGAAGTAACCGTTTAAACCCTTTCCTTTTTGCGAGGGTCACAAATTACGTAGATTCTATCCGCGCATTCTCGGCAAGATATATATACTTTCTCCGAATTTTAAAGAGAGCCGAAATTTCCGATCGCGCAGATCCCCCTTCCATGAGGGGATGCGGAACGGAGGTGCCGCACCCGACCCGTACACTCAGCGGAGTCGTGCGGTCTTTTGAATACTCTATCGACCTTGTATGTTGCCATGTCTAATCATGCTTTCGCTATGGATCCGAGGATCGAGCCGCGGCACCATCGCGAGATCCTGGAGCGCGACAGCGCAGGACGGCACTCGTGCCTCCGTCTCCCCCAAGAAATAGCTATGTCGGCGGACCCCGGTAGGCACCATTCAGGGCGGTCCGGTTTCCACAATCGCAGTATGGAGAGCAGGGCGATTCCAGGAATCATGTTACTCCGCGCGGCATAGATCTCCCAGGTTCCTGAACCGACCAGAGCCTGGCGGGCGTCCGAGATCGGAAGCCTGCCGGGGTGGAGGCCCTTCGGCAGACCCGCGACATTATACGGCATGACGGGACACCCGCGGAAGCGCTCCGTCCTCTCACTGCCGGCGGGCCGCGACCGGCGCTGGCGTATCGAACCGGCTCTCGAGTTCCCTCTCACACCCCCGGGATCTCCCTGTCCTGAGCCGGTTCGTTCCGCCGGCTCGGCCTGTGTCAACAATCTTATAGGAGGGGATACGCGACGGCCCGAGACCGGGGGGGACCGACTGGCCTGGCGACACGGTCGCTTTGAGCGGAACGAGGAGACCTGGTTCTGTCCATGTGACGTAGCGGACTCCTCCCGGCGTAGAGCTCTGTTCCTCAGGCCATACGGTTGGAAGAAAGATATGTTGGGATATCTAAGGACGAATTTTTGTTTAAAAAAAGCGCTTCTCAGGGTGCTGGTGGATCTGGACATGGAACACCAGCGCGAGGGCCGCAGCGCCGGCTCGAGGGAGCCCACGACCGGCGAGTCGTCGGGTAGCCAGAAAGAGATGACGACCCGGGGAACGCCAGGTCGCGGAGCACAGGAGAGCGAGGATGCCGGCATGGGCCAGATGTCCTGGAGGCTCCGCGAGGCCCGCGAGGAAGGTGACCCCGAGCTCATCCGGCGCGAGGAGGATCTCCCACGCCCGGCAGCAGAACCTCGCGGAACGCGAGCGCTCGCTCAAAGACCGTGACGAGCAACTCCGAACCCGCGAGCAGGGCATGAAGGAGCGACAGACCAGAGTCACGGGCAAGGGCCTGGGCGCGACCGACTATACGGACGAGATCCACATCCAGAACAGGCGGTGATCACCATGGCAAACACGGAAAAGGCCGGGGAGATGCGGGGCACGTCCGGCGGCCGCAGCGGAGCGCAGGAGAGCGAGGAGGCCGGCATGGACCAGATGTCCCGGATGCTCCGCGAGGCCAGCGAGGACGACGACCCCGGGATGCAGAAGCAGGCGGGGACGGGCCGCGGTGAGGAGGGCGGCTATGTCTGGGTGCTTTCCGTGCGAGAGTGCGCGATGTGCGATCGCGAGCGGGGAATGTCCGAGCGTGAGCGGGGGATGGCGGAGCGCGAGCGAGCCATGTACGACCGCGAGTGCGCGATGGCAGACCGCGAGGACATGAGTTCGGGCGGCCCGCAGGGCGGGATGGACCGCTGAACCTCCCGCCTCTCTTTTCTCCAACAGAACCCTCCACCGAGGGATCCAGGCCGACGGTGGGACGGACTGTACGATCTCGAGGAGCCCGGTTTCCGTATGCGGGCCCCTGGCCGTTCCCGAATTTCGGGCCCAGGGAACTGACCGTTCGCTCGCAGGCCCGTCGCTTATCTGGGGGCTATCGCACCGCCGGTAGGGGTATCTCTCCGGGCGGGAAACCGTGGGCAGAAACAGGCTGCATCACCAGCAGATGGGGCCGCGATTGGACCAGTGCGGGGAGAGGGGTTCGAACCCTCGAACTCCTTCGAGACCGGACCCTAAATCCGGCGCCGTTGACCGGGCTTGGCTATCCCCGCGCCGGTACTACATCGGTGCCGGGGCGATAAACCATCACCGATCGGGGCCGCGGTTCACCGCTCGACCGGCTGTCCCCCGGACGGCTAGCCCCCTCGGGTCATGACGCCGTCTCAGGCTCTGCCGCGCCCTCCCCGGCGGCCCCGAGCGCCGACGGCTCGGGCCCGGGAGGTAGCGCCGCGTCCCGGCGGAACTCGAGCTCCTCCACGACGATCCCGTAGGCCCCCACCGCGAGCGAGAGGAGAAGCGGGCCCAGGAGCAGCCCGACCACCCCGAGAAGCGTGATCCCGCCGAAGAACCCGATGAACATCACCACCGGGTGAATCCGGGCCTTGGCCCCCATGAGCAGCGGGCGCATGATCCAGTCGGGGATGGCCGCCACGAACGGGTAGCCGACCAGGACGATCAGGAGCAGGCCCCGCAGGTCGCCGTTCGCGATCGCGTAGCCGCCGAGCACGAGCAGGATCACTGTCTGGCCCAGGAACGGCACGAGCTGGAAGATGCCACAAAGGACTGCGAAGAAGAGGACATGGCCGTACCCGAGAATGTAGAAGAACGGAATCGCGACCAGGAACGAGAGGAACGCGGTGGCGAAGTGGACCACGAAGATGGAGTACATCACGTCCACGGCCATCTGCCAGAGCCGGCCGGCTACCCGGTCCACCTCGCCCGGCAGCGCGTCGGCCAGGCGCGTGCCGACCGCCTCGCCCTGTTCGAGGGTCAGGTAGAGGACGAGGAAGAACGTGATCAGCTCGAGCGAGACCATCGGGATCTCGCCGACGAGCGAGGTGAGGAAACCGGTAAGGGCCCCGATCTCGGCCTGGATCCCGGCGAGCACTTCCGTGAGGTCGAAGGGAAGGCCCACGAGCGGCCCCGTCACCGGTGCGACCACCGCGTCCAGGATCGTCCGCGCGATCTCGGCGATATAGTCGAGGTTCTGGACCAGAACCGCGATTGTCACGACGGCCGCGCCAACAAGCCCGGCCCCGACCACGACCGTCAGGATCGTCGCCGCGAAGACCGGGTTCATCCGCTGCGCAAGCCAGCGCTGGAGAGGAAAGAGGACCACCGCGACCGATGCCGCGAGGACCGAGACACCGAGCAGCGGCCAGAAGACCACCGCGGCCGTCAGGACGATCCCGATCACGATCACCCAGATCGGCCAGTGGGGCAGGGCCGCCGGCTCGCTCATTCCTGATCCTGTGGCGACGGGAGAGATATGCCTGCCGGACCGGAGGCGAACCGACAGGTTTATGAGAGGGGTCCGACGAACCCTATCCCAATGTGTGGTGAATGTTTTTTCGCCCGTGAGTGCTTTTATCACCAGGGCACCTGATCGCCACGCATCGTTCGCTCGCTCAGCCTCTATCTGCCGAGCGGACGGCTTCGCCTTCTATTATCCGTTCTGAGCGCCCCACGCTGTGTCAACAGTGCCGGGGCCTCGGGAGTACCTGTCATGAGAGGAAAAGAGATCCGTCTTGAACGCATCATCAACCGGAACACGAAGAGGACCATCGTCGTGCCCATGGACCACGGTGTCTCGCAGGGGCCGATCGACGGCCTGATCGATCTCGGCGCGGCCGTCGACGCGGTGGCGCTCGGCGGCGCGAACGCCGTGCTCGGCCATATCGGCCTGGCCCTCCACGGCCACCGGCGGCACGGCCCGGACATCGGCCTGGTCCTGCACCTCTCCGCCTCGACCGCGATCGGGCCGGACCCGAACGAGAAGGTGCTGGTCAACACGGTGACCAACTGCCTGCGCATGGGAGCAGACGCAGTCTCGATGCACGTCAACATCGGGGCCGACTCCGAGGCCCGCATGCTCGAGGACCTCGGACGGGTCGCGGTCCAGTGCCAGCACTGGGGCATGCCGCTCCTCGCCATGATGTACCCGCGGGGCAGGAAGATCGAGGACGAGCACGCGGTCAGCCACGTCAAGCTGGCGGCCCGCGTCGCGGCCGAACTTGGCGCGGACATCGTCAAGACCGTGTACACGGGCGACCCCGACTCGTTCCGCGAGGTGACGCGGGGCTGCCCCGTCCCCGTCGTGGTCGCGGGTGGCTCCAGGACCGACGACCGCGCGACCCTCGACCTGATCGAGGGCGCGGTCCAGGGCGGCGCCGCCGGGATCTCGATCGGCCGGAACGCGTTCCAGCACCCGCACCCCGACCGGTTCGTCCGGGCCGCGGCCATGATCGTCCACGAGGACCGGACCGCCGCCGAGGCCATGGAGGTGCTCCGATGATCGGCAAGGAGATCCGGCTCGAGCGATGCATGGACCGGAACACGGGCCGCGCCGTGATAGTTCCCATGGACCACGGCATGACCCTCGGGCAGATCGACGGCCTCCGCGACATGACCCGTGTGATCTCCGAGGTCTCGGAGGGCGGGGCGAACGCGATCGTCCTCCACAAGGGCATGGTCACGGCCGGCCACCGGCGGCACGGGAGGGACATCGGCCTGATCGTCCACCTCTCGGCCTCGACCGCGCTCAACCCCGACCCGAACGACAAGGTCCTCGTCTGCACCGTCGAGGAGGCGATCGCGCTCGGTGCGGACGCGGTCTCGATCCAGATCAATATCGGCTCGCCGAACGAGTCGCGCATGCTCGAGGCGGCGGGCCAGGTCTCGCGCGAGTGCACCCGGTGGGGGATGCCGCTGCTGATCATGGCCTACGCCCGGGGCCAGGGGATCAACTCGTCGAGCCCGGCCTCGGTCTCGCACTGCGTCCGAGCGGCCGAGGAGCTCGGCGCAGACCTGATCAAGGTCAGCTACCCGAACGACCCGGAGGCGTTTCGGCGGATCGTCGAGTCCTGCTCGGTCCCGGTCCTCGTCGCGGGCGGTGAGAAGGGGGGTGACGAGGACGCGATCGCGATGGTCTCCGAGGCGGTCGGCGCCGGCGGCGCCGGGGTCTGCATGGGCAGGAACGCGTTCCAGCGGCAGGACACGGCCGCGTTCGTCGGCCGGATCGTCGACGCCGTCCACGGGGCGCCGCGATGAGGGCGCTCTGGGTCGAGCCCGTGCCGTTCTCGACGGAGGTCGTGACCGCCGCGCTCGAGGCGGGCGCGGACGCGATCGTCACGGACGAGCCGGCACGCGTGAAGGCGCTCGGCCGGATCACGACGGTCGGCCCCGGCGGCGACCTCGCATGGGACCGTGATGTCTACCGCGTGACCATCACCTCCTCGGCGGACGAGGACCGTGCCGTCGAGCTCGGCGGGCGCGGCCCGGTCGTGGTCGAGACGTCCGACTGGACCGCGATCCCGCTCGAGAACCTGGTCGCTCGCTCGGACAATGTCTACGCTCGGGTCTCGTCCGAGGAGGAGGCCCGGCTCGCCCTCGGCGCGCTCGAGCGCGGCGTGGCGGGCATCGTCCTCGCGACGGGTGACCCGGAGGCGGTCCGGCGCGTGGCCGCGCTCGTGAAGGGCGGGGACGAGCACGTGCCGCTCGCCGGCTTCACGGTCACGGCCATCCGCCCGGTCGGCATGGGCGACCGGGTCTGCGTCGACACCTGCTCGATCTTCGACGACGGCGAGGGCCTGCTCGTGGGCAACACCTCGTCGGCGATGCTGCTCGTCCACGCCGAGACCCTTGAGAACCCGTACGTCGCGCCGCGGCCGTTCCGCGTGAACGCGGGCGCGGTCCACGCCTACTGCCTGCTGCCGGGCGGGAGGACCGCGTACCTCGCGGACCTCCGGGCCGGGGAGAGCGTCCTCGGCGTCGACTCCGGGGGCGGGACCGAGACGGCCGCGATCGGCCGGGTCAAGGTCGAGCGCCGGCCGCTCCTGCTGGTCGAGGCCGTCGCCGACGACGGCCGGCCGGCCTCGGTCATCCTCCAGAACGCCGAGACAATCCGGCTCGTCCGCGAGGGTGGGGGCGCGGTCTCGGTCGCGGCCCTGGCGCCCGGCGACCGGGTCCTTGGGGTCCTGCTCGAGGGGGGCAGGCACTTCGGCCATGCGATCGAGGAGACGATCCGTGAGCGATAGGCTCGGCATCATTGGCGGGACGGGAGGCATGGGCTCCCTCTTCGCACGGATCTACGGTGAGGCTGGCTGGGAGGTCTCGGCCCGGGGACGGACCGCCGAGGAGCCGCTGGATCGCTTCCTCGAGCGGCAGGACGTGGTGATGGTCTCGGTCCCGATCGACGCGACCCTCGGCGTGATCGCAGCGGTTGCACCCGTCCTCGCCCCGGACCAGCTCTTCTGCGACCTGACCTCGCTCAAGGCGGGGCCGGTCGAGGCCATGCGCCGCTCGCCCGCGCCGGCCGTCGGGCTCCACCCGCTCTTCGGCCCCGGCGTGGAGACGATCGCGGGCCAGACCGTCGCGGTGACGCCCGCGACCGCGACCAGGGATGAGTACAGCCCCCTGCTCGCGGTCCTCGAAAGGGCCGGGACGCGCCTGGCTTTCACGACCCCGGAGCGCCACGACGAGCTGATGGCCGTGGTCCAGGGGCTCGCCCACGCGCTCTCGCTCGTCATGGCGGGAGCCGTGCGCGTCCTCGGCGCCGACCTCGACGAGCTCCTGCAGTTCACCTCGCCAATCTACCGGATCGAGTTCGGGCTCGTCGGCCGGCTCCTCGCCCAGGACCCGGCGCTCTACGGCCCGATCCTCCGACAGAACCCGAACGTCCGCGACGTGCTCGTCGCGGCCCGCGGCGCCCTCGAGGAACTCGCGGAGGCGGTCACCGACCCGGAGCCGGCGGCGTTCCGTCGCCTCTTCGAGGAGGACGCAGCCCGCTTCGCCCCGTACGGCGCGGCCGCGACCACCGAGACCGATCGCCTGATCCGGTGCCTCGCGGAGCCCGGGCCATGACCCTCGTGACCCTCGGGCCGGCAGGGACCTTCTCGCACGGGCTCGCGGCGCGTCTCGACCCCGACGTTCGCCTCGTCCCGTCGATCGCGGCGGTCTTCTCCGCCGTCGCGGCTGGCGAGGGCGACGGCCTGGTCCCGCTCGAGAACAGCGAGGCCGGGTCGGTCGGCGCGACGCTCGTCGGCCTGGCCGATCACCCCGTCTCGATCACGGGCGAGTGCACCATTCCCATCCGCCACCACCTGGCCGCGCGGGACGCGGGCGGCGGGCATCGGTGTGTCTATGCCCATCCCCAGACGGCCGAGCAGTGCTCGCGCCGGCTCGAGGCGCTCGCCCTCCCCCTCGTCCCGACGGCCTCGAACGCGGCCTCGGCGATCGCGGCGCGAGACGACCCCTCGGGGGCCGCGCTGGTGTCGGACGAACTCGCGACCCTCTACGATCTCGCCGTGCTCGAGCGCGACTGCCAGAACAGCGACGCGAACGAGACCCGGTTCATCAGGATCTCACGGGCGCCGGCGGCGTGGCCGGCGCCGTGTCGTGCGAGCCTCCTCCTCGACCCCCTCGAGGACCGGCCGGGTCTCCTCTTCGCCCTGCTCGCCCCGTTCGCGGCCCGCGGGCTCAACCTGACCCGAATCGAGTCCCGGCCGTCGCGACGGGGGCTCGGCCGGTACGTCTTCTATGTCGACGGCGACTGCGGCACGGGCTGGGACGACGCCGTGGCCGAGCTCGGCCGGCTCTGCACCGTGAAGGACCTCGGCCGCTACGGGAGGCTCGAACCGTGACCGCGCTCATCCTCGACCGCGCGGGGCCGGTCGACCTCTCGCTCACTGCCCCCCCGTCCAAGTCCCTGACCCACCGGGCGCTCGTCGCGGCCGCCCTCGCCGACGGCCCCTCGATCCTCTACGACCCGCTCCTCGCCGACGATACGCTTCTTACCATCGCGGGGCTCCGCCGACTCGGCGCGACGATCGAGACCGGTGATCGCGTGGTCGGGGTCGAGGGCGCCGGGGGGCCGCTCGTAGCCGGCGACGGCGCCGTGCTCGATTGCGGCAACTCGGGCACGACCCTCCGCCTGCTCGCCTCGGTCGCGGCCCTCGCGGACAGTCGGGCCACCCTCACGGGCTCGGCCCGGATGCGGGAGCGACCGGTCGGGCCGCTCGGTACGGCCCTCGAGGCGCTCGGCGCGACCGTCCGTTATCCCGACGGGCACGGTCTTCCCCCGATCGAGATCGCGGGCCCGCTCCGCGGCGGGGAGGTCGCGGTCGACGGGGAGGTCTCGAGCCAGTTCGCCTCCTCGCTCCTCCTCGCGTCCCCGCTGATGCCCGACGGGCTGGTCCTCCGCCTCGCCTCGCCACCGGTCTCACGATCGTACCTCGACCTGACGGTCGGGGTGATTTCCCGGTTCGGCGCGGCCGTCGACCGCCGCGGGTACGAGCGGTTCGCGGTCAGCCGCGGGGGGTACGCGGGCACGGCGTACGCGGTCGAGGGGGACTGGTCCTCGGCCTCGTACCTCTTCGCGCTCGCGGCCGCGCTCGGCGGGCGGGTCGCGGTCAGGAACCTCGACGCGGCTTCGGCCCAGGGGGACCGGCGGTTCGTCGGAGCCCTCGCGGCGATGGGCTGCCGCGTCTCGGCCGGGCCGGACGGGGTCACGATCGAGCGTGACGGCCCGCTCCAGGGAATCGAGTGTGAGATGTCGTCATCGCCCGACACGGTCATGACACTTGCCGTGGTCGCCGCGCTCGCCGAGGGTCCGACCCGGATCAGGGGGGTCGGCCACCTCCGCCATAAGGAGTCGGACCGGCTCGCGGTCACGGCCGACCGGCTCCGGACGCTCGGGGCCGGCGCAGAGGTCGAGGAGGACGCCCTCGTTGTCGTTCCGGCCCCGCTCCACGGCGGCGCTATCGACCCGGCCGGCGACCACCGGCTCGCGATGGCCTTCTCCGTCCTCGGCCTCGCCGTCGGTGGCGTCGAGATCGAGGACCCGGGCTGCGTGGCAAAGTCCTGGCCCGGGTTCTGGTCGGTGCTCCGGGAGGCCGGGCTGCTGTGAAGGTCGTCCTGGTGGGCCCGCGCGGCGCGGGCAAGAGCACGGTCGGTCGGCTGCTCGCTGACCGTCTCGGCCTCCCGTTCGTAGATACGGATGCGCTGGTCGAGGCGCGGGCGGGCCGGCCGATCCCGGCGATCTTCGCAGAGGGGGGCGAGACGGCCTTCCGCGCCCTCGAGCGGCAGGTCTGCGCCGCACTTGCCGGCGCCGACGGCGTGATCGCCGCCGGCGGTGGGGCCGTGCTCGACCCCGGCAACGTCGAAGCCCTCCGGCGCAGGGCGCGGACGGTCCTGCTCGAGGGCCCGCCGGAGGAGCTGGTCCGCCGCTGCGACGGGAGCGACCGACCGGCACTGACCGCGTTCTCGCCACTCGACGAGGTCAGGGCCGTGCTCGCGGCCCGGGCCGATGCGTACCGCGCCGCGGCCGACCACTGTGTCTGGACCGGGTGCCGGACACCGGAGCAGGTCGCAGCCCTGCTCGTGACCGCGCTCGGGGCCCGGTTGCCGGACGAGCTCCGCGCCGAGCTCGCAGCGCTGAACCCGTCCCCCGCGGAGGCAGCGGCCGTCGACGGCGCGATCGCCGCCGGCGCCCGCCTCTGCGCCGTCGCCGGTCACCCGATCGGCCACAGCCGCTCGCCGCCGCTCTTCGCCCGCCTGGTCGAACGGTACGGTCTTCCCTATGCTTACGCCCGGGTCGACGCGGCCGACCCCGCCACGCTCGTGGCGCTCGCGGCGAGGCTCGACCTGCGGGGCCTCTCGGTCACGCTCCCGCTCAAGGAGTCGATCGTTGCGCACTGCGACATCCTCTCCCCCGACGCGGTCGCGATCGGGGCCGTGAACACGGTTGTCCGCTGCGGGGGCCGGCTCCATGGCAGCAACACGGACTGGCTCGGGGTCCGGGCCCCGCTCGTCCACCTCGCGGGCCAGGGGTGCCGGGCCGTGGTCCTCGGCGCGGGCGGGGTGGCCGCCGCTGCTGTCTACGCGCTCCGGGATCTCGGCATGGCCGTGACCGTGCTCGCGCGGGACGAAGCGCGGGCCGCGGTGCTCGCCGCACGGTTCGGCGCGGCCTCGGGGCCGCTCGCCGCGTTCGATCCGATGGCGACGGACATCGTGGTCCATGCCACCCCGGTCGGCATGGCGCCGGACACGAGGGCACTCCTCGACGAGTCGCAACTTCGCCCGGGGATGACCGTCTTCGACCTCGTGTACACGCCGGCCCTGACCCCGCTCCTCGAGCGCGCCCTCCAGGCGGGAGCGACCGTGATACCCGGCACCGCGCTCTTCGCCCACCAGGCGGCGGCGCAGTTCGAAGCCTTCTTCGGCATCCGCGTCCCGATCCCTGTGGTGGAGGAGGCGGTCGCATGAACACTCTCGGCCGGCTCTTCCGGGTCACGACCTTCGGCGAGAGCCATGGCCCCGCCCTCGGGGCCGTCGTCGACGGCTGCCCGCCGGGGATCCCGCTCGTCGAGGCCGATATCCAGCCGCTCCTCGACCGACGCCGGCCCGGCACGGGCCCGCTCGTCTCGCCCCGGCCCGAGGCGGACCGGGTCGCCATCCTCTCGGGGACCTTCGAGGGGGTCACGATGGGAACCCCGATCGCGCTCGTGGTCGGCAACGAGCAGGCGCGGCCGTCCGACTACGACGCGCTCCGGGAGGTATACCGGCCGGGCCACGCGGATTGCACGTACGCCGCCAAGTACGGGGTCCGGGATCACCGCGGCGGCGGCCGGTCGTCGGGAAGAGAGACGGTGGGCAGGGTCGCCGCCGGCGCCGTCGCGCTCAAGCTCCTCGGGCTCCGGGGAATAACGGTCGCGGGCCGCGTGGTCTCGGTCCGGGGCGCGGAGGGCGACGAGGCGATGGCGGCCGAGATCGCGGATGCGGCCGCCCGGGGCGACTCGGTCGGCGGGATCGTCGAGGTGGTCGCGACCGGCGTGCCCCCTGGCCTCGGCGACCCGGTCTTCGGGAAGCTCGACGCCGCGATCGCGGGCGCCCTGATGGGGATCGGTGCCGTCAAGGGCGTCGAGATCGGCGACGGCTTCGCGGTGGCGGCCCGGCTCGGGTCGGAGAACAACGACCCGATCCTCCCGGGCCTCACGGGCCCGAACCGCGCGGGCGGGATCCTCGGCGGGATCTCGACCGGCGCACCGGTCATCGCGCGGTGCGCGGTCAAGCCGACCCCGTCGATCTCGCTGGCTCAGCAGACGGTCGACGTTACGGGACGGCCCGTCGAGATCCGTATCGCCGGCCGGCACGACCCCTGCATCGCACCCCGACTCGTCCCGGTGGCCGAGGCAATGCTCGGGCTTGTTCTCGCCGACGCCCTGCTGGTCCAGGATGCGTACGTCGTGTTTCGGGGCACGTAGTCAGGTGCGGCCCGACCGAAGGAGGCGCATCAGCTCGCGCATCTCGGCGAGCGTGTACTGCCCGGGCGAGGACGGGCGGCCGGCCGCGCAGTAAGCGAGGGCCGAGCCGAAGAGAGGGAGCAGCGCCCGGCCGTGCCGGTATGCCGTCCCCGCGATCGAGGTGCAGATCGGCCGCTCCGCCGCATGGGTGAAGGAGAGGAGGTCGAGCAGGTCGTCATCCGAGGACGGGGCGAGCACGAGCTTGGGAAGATCCCCGTACGACCGGAGCTCGCGCTCGAGGACGAAGAGCTCGGGCAGGGGAAGCATGGTCCCGAGGTGGACCGAGGCGATGACGGCGCATCCCGCCGCGCGAGCGGCGGGCGCGAGCCCGCGGAACCTGCGTTCGAGATCGACGTACCGCGCACCGCGAAGGAACGGCGCGAGGAGCCGGGCGCAGTCGTCCTCGTCGCCGGCGAACCCGCCGCCCTCCTCCAGGGAGCGGACGGTCGCGATCAGGGGCACCGGTAGGCCTCGGCACCGGTCGGCGAGAACGGCGTGGTCCTCGCGGTCGACGAGGTCGAGCCGGAGCTCGATCAGGTCGGGCCCGGCCCGGACGACCTCGTCGAGCTCGTCGAGTCCGGTCACCGGCGCGACGAGGTCCATCTCACGAGTAGCCCGAGAGCGTGGTCGAGACGCTCTCCTCCTTCCGCTCGCCCGGGGACTCGAGGGCCCCGAACTTCTCCTCGTACTCGGCCATGGATCGACCGAGCACCGCGAGGAGCGACTTGGCGTGGCGCGGGGAGATGGAGATGACGGCCTTGGCCCGCGCCTGGTTCGTGCCGGGGATCTGGTGGAGAAAGAGGAAGGTGAACTCGTCGTCCTTGAATGCGAGCTGTATCATATTGGAGTAGACCGGGTCGAGGTCCGGGGGCATCTGGACCTGGATCTCCTGGCTTGACATGAGGAAAGGGTACCCCGCCCCTCGCATATCTCTTCTTCGGCCAGGCAAGGTTGATGCGCCTGCGGAGGCCACACATCCGGTAGATGCCGGGGACTGATGCCGGGCTGCCGGCGCTCGCGCTGATCACCATCGTCGCCTGGGCTGCGGCCGGCGCCCTCGCGGTACCTCTCCCGGCCGTCGCGGCCGTCCTGGCCACCACGCCGGCCGTAGTCGGCGCATACCGCGACCGCCGGCTCGGCCAATCCCTCGCCCTCGGGGGTGCCGCATTCATCGGGGCCGCGTTCCTCGCGGCCGGCACCCCGCTTCCCACGGTCGCACTCGGGGCTGCTGCCGTCGGCGCGCTCGGGGTGCTCGCCGCGTCCGTGATCGGCACGGCTGCGGCCCAGGCGTCGGCGTACCGGGTCTGGTACCACGGGCTCCGCGATCGTCTCCCGGCCGCGACCCTCTTCTTCATGCCCGAAACGGGCCGGGTCCACGACCTGGACGACCGCGCCGCGGCCCTGCTCGGCCCGCTCGGGGGCCGTTCGTTTGCGGAGGCGTTCGAGGACCCCACCGCCTACGCCACGTTCGCGGCCGACGTGGCGGCCGGCGAGGTCGTCGCCCGGGGGGCGTGGATCCGCGACGCCACCGGCGGAAAGCGCTGGTGCGAGCTCACGGGTGCGATGGCGACCCCGGTGCTCGCGGCGGTCCTGGTCGAGGACCGAACGGTCGAGCGGTCAGCTGCGGACGCGCTCGCGGCGAGCGAGGCGGCGCATCGTTCGCTCGTGACCGGCGCGCCGGGCGCCGCCGTGCTCGTCGACGAGGAGCTCCGTGTCGTCGCTGCCGGCGGCGGAGCGCTGGCGCTCCTCGCCGGGTCGGAGGAGCCGGTCGTCGGTCGGACAGTCTGGACCGCGTTCCCGGACCGGGTCGCGCAGGCGCTCGAGCCGCTCGCGCGTCTCGCGGCCTTCGGCACGCCCGGGACGTGCGAGGTCGACGCCTCCGGGCGACGATTCCTCCTTGCGGCCGAACCGGTGCCGGGGGACGATGGAATCGTCGCGGGTGCGGTGGTGACCGCGAGCGACGTGACACCGCTCGCAGAGTATCTCGCCGGCTGCGAAGACCGCAGGGGGCTCGCCGAGACCCTGCTCGCGGTGCACCGGGAAGAGGGAACCGGAGCAGCTGAGCGTCTTCTCGCGGCGGCCATCCGGGCGACCGGTTCGCGGTACGGGGCCGTCCTGGGGAAGGACGGCGACCGGTTCGCGACCCTCGCTGTCTCGCCCGCGCTCGCCGGCGTGAACCCCGCGTTGCTCGCTGCCGGCGGAGAGACGGCGTCGCGCGGGGCGGTACCCGAGACCACTCGTCCTCTCGACCGGATTCTCGCCGTTCCCGCCGGGGAACGCGGCGTGGTCGTGGTCGCGGATCGGTCCTCTCCCTACACGGAGCGAGAGGAGGCCCTGGTGCGCGCGCTCGCCGAGGAAGGCTTCGCCGCCGCGGATCGCGCCAGGGCCGGTGCCGCGATCGCAGCACGGGCCCGATCGTTCGAGTCGCTCCTCGCGACCGTGCCCGTCCCCCTCGTCCTTGTCGGCCGTGACGGTCGGGTGCGCCTGGAGAACGACGCGGCGCGGGCTCTCTTCGGCGAGGTGGCACCGGATCAGGCGGCGCTCCGCTTCGACCCGGCGGACCGGAGCCGCTTCACGGCGACCGAGGAGCGACGTCGGCACGGGGCGCGTGGGGTTCCCACACGGTACCGCGCATCCGTTCTCGACGCGAGCGGCGCCTCGCGCCCCTGCCTGGTCGCATCCGCCTCCTGCCCGGAAGAGGAGGCGGTCCTGCTCGCGTTCCTCGACCTCGGTCCGGCTGCCGCCTTCGACACGTGCCGGGACCGGGCGATGACGGGGCTCGAGGCCCGGCTCGAGTCCGCGCTCGGTTCTCCCGTCGACGACGCGGGAGTCTTCGTCGAGGAGGTCAGGCGCGCCTGGCGGGCGTCGGTACGGGAACGGGCCGTGCTCGCGGCGCCCACCCCGTACGAGGCGCTGCTCCCCGAGTGTCGGGACTACTCCTGATCGACCCGGACAAGGTCGCTCGCATCGCGGATGGTGAGCTCCTTCTCCCCCGCGTAGGTCGAGACGGTCCCGAAGCACACCACGAGCTCGCCCTCGCGGGGGACGGGTTCGGGGACTGCACTCGCCGGCACGAAGACGCGGACCCCGCCGATCCGGCAGAGCAGGTGCCCTCCCTTCGCCTCCGTTACATCCTCGACCACGCCGCGCACGGACGCGAGGGTTCCGTCCGCGAGCCCGGGGGAGAACGGGGTCGCGAACGTACCCGGTCCGAGGTACTCGAGGACACCGGCACCCAGGGCGACCACGGTGAAGACGCCGACGAGCAGAAGAAGCGCGCGCCGCTCCTGCGGAACCAGCATATCACCAAAATGTTCGCCATCAACCTAAATATAACCGGCAGGTTTAAGTGTTAACAGCGTTAACATCATATACATGACCGGGTCTGGTCTTCCCCCATCCTCCAGGACGGTCCTGAACCTGCTGGACTCCAGCGGTTCTATGACCCACAAGGAGCTCGTGTCGCGGTCGAACCTCGCACCGCGCACTGTACGATACGCGCTGAAGAAGCTGAAAGAGAACCATCTCATCATCGAGAAGTTCAACTTCAAGGACGCCCGACAGATCATCTACCAGTCGCGGAACCCCGCGGTCGCGGTGCCTGCATGAGTGAGCGGGTCTGCGACATCATGGTCTGTGACGCCATGGTGCGCAAACTCGTTCCCACGGCGCGCGCCGAGATGGTCTGCCGCCTGGTGGAACGCCAGGGCGTCCCGCAGACCGAGATAGCGCGGCGGCTCGGCATCAGCCGTGCCGCGATCTCTCAGTACGTCAGCCATAAGCGCGGCTGCTGCGACGATCTGTACCTCTCGCCCGAACTCTCGACCATGATCGACCGCTGGGCGCTCTCGGTCATGGGCGAGGAGGAGGGTGCGATCACCATCTGCGACCTCTGCCGCTGCGCGGCAAAGAAACGCTGAAGATCACTCTTCTACCATCTCCTCTTCCGCACCAGCAGAGCGACCGCGACCACCGCGAGAACGACCGCCGCGACCCCGACTTTGAACCAGTCGATGCCCCGGCCGGCGACGGCGGTCGATCCGTATGCACCCCGCTCCCAGTCCGCGTCGAAGGCCGCGGCGAAGTGCGTGGCTGCCTCGGGGTCGTCGACGATCACCCCGGCCTCCCGGTTGAACGAGGGCGAGGCCTCGTTCCAGTTGATCGACGAGACCAGTACGCGCGAGCCGTCCACGACAACGCCCTTGGTGTGGACCTTGACGAGCCCGTGGGCCTCGAGGTCGATCAGCCGCGCCTCGAGCGGGAGCCCCTCCTCTCGCGCGATCCGGTTGATCAGCAGCACCTGCTCGTCGTTGTCGGTTTCGTCCTCGGTGTTGAACCACGCGGAGTCGAGGAGAACCCGGACCTCGACCCCGCGCCGCGCCGCGTCCACGCTCGCCGCGAGGTACCGCTGGAGCCGGGTGCCAGACTCGTTCGTAATGTAGGCCTGCTCGATCCGGACCGATTTGGTCGCCGAGCTGATCAGTGCCTCAATCTCGTCCGCCGTGTCAGGCGCGAGCACGGTCGTGACCGTGGCATCCACGAACGGCGCGGGCGTGAAGCGGGGCATGAAGGTGCGGCCAGACGGGGTCTCGACCGCTCCGGGCCTGACGGTCGTCACCGCGTGAATGTCGCGCCCGCCCAGGTCGGTCTCGAAGACCTCCGCGAAGTACTCGGCGACCCGGGGGTCGTCGATGACGACGCCCCATCCCCGGTTTCCCTGCCGGCCTTCCGGCGGGAACGCGGCCGGCTTCCAGTTCTCGGTCGTGACGAGCGTCCAGCGGTCGTCGACGACCATGTACTTCGCGTGGTTATGGCGATACCGGGCATGCGCGTCCTCGTCGGTCGCCATGAACCGGACGTCCGCGCCCGCATCGACGAGCCGGCCGATCACAGCCCACTCCCCCGACGGGACGCCGCCGACCGGTCCGCCCTGCGCGAGCACGGTCACGGTCACGCCCCGGTCGCGGGCCACGACGAGCGCGTCGGCGAGGACGGGGTCGGTCAGCTCGTACGCGTTCAGCCGAACCGAGGCGGCGGCGGACGCGACGAGGTCGGCGAGCACCTCCGACGAGCAGTCGGGGGCGACAAAGGCCGTTCCCGAGACGTTCGCCACGGACAGGGGCTCGAACCGCGACTGGCCGATCATCAGCACGCGCCGGTCCCAGGCGCCGCCCTCACGATAATGGACCTGGCCCTGCCGGGCCGCCACCATGCCGGGCCAGGCGACCCGGTCGACCTCGACGCCGTTTACGAGCAGGCTCAGTTCGTCGCGCTCATTGCCGAGCCGGAGATCGCGCGTCGTGATCATCTCCGGGGCGTCGGAGGCGTCCTGGAGTTCGAAGTCGGGGAGCTCGCCGTGGACGAACGCGTACGCCGACCCGTTCCGGGCAACCACGATACGCCCGCTGCCCGTCGCACCGGGAGGGAACGCTGCCGTCCCCTCCCCGTCGGTCACGGCGACGCCTGCGAGCGTCCCCTCGCCCCGGATGGCGAAGAACTCGTCGGCCTCGCCCTTGAGCCAGGTGTCGGGGCAGACCTCGAGGAGCTCGTACGCGCCCGTGACCGGGACGAAGCAGAGCACGAGGACGAGCAGGATCGCAGCCCGCATCGATCGTCTTTTTGTCACGGCCCGGTTTATAGTACGCCACCGTGCCCCCGCTCGTCGTCAAGTTCGGCGGCTCTCTCCTCGACTGTGCGCCGCGACTCGCGCCCGTCCTCGCCGCCTTCCGCGGCCCTGTCCTCGTGGTCCCGGGCGGCGGCCCCTTCGCGGACCTCGTTCGGGCGCTCGACCCCGCTCCGGACACGGCACACTGGATGGCGATCGCGGCCATGGAACAGGTCGGCCTGTACCTCGCCGGGCTCGGGCTCCCGGCCACCGGGGCGCTGCGGGTCCCCTCTGGTCCGTCGGTGCTCCTTCCCTACCGCCTGCTCCGCGACCATGACCCGCTGCCGCACTCGTGGCGGGTCAGCTCGGACACGATCGCGGCATGGTGCGCTGCCGAACTCGGAACCGATCTGCTTCTCGCGAAGTCGGTCGACGGCATCACCGCTGGCGGCCGGCTCGTGGAGGTCGTTACGGGGCCGATCCGGACGGACGCGGTCGACCCGTGCCTTGTCCCATTCGCCCTCGCTCGTGGCGTCCACGTCCGGATCGTTAATGCCCGGTCGCCCGGCCGGCTCGAGCGGGCCCTCCGGGGTCGGCCTGTGCCCGGTACCCTGATCGACCCCAGCTTATTTGACCCCCGAGCGTGAACGTACTGAGGATCGGGTCACCATGACGACAAAGAAGTGCACATCGTGCAATGCCCCTCTCGCCGAGGTCGGCGGAACCGCGTTCCTCTGCCCCCAGTGCGAGAACGAGATCAAGCGGTGCCTGCGGTGCCGAGAGCAGAGCATTCCGTACATGTGCCCGCAGTGCGGGCTCACGGGGCCCTGACCATGGGCGACGTCGCCTGCATCATCCGGGTCATGCCCGAGTCGCCCGATATCGACCTCGAGGCGCTCAAGGCGGCCCTGAAGGAGACGGTCCCCGAGATCCACGAGATCCAGGAGCAGCCCATCGCCTTCGGTCTCAAGGCGCTCATGGTCGTCGCGGTGGTCGGCGACCAGGGCGGGCAGACCGACCAGCTCGAGACGAAGCTCTCGTCCGTCCCGGGCGTCGAGCGTGCCGAGATCGTCGAAGTGACCCTGACCTGAGCCTCTTTTTTCGACGTGCCCGCCGGAGCGGAGCGGCCGGTCACTCCCACTCGAGCCGCTCGAGGACGAGCGCGGTCTCGGCCCGTATCCGGTTGGCCGAGGCACGGAAGGCCGTGACCTCGTCCTCGTCGAGCCGAATCGGGATCGGCGTCACCCCCTCCCGGTTCACCCGGGCCGGGACGCCGATGCAGACCCCTCCGATGTCATGGACCTCGGAGCGGAGGTAGGCGGAGACCGTGAGGATCCGGTTCTCGTCGCCGAGGACCGTCCGAACGAGGGATGCGATCGCCTCGCCCGGGCCGTAGACCGTCGAACCCTTGTGTCGGATGATCGTCTCGCCACCTGCCCGGACACTCTCGAACATGCGCGCCGTTGGCAGGTCCTCGAACGCGGGGAGGCGATCGATCCGGATCCCCCCGACCGTGGTCGCGGACCAGAGCGGGACCATCGAGGAGCCATGCTCGCCGATGATCCGGGTATGGACCTCGGAGACGTGGACCTGGAAGGCCTGCGCGATCAGGGCCTTGAGGCGCATGGAGTCCAGGTGCGTGCCGAGGCCGAAGACCTGCCCCCTCCTGAGCCCCGTGTGCCGGAGCGCGACGGCGGTCATCACGTCGACCGGGTTCGTGATCACGATGAGCTTGGCCTCGCGGGCCTGGTGCCCGATCTCTTCGGCCGCGTCGGCCACGAGCCGGGCGTTGGCGAGCGCAAGTTCCAACCGGTCCTGGTTGGCCGTTCGGGCCGCCCCGGCGGCGTGGACGACGACCTCCGAGCCCGCGACGTCGGCGATATCGGTCGACCAGGAGAGGCGGCAGCTCGTTCCCCGCGCCGCGTAGCTGTCGTTGAAGTCGCGGCGAAGCCCCTCCAGGAGCGACTCGCGCCCCGGACGCCCGACGAGCAGGATCTCGTCGACATACGGTATCTCCGAGATCGGATGCGCAGCAAAAGAGCCGACGTTGCCGGTCGCGCCGATAATCGCAACACGTGCCATGGAATCAGAACCGGTGGGAACGGGTTCTCGGTCGACGCAACGCACCCGGCCCGTCCGGCAAACCCCTCCTCCACCCCGCGCTCCCGCGGGCGCCGTACGTCTACGGTGGGTCTGCTCCCTTCCGGGCCTGAACCGGTGCCCGCAGCGACAGGCCGCCGCTCCCTACGGAGCATTGGTCCCTGGCCGTCGACCTCGCAGGACAAGGTTTCAACGTCAGGGTTCGACGGACCTGGCCGGGCCGTGAGCGCCTTCCTCGAACTTCGCCCTCCGCATACCGACGGTTTCGGATCACAGGTGACGCCGGACCACCCGGGCTAGTTCCCGTTATCTATTCCCCCCGTCATGGGATAAATACCTCTCCACCGGCACAATCACGCCATCGACGCGCGATCGCGGCGAGGCGCGCGGGCTCCTTGCCGAACGGGTCGATGGCCGCGAGCCGGGCCCCGGCGGGCGGGAGGAGCGGAGGCAGGCGCCAGAGGCTTCCGTGGTAGACTCGAACCGACTGCGCCCCCCGTGCGGCGGCGACCATGACGGGATCGTCGCGTACTCCGATCTCGCGAAGGTCGGCGTAGGAGGCGAGGATCTCGACCTCGTCGACAAGCAGGGCCTCGCGGTTCACGGCGAGGTTCAGTCCCGCGAACCAGGCGGCGGGACCCCAGGCGTCGTTCAGCACGACCTCCGGGACGAGCCGAAGGGCCGCGACGAGCCCAAGCGTTCCGGCGCCTGCGCACGCGTCGACGAACAGATCAGGGAGGGCCCGGCGGAGGGCGCGGTCGGTCGCGGCCACCTTCGGATCGGCGGGGCGTGGGACCTCGATGTGGCAGGTCGAGGCCTGCTTGTACAGGACGAGCGGCCCCGGCGGGGTGAACCGCACCTCGGCGTAGAGGTCGCAGCCGGCGAGGAGCTCGTGCGTCGCCCCACCGGCGCCAGGGACGATCCCGCGGTCGAGGACGACGCCACGGACCTCGGGGACCGCGTCCAGGAGCCGTCGGGCCGAGACCGGGGTCGCCCGGCGAACGACCACGATCAGCGACCGCTGTGGCAGGTGCGGCAGGCGGTGCATGGGAAAGAGCGGATGGAGGAGGGGCGTCCCGGCTCCCGAGAGCGGCGCCGACGGATCGAGCACGTCCTCGTCGACGAGCACGGCGTGGACGGCAGCCATCACGCCGTCGAGCGACCGCCGGCCACAGTCGCACGGCGCAGGCGGGTCACGGGGCGGATGCCGCGGGTCGAGCCGACCCGGCGGGCAATCGGGGCACGGGTCGAAGCGGCCGCGAAGCCCGTCGAGGACGGTCCCGGCGTCGGCAAGGGGCTCGCGGCAGACCGGGCACTGCATCGAAAGAGGTGTTCGTGCCGGGAGGAAAAAAGTGGAACCCAGGGATGGGCCCGATGCGATTCGAACGCATGACCGCCCGGTTATGAGCCGGGCGCTCTGACCAGCTAAGCTACGGGCCCGATGGTGACGGCGGAAGAGTTCCGTCGTCCAGATATATAATCGTCGTGGAACTGGAGAAAGGAGGACGCCGCCAACAGGACTCGAACCTGTGGCATGCTGGTTAACAGCCAGCCACTCTACCAACTGAGTTATGGCGGCTCAGTGTCTTGTACTGTAGCCCCGAGCAAATATTAAAGGTAGCGGACGGGGCTCCCCCGCCGCGGGTCAGGCAGGCCGGATCGACTCGAGGAGCGCCACCAGGTCGTCGATCTCGGCATCGAGCTCCGCGAGGAGACGGGCTGTTCGAGGCGTCGCCACCGCGCCGGCGGGCGATGCCTCGATATAGCCCTGGGCCTCGAGAACGTGAAGGGAGTACCGGACCCGGTGCACCGGCTCGTGGAGCAGGTCCGAGAGCTTCAGGATGCCGATGGGCTGATGCTGGTCCACGGCGCGGGCCACCTCGATGTGGCGGGCGAGCAGCTCGATCTCGCTCCGCATCTTGGCGAGCAGGTCGACCTCGGGGTTCAGGGCTGGGCCATCAGCCACGCCTTCTCCCTCCTGTATTGTCGCATGAAGATGAACGTGAGCGCGAACGCGGCAACCAGGAACAGGCCGAAGAGCGGGAGCGCGTACCCGCGCCCCATGAAGAGCGCGATCACCGCCAGAGCGTACGCCAGGATGACACCGTTCAGGAGCACCGTCAGCTTGTAGAACTTCCACTTGAAGCGCTCCCTGGTCGCATCGTCCATGATCGGAGTTCGCATGCATGCTAGATGAAGGTGATCGAGATCCGGCCGTAGCGACGGTCCAGCGCCGACGGGGGGGTGGCTCTTTGCTATCGGCCGGCCCCCCGGGCGCCGGAGACGAACGAGAGAGCACCCGAGGGGATCGTCTCCCTCCCCGGTACCGGCGGTTTGAGGGGGTAGCGGCGATACCCGGGGCGACCTGAGGCGTGAACTGCGGATCTTCGGGGCTCCCGGTCGCGCATGCCGGGTTCGTCTGCCGGGTCTTCGTCGCGTGACTGGGCCAGAATGGTGCAGGAGAAGGCGCGGACGCGGACCGGCGACGCGGATAAGTTCCCGGGCGTGCTCCGATCGCCGGCCCAACGCCGCGATAGTCAGGCTCGTGGATTCAGCAGTCCAGCGTCCATTCGAACACGACGCCATGCGCAACACCGATTGGCTGATCCCGGTCCTCTGTGCGGGCTGTCCGGGGTCCGATCTTCGAGGGCTCCGGCCAGCGACGTCCACGACAGGCGCGATCGCACTGGGGGGCCCGGACGCATCCTTCCACCCGGCGGGGACGATGTCGTCCTGTGATACCTACATTATCTCTGCGAGCCTATCGATCCCCCTATGGACCTGCTGGACGACGCAATCCGGTCGAGTGGGGCCGCCGCCTACGTCGGGTACGCGTCCTCTGTCGACCCCGATATGCGCTACCTGACGCGGTTCCAGACCACGGACCCCGTGATCTACCTCAAGCGGCCGGGTGAACGGGGGCTCGTGGTCGTCTCCCAGATGGAGTACGCCCGCGCTGCCGCCGAGTCGGCCTTCGCGCCTATCACCCGGGCCGAGGCGGGGCTCTTCACCCACTGGAAAGACCCGTCGGAGCGCTGGTCGGCCATGGCGGCCGCGATCGCCGGGCTCGCGAACGGCGACATCCTCGTGCCGCCATCCTTCCCGATCGCGCTCGCCCGCGGCCTCGAGGCTCACTGCCGGGTCCTGATCGACGACGGGACGGTCCAGCGGCGACGCGCCGTCAAGGTCCCGGCCGAGGTCCAGGAGATCCGGGCGGTCCAGCGCGCGAACGAGGCCGCCATGGCCGCTGCCATCGCAATGATCCGTGCCGCGGAGGTCCGGGACGGGCTCCTCGTCGAGGGCGGCGAGGTCCTGACGGCCGAACGCGTCCGCGCCGAGTGCCACCGGACCCTCCTCTCGCATGGGTGCCGGGCTGCCGACACGATCGTCGCCCCGGGCGAGCAGTCGGCCCAGCCCCACCAGCGGGGCACGGGGCCGATCGAGGCCGACCGGCCGATCGTGATCGACATCTTCCCCGAGGACGAGCTCTCGGGCTACTTCGCGGACATGACTCGCACGGTCGTGAGGGGCGAGCCCTCGGACGAGGTTGCCGGGATGTTCGAGGCGGTCCGCGACGCGAAGGCCCTCGCCATCGACCGGATCCGCGCAGGGGTGCCCGGGGCCGAGATACACCAGGCCGTCGTGGACCACTTCGCCGAGCGCGGGTATCCCACCGACACCTCGGGCTTCACGCACAACCTGGGCCACGGGGTCGGTCTCGAGGTCCACGAACTCCCGTCCCTTGGCCCGGGCGGCGGCCTGCTCGAGCCCGGTAACGTGGTCACGATCGAGCCGGGTCTCTACCTCCCTGGCGTCGGAGGGGTCCGACTCGAGGATATCGGTGTCGTCACGGGCGAGGGGTTCGAGAACCTGACACGGTTCCCCGAGGAGCTGGTGCTGTGAACGACGACCTCCTCGAGACCTACCGCGAGGCCGGCCGTATCGCGCGCCGTGTCCTCGCCGCGGGCGCGTCCCTGGTTCGACCGGGCGCGTCGCTCCTCGAGACGGTCGAGACGGTCGAGGAGATGGTCCTCGATGCCGGCGCCGGGCTGGCGTTTCCCCTCAACTGCTCGCTCAACGAGGCGGCCGCGCACGATACGGCCTCCGAGGCAGACGAGCGGGTCTTCGCCGACGGCGACCTGGTCAAGCTCGACCTCGGCGTCCACCTCGACGGCTATGTCGCCGACACGGCCGTCACCATCGACCTCGGGGACCACGGGGAGCTCGTCGAGGCCGCCCGCTCCGCGCTCGATGCCGCGATCGCCCTCGCCCGTCCCGGCGTCGCCGCGGGCGAGCTCGGCGCCGCGATCCAGGCGGCGATCGAGGGACGTGGCTATCGTCCCATCGCCAACCTCACGGGCCACGGGCTCGACCGGTACGTACTCCACGGCCCGCCGTCGATACCCAACGTCGGCCATTCCGGCGGCGCCGTACTTGCCGAGGGGCAGGCCGTCGCCATAGAACCGTTCGCCTCGACCGGATCGGGGCTTGTCAGCGAGGCCGCGCGGGCCGAGATCTACGGCCAGGTCGGAACGCGGCCGGTCCGGCTGCCCGCGGCCCGCCAGGCCCTCGAGCTCGTGAGCGAGCGGCAGGGGATGCCGTTCTCGCGCCGCTGGCTCGACCTGCCCAGGCGTGAGATCGCGCTGGCCGCCCTGGTCCGGCAGGGGGTCTTCCGGACCTACCCGGTCCTCCACGATGTCCCGGGATCGTTCGTGGCCCAGGCCGAGCACACGATCATCGTCCTCGATGACGGGTGCCTGGTCACGACTGCGTGACGGATATGCTTATCGATCGCCATGCGAGATAGAACTGGTTACTCAGCCATGTCCGCCGACACAGCCAGTGCCGCCCCCGCCGCGGGCCAGACCGTGGAGGCAGCCGACGACGACGTCCTGCGGCTCGTCGAGGTGATCCTGACCGCCGAGGTCTACAACACGCACCCCACCCTGGACCTGAACGACCTGCCCCCGCACGCGCGCGAGGTCTTCGGCGTGGCCGGCGCGAGCGAGGCCAAGCGCCCCGTCGCGGTCTCGGAGGCGATGGTCCGCAAGGTGCTCGGCATCGCCGACGCCGCGGCGCGGCTCAAGAAGAACCCCTTCGTCAGCTACGAGGAGTTCGGCCAGCGTCTTCGCGTGACCGCGCTGCCCGAGGCCGCCCGGTGGTTCGCGAGGCGTGGCGGGGCGCGGCTGGTCCGCGACAACCCGGTCCTGGCCTGGTACTACGAGCGGACCGAGCCGATCGAGGGGATCAGCTACGCCGATTCGCTGATGCGGAACCCGAAGTACGAGGAGACCAAGGCCTATCTCGATCGCAGGGTCTCGGCGCTGCTCGCCGAGGACGAACGCATGCGCTCTGCGCTCGAGCTCTGCATCGTCTCGGCCCCCGAGGAGATCCGGAAACGGATCGACGATCTCGTGCTGACCCCCGAGCAGCACGAGGCGATCGAGAAGCTCAGGACCGCGCTGGCCAACCTTGCCTACCTGCGCTCCCACGATATCGCCGAGATCGGCAAGTTCCTCTTCGTCGGCCCGCCCGGCACGGGCAAGACCTCGCTCGCGCTCGCCATGTCGAACGTGCTCGGCATGCCGATCGTCGAGGTCCGGCTCTCGATGATCACGAGCCAGTACCTCGGCGAGACCTCGAAGAACATCGACCGCGTCTTCGAGTTCGCCCATCGGCTGGCTCCCGCGATCCTCTTCATCGACGAGTTCGACTTCGTCGCCAAGAGCCGGGTCTCGGACGACCACGGGGCGATGAAACGGGCCGTGAACGCGCTCCTCAAGAATATCGACCAGGTCAGCCTGATCCGGTCCAGTGTCGTACTGATCGCCGCGACGAACCATCCCCGCCTGCTGGACGAGGCGGCCTGGCGCCGGTTCGACGAGGTGGTCGAGTTCGCCCTGCCGGACCGGCCGATGCGGCTCGATATCCTGGGAAAACTGACGACCGGGCTCGATACGATGGCCGACCTCGGGCGTCTCGCGGACGAGACCGAGGGGTTCACGGGGGCCGACCTGCGGATGATCGTCAAGGAGGGCGTCCTCTCGGCCCTGATGGAGAGCCGGACCGAGATCCTGCAGTCCGACATCGAGAAGGGCGTCAACATGGTGCTCAAGCGGAACGTCATCAAGGACCGGTCCTGGGTGTAGGATGGAGGTCCGGCTCCTGGGCACGGGCGACGCGGTCGGGACGCCGAAGGTCGGGTGCCCGTGCCAGCAGTGCGGCGCGGCCCGCGAGGCGGGCCGTGAGCGCCTCCGGACCTCGCTGCTGCTGACGATCGGGGGGCGGCGGCTCCTGGTGGATACCGGCCCCGACCTCAGGCGCCAGCTCCTCGACGCGTGTTCGCCCGTGATCGACGCCGTGGTCTGGACACACGGCCACTACGACCACTTCATGGGCTTCGGCGAGTTCTACCGGGTCCAGGAGCCACCGCCGGTCCATGCGGCTCCCGAGGTCCTGGCGTACTGCGCCCCCGTCTTCTCGTTCCTTCGCTTCGCACAGCACGCTCACGCGCCGCTCGAGCCGTTCGACCTCTGCGGCGCCCGGGTCACGCTCGTCCCGGTGAACCACCCGCCGCAGCCGACCTACGGCCTCCGGGTCGAGGCCGACGGGGCCGTGCTCGCCTACACGGCCGACACCCGCGCCGATATTCCTGCGGCCTCGTTCGACCTCCTCCGCGGGGCCGACCTCCTCCTGCTCGACGCGATCGCGCCTGCCGGGTACCGGATCAGCAAGCACATGACCTACGACGAGGCGCTCGCGCTCGCCGCCCGGCTCGAGCCGGCGGAGTTCCGGTTGGTCCACCTCGCCCACCTGGTGCCGTGGGACCTCCCCCACCTCGGGCGGGACGGGGAGACGTTCGTCCTCGGCGACCACCGCCCGGAGCCGTCGCCCGGCCCGGACCGGACCGGCCGGCCCCGCCTGTAAGGTCCCGCGGGGGTATCCATACTATTAAACCCCCCGTCCTCCCAAAGCTGGAGACATGGATCTCAAGGTCCTCGAACTCGAGCCGGAAAAAGCGCGGCTCGTGGTCGCGGGCGAGGGGCACACGTTCATGAACGCCCTCGTCGAGGAGCTGCTGCTCGACCCGGGCGTCGACGTGGCGAAGTACGTGATAAAGTACCAGTTCGCCGACCCCGAGCTGCTCGTGACGACGCGCGAGGGCCGGGCCCCCGTGGACGCGATCAGGAACGCGTGCGCGCGCCTCGTCTCGTCCTGTGACGACCTCCTGAAGGACCTCGAGTCCTGGCAGTAACCCCCTTTTCAGCGCCTCGGCCAGCAGTGCAGGAGGAGGAGCACCGCGAACGGCCCCCAGAGAAGCGTATGTACGAGCTGGGCCGTCGGCTTGTCGAGAAGCCCGAGGGTGAGCGGCCCGACGATCGTGTGATGGGTGATCCCGAAACCCGAGAGGAGGAAGAGGGCCGAGACCACGAGCAGGGCGAGCGCGAGCGCCCGGCGCGGCCTCATCGCCCCAGGAACGACCGGTTCAGGTCGCCCTCGTTCGAGTACCCGCGCCGTTCCCAGTAACCCCGGTACGCTGTATCGGTCGACGCCTCGATCCCGGTCACCCACCGGCACCACTTGTATCCCCACCGGTTCTCGGCCACGAGGATGAACGGGTACCCGAGCGAGCGCGGCAGGGTCTGGTTGTTGAACCCGTACGCGAGCAGGAGCCGGTGATCGCGAACCGCATCGAGGGGAAGCGAGGTCGTGTACCCATCGAGCGCCGTAAAGATGACGGTCGTCGCGCCCGGGGAGAGCCCGGAGGCCTCGAGCAGGTCGATCACGGCGATCCCCTCGAAGAGCGAGGTCGCATCCCAGCCCTCGACGCAGCTGAGGGTGACGACCCGGCTCTCGCGGGAAAAACCGCCGAGGGCCTCGCCGTACGTGTAGTTCCGGGGGGCGGCGACGGCGCCGCCGACCGTGAGCCGGTACGCGGCGATATCGACTGAGGGCGGGCCACGGATCGAGTTCTCGCGGTAGGCCGATGCCGGGTCGAGGGCCGTGCCGTTGATCTCACCGGGCCCGCCTGCGTCCCCGTCCGCGGCCCGTGGAAAGTGGGCCTGGACGTCCAGGGCCCAGACCACGACCACCACGAGCACCGCAGCGACAAGAAGGGGCGAGATGCGGGCCATGGACGCCTCTCTCACCGCCAGGCCACATCATGGTTTCGCATGCTTGAATGCCTTGCCGCGCCCACACTTCACCGATGGTGGGCATGGAGGCGGTGTCCCACAACGGCAACCTCTTCGTCAACGCCGACTGCGTCGAGGGTGCCCGCCGGTTCCTCGCCGACGGATCGGTGGACCTGGTCGTGACCGACCCTCCGTATGGGATCGGCGGCGACCGGCTCGACCGCCACTACAACCGGGACGAATCGCACGTCGTCGACGGCTACGTCGAGATCCCACGATCCGAGTACGCGGCCTTCACCCGCGCCTGGACCGCCGAGGCCGCGCGCGTGCTCCGACCGGGCGGCGCCCTCTTCGCTGTCTCGGGATATACTCACCTGTACGAGGTCCTGGGCGCGCTCCGCGCGGCCGGGCTCGTCGAGGTCAACCACATCGTCTGGAAGTATCCCTTCGGCGTCTGGACCACGCGAAAGTTCGTCTCGAGCCACTACCACGTGCTCTACTGGGCGAAACCGGGCGGGCGTCGGACCTTCCACCTCGAGGCACGGTACGGCGCCGACGAGCGGGGGACGGGCGGGGGCTCGCTCAACTACCTGGACCGCGAGGACGTCTGGGTCCTCGGCCGCGAGTACAAGCCGGGCCGCGCCAAGAACCGGAACGAACTCCCGCTGGCCCTCATCGAGAAGATCGTACAGTACGCCTCGAGCGAGGGCGACCTCGTCTGCGATCTCTTCCTCGGCGGTGGCTCCACGGCGCGAGCCGCGATCGGGCTGAACCGCCGGTTCGCCGGGTTCGAGGTCTCTGCCAGGATCTTCGCGGCCCGTGTCCCCGAGCTCGCGGCGCTCGTCCCGGGCGAGCGCCTCGCCACCCTGCGCCGCCCGGTCCCCGCGCATGTCCCGAACCGCGGGCGCGCCTGGACCGGCGACGAGCAGGCGGCGGTTCGTGACGGGTACGCCCGGTACCGCGGCGACGGGCTCACCAGGGGCGAGGCGGTCGCCCGCCTCTGCGCCGAGTTTGGCCGCGGCCGCTTCGCGATCGAGAAGCGGCTCCGGAAGGGCTAGCGGCGGGCGAGGTCGAGGACGACCCCGGCGAGCGACTCACTCTTCGCGGCGTCGGTCATGAGCGTGTCGGCCCGAACGGCGCCCGGGACCGTGACCGGGTCACGGACATCCTGTATGAAGACGTCGCAGATCCCGGCATAGAGATCGTGGACCCCGCGTGACGTGGGCTCGAGGCCGCACGCGGTCATGAGCGCTCCGGCGGGCCCGCTCACGGGCGCGTCGCCGACGAACGGAGAGACGGCGATCACGAACGCGGTGCGAAGGGCTTCCCGCACGCCGCCGCACGCGAGGATCGGGCCGATCGACGTGACCGGGTTGGACGGCCCGATCACGACGGCGTCGGCCTCGCCGAGCGCCGAGAGCACCTCGCCCGTCGCGGGCGGCGGCACGGCAGGTTCCCAGGCGATCCCGCGCGGTTCGATATTCCCGCAGCGACGGACCCACCACTCCTGGAAGTGGAGCCGCCCTCCGTCGACGAGTACATGGGTCGCGTAGGGATGGTCGGCCATCGGCAGCACCCGGACGGCGACACCGAGGCCGTCGGCGATGCGGCGGGTCGCGTCCGTGAGGGTCGACCCGCGTCGCAGCAGCTCGCCGCGGAGGAGCTGGGTCGCGCGGTCGCGGTCGCCGATCCGGACCACCTCCTCCTCGCCGAGCGATCCGAGCGCTTCGTGGCACGCAAACGTGTCGCGCGTAATGCCCCACCAGGTCTCCTCGTTCAATAGCCCTGCGCAGAGGTAGAGGACCGTGTCCACGTCGGGCGAGAGGTGGCCGCCCGTGACCCAGCAGTCCTCGCCCGTGTTCACGACCACGGCGAGATCCGTGTCGGGGAGGTGGCGGCGAAGGCCCCGCAGGAGCTTGGGGGTCCCCGTGCCCCCCGAGAGAACGGCGATCATCCCTGATCGCTTATATGCAGGGACGGTTAAGCTGATCCCGATGGCGCCCGGGGGGAAGTCGATGCAGGACCCGGTCCACGGGTACATCCAGGTCGAGCCCGCGCTGCTCCCGCTGGTCGACGCACCCCTGCTCCAGCGCCTCCGCCAGATCCGGCAGCTCGGCTTCGCCTACCTCGTCTACCTCGGCGCGAACCACACCCGCTTCGAGCACTCCCTCGGCTCGATGCACCTGGCCCGCCGCCTCTGCGCCCACCTCGGGCTCGACCCCGGCACGGCCAGGACGGTCACCGCCGCCGCGCTCCTTCACGACGTCGGGCACGGCCCGTACAGCCACGCCACCGAGCCGTTCCTCTTCTCCCTGCTCGGTCGCGGTCACCAGGAGATCCGGGAGCTCGTCGAGGCCTCGGGCGCGGCCCGGCTCCTGGACGAGGCAGGTGTCGACCCCGTCGAGGTCTGCCGGCTCGTGGCGGGCGACCACCCGCTCGCTGGTATCATCCACGGCGAGCTCGACGTGGACCGGATGGATTACCTCCGCCGCGACGCCCACTACACGGGCGTGCCGTACGGCACCGTCGACTCCGAGCGGCTGATACGCTCCGTGCGCCTGGTCGGCCATGGCCTTGCCATCGACGAGGGCGGGATCGCGGCGGCTGAGTCCCTCCTCATCGCGCGGACGCTCATGCGCCCGTCGGTCTACTTTCATCACGTCGCGCGTATCGCGGAGGGGATGTTCTCGCTCGCCTTCCACCTCCACCTCGCCGCCGTGGGTCGGGAGCAGGCCGCGCTCCTCCTGACGAACGATGACGGGGGGTGCATGCAGGCCCTCCTCGCCTCCCCACAACCGGAGACGCGCGCGCTGGCCCGCCGGATCGTGACCCGGCGGCTCTACAAACGTGCCGTCTACGTCGGGCGCGAACAGGTCAACTGGGCCGCCCTGCAGGCCGCCTCCGGGACGATCAGGGCCCTCGGAGCCGCCAGGGAGATCGCCGAACTGGCGGGCGTCCGGCCAGAGCAGGTGATCGTGGACGCGCCCCCGTTCCCGCGGGACCTCTCCATGGAGGTCCGAATCCATAGCGACGCAGGCACGCTCCCGCTCGAGGAGCGGTCGCCGATGCTCCGGACCCTCAACGAGACCCGTCGCGGACAGTGGCGACTGGGGGTCTACGCTCCCTCGGATCTCCTCGATCGGGTCGGGCCGGCAGCCGTCGAACATCTCCATATCAGGCCGGCGACCCTTCAGGAACGACTCCCCCTCTAGAGCGGATCCAAAGCCCTTTTACCGAAGACGGCGAACTCTTTTCTGAATAAACGTCCTCAGGTCCCTGCATTTTCCGATTCCTCCCTTTTATCCGGGGCTATGATGGATCGGGTCTCCCAGGGTCCGTGCCGACGGAATTCGAGGTGAGAACACCGGCAGGCGAATCGAGCCCGGGAAGGAGGTCCGAACATGATCACGATCTACAAGTCCACGAGCGAGGGGCTCCTGACCGTCGACGACTTCGTCGCCGGCTCCTGGGTGCACGTCTCGAACCCGAGCAACCAGGAACTGGCCCTGCTCGTGGAACGGTTCGCGATCCCGCTCGACTTCCTGACAGACCCCCTCGACCCCGAGGAGCGGGCCCGCCTCGAAACCGAGGACGGGGCCCGCCTGATCGTCGTGCGGGTTCCTCACCTGGACTCCTGGACCGACGACATCCCGGTCACGACGCTCCCCATCGGTATCATCCTCGCCAGCGACCTGGTCTTCACGGTCACGGCACTCGATGCCGAGGTGATCGGCGACTTCAAGCAGGGCCGGGTCCGTAACTTCTCGACCGAGGCGCGGACGCGCTTCGTCCTCCAGCTCTTCCTCCGGGCCACGCTCCTCTTTCTCCGGTACCTCCGTGACATCAACCGGGTCTCGAACAACGTCGAGCGCGAACTCCACCGGTCGGCCCGGAACGAGCAGCTGATCCGCCTCCTGAACCTCGAACAGTGCCTGGTCTTCATCTCGACCTCGCTCCGGTCGAACGCGTTCATGATGGAGAAGTTCCACAACGCAAGCTATTCGCGCATGGACCCGGACGAACAGGACCTGCTCGACGAGGTGATCATCGAGAACAAGCAGGCCATGGAGATGGCCAAGATCTACTCGAACATCCTCTCGAACATGATGGGCGCCTTCGCCTCGCTCATCTCGAACAATCTGAACACCGTGGTCAAGACGTTGACCACGATCACGATCATTCTGATGATCCCGACACTCGTCGCGTCGTTCTACGGGATGAACGTGGACCTGCCCCTCCAGACGGCGGACAACGCGTTCGTGCTGGTGGTCGGGTTCACCGCGATTCTCTGCGCGCTCGGCATCATCGTCTTCTGGCGCGGCAACCTCATCTGAACGGGCGACCCGCAGGTTTAACTGTCGCCTCCTCCCAATCGTCAGTCCATGGAACTGAACCTGCGCTGTCCCTGGTGCGGGGCCGAAACCGACCAGGAGGTCCTACGCGAGTCGCACGACCTCCTCGTCAGGTGCACGGCCTGCGGCAACGTCCACCACGTGGCCCGCGCGGCGCCACCGGAGCCCCTGCGGGTCCGCGCGATCGTCTCGGCCGGGACCGAGTCCGTGCCGGGCACTATCGAGCTGATGCCGGACGATGTGGTCGAGCTCGGCGATCTCTACGTGGCGGAGGGGGCGGGCGACGAGGCGGCGGGTGTCGAGATCAGCTCGATCGAGGTGCCCGGCGGCGGGCGTGTTCCCCGGGCGCGTGCGGACGGGATCGTGACCCTCTGGACGCGCGTGGTCGAGGACGTGGTGGTCCCGATCTCGGTCCATCGGGGCCGCGAGACGATCCCGCTCCACCAGCGTGCGGACGGTGAGCAGGTCTTCGTGGTCGGTGAGGTCTATACCTTCGGCGGGAGGAAGGTCAGGATCTCCCACATCAAGCTCCGCGACGGCCCCGTGCTTCGCAAGGAGGGCTGGAAGACGGTCGCGCGCCGCGTGCGGCGGATCTACGGCCGGTTCGAGCGCGAACCGACGGCCTACGCGCGGAGGACGTAATCGAGCACGTCTTCGCAGAGGCGTCGAGCCTCACCAGTATGCCGTTCGGTCTCGGTGGCACACGGATGTCGGCGGTCCAGGCCGCGATCATCGGCGACGTCGCCTCGATGTGGAACTGATGGCCGAGTGCGGATCCGTACGCGAAGGCCTGATGCAGGACGGCCCCGGATGTCGCGAGCAGGTTTGCGCCTTCGGGCAGGTCGAAGGTCTCGCCGTGGAACTGAAAGGCCGGGAACGTCCTCGGAAAGAGCGGGTTGTCCGGCAAGCCCGAGAGCGTCTTCCAGCCTGTCTCCCGGACGGACAGATCGACCCGGGCACCGAGCGCCGACGCGATCAGCTGGGCACCCAAGCAGATCCCGAGGACAGGCCGGCGGCTCGCGACAGCGTCCCGGATCAGCGCCTTCTCCTCTTTCAGCCACGGATACTCGCTCTCGTCGTTCACGGACATGGGCCCGCCTGCCAGGACGAGCGCCGTGTCGCCTGCCCAGGGAGGGAGCTCGTTCGTCTCGTCGAGCCTGACCGTCCCTGCCGTCACGGCACGGCTCGCCAGCCGTTCGCCGAACATGCCGGCAGGCTCGGTCGGATCGTGATCGACGACGGCAACCTTCATCTCGTTCGAGGTTGTCATCCCGTGCGGTTCAATGTATCCCGCCGCCCTCGTTCGGCTGCTCCGGCCGCATTTTGCCGGCATCGGCATGGTCCTCTTCGTCGTCGGGGCGCTCTATGCCTCGGCACTCGGGGCCGCACCGTCCCTGGCTGCGCTCACGGCCGGGTACCTCTGCATGGTCACCGGTCATCTCGCCATCAACGTCGTGAACGACTACTTCGATCGCGAGGATGATCGCCATGGCTCTCCGACGCCCTTTTCGGGGGGATCGGGGGTGCTCCAGCAGGACCCGGACCTTGCGCGGACGGCGGTCGCCCTCGCTCTCGGCCTTTCGGCACTCTCACTGCTTCTCACCTGGGCGTACTGGCTCGCCTTCGGGCCGAACCCGTGGTTCGCCGGGATCGTCCTGACGGGGCTCGCCCTCGGGTGGGCCTATTCGGCCCCGCCCCTGCGGTTCTCGGCGCGAGGCATCGGCGAGGTCTCGACCGCATTCGCGTTCGTTTTGATGCCCGGCTTCGGCTACGCAGCCGCGGCGGGGCACCTCGACGCCGCCTTCGTGCCGCTCGCCCTTCCGCTCCTCCTTCTCGGGTTCTCGTTCATCCTCGCCGTGGAGCTGCCGGACCTCGAAGCGGACGTGGCAGCCGGCCGGAAGAACTTCACCGTCAGGCATGGCCGGAACGCCGCGAGCCGGGGCATGGCACTCGCCGCTGGCGGCTCTGTCATCGCCTGGGCCTTCGTCACCGCTTCCGGTACCGTCACCCCGGCGTTCGCCCTCGCCGGGCTGGCCCTGTCGCTCCTGCCGTTCGCCTCCGCCGTGAGCGCGGCTGTCCGCCCCCCTTCGGAGAGATCCGGTGCGACTCACGCCTGTGCGCTCCACGTGACCGCCCTGCTCGCTACGTGCGCCGGGCTCGCGGTCGTTCTTGCGACCACAAGATAAAAGAGACGAGGGGAACGGCCATGACGGGGCGCCAGGAGGGCTCCGTCCGCTAGAGCAACAACGCGATGATGGCCAGGACAATGAAGATGATCACGAGCCACTTCGCGATATCCATCGAGAGCCCCGCCACGCGCCCGGCGCCGAGAACGGCCGCAACGATCGCGAGGATGAAGAAGACGATGGCCAACCAGAGCAGATCTCCGCCAAACATGGTTTTTACCTCCGTTTCCCGGTATTTCGACCGGGGTCACATCTGCTGAGATGGCGCCCTGTCTATTTAGTTCTTCTGCCACATCGAGTCAAGAAGCGATACATGGGGACAGATGACCGTATCTGTCCGTCATCATGGCGATGCCCACCGGCTCTCCCCTGCCCGGCAACGGTCAGGCCGAACTGACGTATCTGGCGGAAGAGCGGACATTCGGTGCCTGGCTCAGGACCGCCCTGACCTTGCAGGTCACTGCCCTCGCGGTTGCACGGTTCATCTACGAGCGCGAGCCGTCGGTCGAGGTGCTGGCGATCAGCCTGCTCCTGCTCGCCGGTGCCGGCACGGTCACGCTGCAGGCCTACTCCCGTTTTCTTCGAGCGTGCGCACGGGCGTCGGTGCACGGCGTACGCGTGCCGCCGCGCTCGCTCCTGCTCGTTCTCTTCCTGATCCTTTTCTCGACGGTCGTGCTTGCGTTCGCGCTCGTGGTTCGGAGTTAACGTCCCTCCAGGAGGGGCGAGCCCGCGACGAGGAACTCGGCGATGTGCCTCGTGATACGCTGCGGCTCTCCCTGTGCGAAGCGGGCCTCGTCGCCCCCGAGCGCGGCGATGATCGAACGGACGGCATCGCCGTGCCGCGGGCCGTATCCGCCCTCGAGGACGAGCGCTGGCGCCCTGCTCGATGCCTCGAGGACGAGCCGCGCCATCGCGCCGAAGTCGGACGGCACCAGGGCCATGCCACCGAGGGGGTCGCCCGCGAGGGGGTCCTGGCCGGCAGAGATGAGGACCAGGTCCGGTGCGAAAGTGACGAGTGCCGGGCCGAAGACCGTCTCGAAGATATACTGGTAGTCGGCGCCCGTGCTGCCGGCCGCGAGCGGGGCGTTCAAGGTGTACCCGGTCCCCTCGCCCACGCCCCGTTCGTCGTACCAGCCCGAGCCGGGAAAATGGAACCGGCGGTGGACCGAGCAGTAGAGGACGCGGTCCGTGCCGTAGAACGCGGACTGCGTCCCGTTCCCGTGGTGGACATCCCAGTCGACGATCGCGACACGCTGGACCGAGTCCAGGACCACGGCAGCGGCGACGGCGACGTTGTTGAAGAGGCAGAAGCCCATCGCGTGCGTCCGCTCCGCGTGGTGGCCGGGAGGCCGGACCAGTGCGAACGAGGCTGTCCCGGTCCGCGCGAGCCGCGCGGCCTCGAGCGCGAGCCCCGCTGCCGAGCGGGCCACGTCATACGACCGGGGAGTGATGTAGGTATCGCCGTCGAGGTGGCCGATACCGGAGAGGGCCGCGCACCGGTCCCGGATCGCGGCGACGTACGCGGGTGCGTGTACGCGGGCCAGGTCACCGGGTGAGGCCGGCGAGCCCGGTCCGGAGACCATGAGCGCCGGCGGTACCCCGGTCAGCACGGCCTCGAGCCGGGCCTGGGACTCGGGGTGCCCGGGCAGATCGTGGTCCGCCGCGTCGCCCTGGACCAGGACCACCGCCGATTGCATGGGCGTTCATCGGCGACGGGACGGTATCAGGCTTTCGTTCAGGCGCACGGAGAGCCAGGCGACACACCCGATGACGACCCCCGCCTGGCCGATGCCGTAGAGGAGACCTGTCGTGACCCGCTGCGGCGTGGCGGAGACGTAGGCCGTCACGAGCTGGAGCGCGCCGTCGACCACCATCGGGAGCACGAGGACGAGGCCCACGGCGAGCACCCCCACGGCCGACCGGAGCCGTCCGGGCAGGAACGACGAGAGGGATGCGACGAACGAGCCGCGCGGAGCGACGACCACGGCCGCCGCGAACGCGGCGGCCATCCCGAGCTCGATCGCGAGACAGCGTTCGCAGACCGGGAGCTGGTTCCCGGCCAGCACGAACGAGCGGTCCGGGCGCTGGTGGCAGACCCCCGCGCCGAACGCGTACGGCCAGATGGTCGGCTCGTTAAGCGAGGCCGTGACGGGCACCTGGACCGTGCCGGGCGGCAGCAGGAGCGGGACCGCGAGCTGGGGCAGGATCACGGCGAGCGCGGCCACGAGGAGCAGGAGCCAGGCCGTCCGGCGCATGTACCGGGGGTATCGAGCCGCGGAGTAAAAAAGGGATCAGAGGTGCATCTGCGCGAGGGCGTCGGCGACGGTCCTGCGGTAGAGCACCGGGTCGATCCGGTACACCTCCGCGGCCTTCTTCGAGTCCTCGCTGGTCCCGTAGGCGTCGATCCGGTCGAGCGTCGCCGTTGCCGCGTCCAGAACCCAGAGGTCCCGGGTCTCGCGGTCGACCACGGTCACGGATTCGGCCCGGAGCGAGACATAGACCCCGCCACCGTCGGGCGCCTCGAAGACGTTCGGCTTGCCGACGACCGCGACGAACGCCGGCGGCTCGACCCGGGCGATCTGCTGCATCGCCTCGGGCTGATAGTTGCCGGCAGTCACGAAGGTCGTGCCCGTCGGGTCGACGACCCGGGCCCGGTAGAAGATATTCTGCTCGCCCTGCCGCATCTTCTCAGTCATGGAGCCGACCACGAAGACCCGGTTGCACCGCTGCCCCGTCGGCAGCAGCACATAGGTCGGGCTCTTCTCCTCGGTCCCCTCCTTGAACTGGTGCCGGGCCTCGCGGAGCTCGGCCGCGAAGACCCGCCGGGCCGGCTCGCGCTCGAAGCGCCCCTCGCGCCGGCCGCCGAAGGTCATCTGGTTCTCGCCCCGCATCACGCCTCACCCCCTGCGCGATCGATCAGGGCAGCCAGAACCCCGGGGTCGTACAGGTGCCGCTCGACCCCGGTCACGAGAACGGTCGTGTCCATCTCGCGCCCACGGCAGTCGAGGTACCGGCCCATCACGGCCGACTGGACACGGAGGAAGACCTCGTCCATGCCGAGCGGGCTGTTCTCCGCGACCTCGACGGCCTCGTCGAGCGTGAGGCCCGCCGCCTCCTCGGTCGTCTCGCGCTGCATCAGGATGTTCTTCGGTCGTACGCCGTCGTCGAGCACGGCCTTGATACGGAGGTCGTACTTGAAGTCGGGCTGCATCTCGTGGATCGGGCAGTAGTTCTGCCGCGAGAGGACGCGGTTGCACCCCTCGACCGGGCAGCGCTTGACCAGTCCCGATCCCTGGCCGACGTGGACGATCGCGCCCACGAAGGTCTGTCCTCCGGCCCCTACCTCGAGTTCGGCCTCCTCGTCCGCGATCACCGTCCCGGAGTTGAGCACGAGTGAGAGCCGGCCGTTGTACTCGTCGACGGTCGCGTAGTAGACGTCATAGACCGTGTCGAGCACGAGCGGCTCCTTGCCCTCCTCCTTCCAGATCGTGAACTTGACCGTGCCGGTCGGATCCCCGACGAGGCCGGTCTGCAGGATCCGGTCGGAGCGGGCCTCCCACTCCTGTACCATCTTGACGCGTACCGAGGCGACGCCAGGCCGGAGCTCGGCCACGTTCACCACGGAGGGCAGGAGGGGTCGGTCGGTCTCGATCGGAGTTACGGTCGTGCCCGAGTGGACCTTGAGGTTCCGGGCGTTGCGGAAGCTGTCGACCACGGCCGACTCGATCCGGTACCAGCAGCCCTGCTCGAGACGTGGCGCCCCGGCCTTCGCCCAGACGACGAACCGTATCGCTCCCGATGCGTCGGCGATGATCCCGGTCTGGGCGATCGACGGGCTGTTCGGCGCCGAGAGTCCCACGACCTTGCCCTCGATCGTCACCCACTCGTCAGGGACGAGCTCGGCGATCTCGTGGCGGTCCGACTCGACCGCGCCGGCAAGGCCCTGCACCTGGTACTCGCGTCCGAGCTCGCTGATCACGGTCCGCTCGGCCTCGGCCGGCTGGACCCCGAACTCGTCAACGAGCAGGCGGAGCTTCGCCTCGATCTCGTTCTGGTCGACGTTCTTTCCCTTTGCAAGGATCTTCTGGGAGATTCTTTCTGCGACTATGGAGAGATCCATACCTACATCTCCACTATATAATAGGACCCCGGAGCGTATATAAACAGGCGATCGCGGTGTGAAAGTGCTCCGAGCACAACAAACATAAACCGGCATGGCCCCTATGATAGGTAATGGCTCTCACGGCAGACAGCACCATCTACGATCTGCTCCAGGCGAAGCCCGAGGCCGCCCAGGTTCTCTTCAAGTTCGGCATGGGCTGCGTCGGCTGCGCGATCGCGAACGGTGAGACGATCAAGCAGGCCGCGGCGGCTCACGGCGTGCCCCTCGGCGAGATGCTCTCGGCCCTCGGGATCGAGGCCTCGACCGCCTAGGCGCGGTCGGCCACTCTTTTCAACTCGGCCAGGGAGGCCATCGGGTTCCTGCGCAGGTGATCGGCGACCGCAGGTTCATGCAGGAGCGTGCAGGCGCTGCAGTTCCAGACGGCCCCGACGGTGGAGGAGGCGACCTCCTCGCCGAGCGCAGGGTCGCCGCAGGGGTAGAGCGGACAGTAGCAGAAGTCGCAGCGCTGGCCGGCGAGGTGGTGGCAGGGGTAGTACGGGCACCCCTCGGCCGACCAGGCGACCCAGTGCCCTCCACCGAACCGGCTGTAGATCAGGAACGACGGGCCCCCGCTGCCGGCGCCGCGCCGGGCAAGAGCGGCCGCGACGGCCGCGACGGCCGACTCCACGAGCGGCACGGTGCGGATCTCGCCCCCGTCGCCGTCGGAGGCGAGGATGCACCCTGCCAGGGGACCAGGGCAGGCGGCGACGATGGCCTCGATCAGCGACTCCGCATCGTCCGCGCCCACCCGCACGGGAGTCCAGACGATCAGCGAGACCGTGTCACCATCGGCGAGCGCGAAGGCCATGGAGCGGTCGTACTGCGCGACGACCGTCCCGGTCACGTCGGCGCCGGCGACGAGCCCGCAGCTCGAATGCGGGTCGAGCCCGTTTCGCGCCGCAGCGATCTCGACGCCTGGCATGGCCGGGCAGGTGGCCGACGCGGGCGCGAGGAGGACGGCCGTACACGCGTGCCCGCCCCACGGGAGACCCGTTCCCACCGCATACGTGACTCCGCGAAGGAGGAGCGCTCCCTCCCTCGTGTAATACCTCATGAGACCGTGTAGCGCACCCGGTCCTTGAGCTCCTGCTGCTTGCCGGCGTTCCAGCCTGAGATATCCTGCAGGTACCCGGTCACCCGCGAGATCTGGACCACGTCGTGCGAGCCACACTCGGGGCAGACGGCGACCCCGCAGAGCGGGCAGTACTCGATCCCGGTCACGATCTCGTGAGAGCAGTGGCAGTGGTCGAGCGGGCACATGACCGGGAGATGGGCCTCGCCGCAGTTCGGGCAGGGAACGGAGTCCACGATCAGGTGGCACGTGTGGCACTTGTAGCGCCGCTCCTCGACCGGAATATCCTCGGGATGCCGGTACTTTTCGGCGAGGGCGCGCTGCGCCGGGGTCCAGTCCATGCGTACAGAATAGGGGATCCCGGACGTAAAGGTGTCGGCGGCGGAGTGCGCCACCGCACGGCCTCAGGGACTCATAGGGCTCATCGCCGATCAGGATGAGTGCTCATCATCGGCCGCGGCTACGGGCTCCCCCGCGCCACGAGGGAGGTCGCGATCTCGGCAGCGACGGTGGCCGGGTCCCTGGCCTCGTAGATGGTCCGGCCCACGATCACGCCGTCCACCAGTGGCGCGACCCGCGCCAGGTCGCCGCCCTGCGTCCCGATGCCCGGGGCAAGGATCTTCCGCTGCCGGACAATCGGCCGGAGCGCCCGGATCCGCTCGGGCCTCGTCCCCGGCGCGATGATCCCGTCGGCCCGGCACTCGACGGCGAGCACGGCCAGCCGCTCGGCGATCCCGGGCGAGAAGAACTGGGTCGCGCCGGGATGGCTCATCTCGGTCACGACGTAGCACTCGCCGCCGTAAGCCCGGGCAGCGTCCACGCAGGCCTGGACCGCGTCGCGCCCGACAAATCCCTGGCAGATCAGCGCGTCGAATCCGCTGGTAAAGACCTGCTCGGCGATCAGGCGGTTCGTATTCGGGATGTCCGCAACCTTGAAGTCGGCGATCAGGGGGAGATCGAGCGCCACGAGGTCCTCGACGATGCCGAGCCCCGCGCGGAGGATCAGCGGGTAGCCGAGCTTGATCCGGTCCAGGTACGGGGCGCAGGTCTCGGCGATCTCAAGCGCCTCGAGCGGGTCGACCACGTCGAGCGCGAGGATCAGCTCAGCCATGCCGCCCCTCCATCCGCTCCAGCAGGGCGGCGGTCATGAGCGGGAGGGTGATCGTCGCGTCGCCGTAGACGGTCACGGCCTCGGCCCCCTCGGCGAGCTTGCCCCAGGAACGCGCCTCGTCGAGGGTCGCGCCCGAGAGCCCCCCGAGGTCGGGCCGGTCGCCGGTCAGCTGGACCGCGTAGGCGAAGCCGTTCTCCGTCATCAGCATCGACTGGAGGATGTAGTTCTTGGGCACCCCGCCCCCGACGAGTACCGCGCCGGCCCTCTCCGCGGTAAAGCAGCGGTCGAGCAGTCCAGGGACGTCGCGGAACGCGTCGATCGTCACCCGGCTGGTCTGCGCGAAGAGCCAGTACTGGAGGCCGATCATCGAGTCCTGGATCGCCGGGCAGTACACGGGAACCCCCTTCCGCGCGGCGGTCGCAAGGATACCCGTGTCGAGCCGCGAGCCCAGGTGGGCGAGAAGTTCCTGGATCGAGAGAACGGCGCCGCCGGGGAGGGCTCCGAGGGCCTCCTGCATGAACTCCTCGAACCGGACGAACGCGGCGCTCGGGAGGAAGACGTCGTAGATGCGGTTGATCTCGTCCTGCCGGAGCGCGACATCGGAGCAGTCGGCCGTCCCGCGGAAGTGGGAGCACCCGATCGCCTCGATGATGTCGTGGGTCAGGTTCGCCCCGGTCGAGACGAGCACGTCGATATACCCGCGCTCGAGGAGATCCTCGACGATGCGGCCCATGCCGCCGGGCACCATGGCACCGGCGAGGCCGAAGAACCGGACCGCGTCGGGGTCGGCGAGCATGCGCTCCCAGAGGTCGACGCCCCTCGCGAGGGCACCGCCGTTGTAGGCGCCGGCCCGGCCGAGCGCGTCCACGAGCGCCCCAACGGTCATGCCGGGACGGATCTCGACCGGCCGGACGGGTTCACCGCAGTCCATCGGGATGATCATTGTCACTCATCCCTGATAACGGATCGTCACGCGGGCTCTGCGCCGGCCGATGGTCGAGCCGGCCGTCGTTGTCGAGGACGACCCGCCCGGATCCGAGGAGGTGGGCGAGGACCTCCTTTACGACCGCCGGCGGCAGGGCGGTGACTGCGAATATGTCCGCGAGTTCCTCCGGCCGGTAGATACCCGGGTGCTCCCCGATGAACGCCTCGACCGCGAGGACGGGGCCCGGGCGAGCACGGCAGCCCCGCGTTCTGGTCATGCCGCCTCCGTGCGGCGCAGAGTCACACAGGCGAGCCGCCGTGGCGGCGCTGCCTCCTCGAACTCCCGGGCGGCGATCAGGTCCCATCCCGCCGCGAGCCGGCGGACCGCGTCGGAAGGATAGGACCGCTCCGCGAAGCGTCCCCCCTCTCCCCGGTCGCCGCCATGATGGATGCCTGCGACGCAACTGGCGTCACGATCGGTCCGGACGGCGAGGACGAAGAGACCACCCGGCCGGAGCACGCGGCGAGCCTCGGCGACGAGCGCCACGAGTTCGCGGTCGTCGAGGGCCATGCCGGGAATCGCGTGGCCGACAACCGCGTCGAACGACCCGCCGGGGTACGGGAGCGGCGCGCGGAGGTCGTGCGAGACCGCTTCGATCCTGCCCTCGAGCCTAGCCGCTCCGGCCGCCCTCTCCAGGCGGCGGCGGATCTCGCTCCCGTCCCGGGCTCCGAGCTCGAGCACACTCTCTATACCTTCGCGGCGGAAGAGGGCCACCACATCGCGTTCGTCCTCGCCCGATCCCTCGACGGCAACAGGCGGCGGCGCTCCCCGGCAGAGCGGGCGGGCGAGGTGGCGGCGGGCTACGGGAGGGACCTCGTACCATCCCGGCGCGATCGCCCGTGTTTCGGCCGTGACCTCGGGTTCACGTGTCCGTGCCCCGCAGGCGCGGCACTTCCAGCCCCGCTCCCGCCCCGCTGACGTGGTCCGGCGGCCGCAGGAGGGGCAGCGCGGCGGGCGGGTCCTCTCCTGCAACGCGACCTCGAGGACCGCGAGCTTCTCCAGGTTGAGCGAACCGTGCCGGTACGACCCGTGCGCGACCACCCGGTCGCCCGGCCGCAACGCACGGACCGTATCGCGGAATCCCTTGGTCGGCTCGTAGGCCATGCACCGGAGGCGTTCGCCCCCGTCCGCTATCCACGCCGTGACGTGCCCGCCCAACCCTGTCACGGGGCGCTCCGCGACCGTGCCCGCGACCGTGTACGACCGCCCCTCGCGGAGCGCGCCGCAGCTCCCCGCGACGAGGTGGGCGTCGGTCCCCTGGTTGGTCGTCCAGCAGGCTTCGAGCGCGGGGGGCTCCGAGACGACGAACGAGCGCGCCCGGGCGACCCACGCGGGGCTCTCGCCGCGTATCCCGAAGAGGACGGGGTCGGGCGTGTGGGGAACGCAGACGACGGTGTCGCTCTCGCGGTCCACCGAGTCCCAGGTGTGGGGAAAGGTCGCCGCCTCGGCCCGAAAGAGGGACGCCCCATCGATGTCCCGGGACATCCCCCATCGCGAAGGGTCGCGGTAGGCCAGGAGCTCGTAGGTCCGGTCGATGAACTCGGCCGCGACCGCCGCCGCGGCCCCGATAAGACCGCGCCCGTTGCCGTAGCCACGGAACCGCGCGCCGGCCGCGTCGAGCGCGTCGAGCGTCTCGCCGACCGTGCAGAGGTCGGTCACGGCCCGAAGGTAGCAGTCGACCGGGAGGAACCGGTCCGCGACCACGACACCCGGATTCGTCATGGGCGCCTCGAGTGGCGCGAACTCCTCGACCGCGGCGCAGGCGAGCTCGAACGCGAGTGCCGGGTCACCCTCGACGTGGAGCGCGACCGCCGCGTTGCCCCGCGTCCGGAACGGCGCGTTCGGGTTGAGCCGGACCAGGCGGCCCTCGCGGACCCGCATGCCCGCAGCCTCGAGCCGCCGGGCCAGCTCGGCCCCGAGCCAGGTCGTGCAGAGGCCTCCCGGCGCATCCGTGTCGTCGAGCCCGATGCGGATGCGCTCGATCGCCATGATTATAACTCCCGTGGGCGATACGTCTCATTAAGTCCGATGGTGCAGGACCAGCTCGTGAACAAGGCGGTCAGCGTGCTCCTGATGGCAGGGTTCGCCTGCTCGGAGCGGTGCAACATCCGCCCGCGCTCGTTCGATCTCGTAGCCAAGCGCGCGGACCTCCTGCTGATCATCAAGGTCGCGAGCCCGATCGACAACGTCTCGGAGGAGATCGCGAGGGACCTGGATCTGGTCGCGACTCACCTGGGCGGCCTGCCCATGATCGTCGGCGAGCGAGGGCGCGACGCCGAGCTGGAGCGCGGGGCCGTCTACCTCCGCTACGGTATCGCTGCCGTCCACCCCGAGACGCTCTACGACTACTTCGTCGAGAACGTGCCGCCGCTCGTCTACGCCTCGCCCGGCGGGCTGTACGTCCGGATCGACGGCGACGTTCTCCGCTCGCTCCGCGAACGCCGGAGCCTCTCACTTGGCGATCTCGGCCACGCGCTCGGCGTCTCGCGACGGACGATCAGCAAGTACGAGGCCGGCATGGGCACCACGCTCGAGATGGCGATCAAGCTCGAGGAGTTCTTCAATGCCGAGGTGATCGAGTCCATCGACCTCCTCTACTACGCCTCGCACTTCGCGTCAGAGGAGACCCCCGTCGCCTCCGGGCCAGAGGCCGCGGCGCTCGCCGAGCTCCAGCGGCTCGGCCTCGAACTCCACCACCTTCGGCGTGCCCCGTTCCAGGCGATGGCCCACTTCGAGGAGCAGACGATCCTGGCCGGGTGCGGCTCGGCCCAGAAGGTCTCGAAGCGAGCTGGTCTGATCGGCAACCTCTCCGAGATCACGCACACCCACGCGGTCTGCGTCACTGTCGAGGAGATCCGGCAGCGGCGGATCGGGCGGACGCTGCTGATCGGCCGGGAAGAGCTCGGCCGGCTCGAGGACGGGCAGGACCTGCTCGACCTGATCGGGTAGGCGTCTGTTTTATATAGAACCACAAACCAAAATTAACGACACATCAGGTGATACTCTTGTCGCAACAGCTTACCGGACAGCCGATCTTCATCCTCAGGGAAGGGTCCTCGCGTACCCGCGGTCGGGACGCGCAGGGCAACAACATCGCCGCGGCCAAGGCCGTCGCGAACGCAGTCAGGACCACACTCGGCCCGAAGGGCATGGACAAGATGCTCGTCGACACGATCGGCGACGTCGTGATCACGAACGACGGCGTGACGATCCTGAAGGAGATGGACATCGAGCACCCGGCCGCCAAGATGATGGTCGAGGTCGCCAAGACCCAGGACGACGAGGTCGGCGACGGCACCACCACGGCAGTCGTGATCGCGGGCGAGCTCCTGAAGCGCGCCGAGGAGCTCCTCGACCAGGACGTCCACCCCACGGTGATCGCATCCGGGTACCGGCTCGCCTCCGAGAAGGCCCAGGAGATCCTCCAGGAGATCGCGATCCCGATCACGAAGACCGACCTCGGCAACCTCAAGAAGATCGCCGAGACCGCGATGACCGGCAAGGGCGCCGAGGCCTCCAAGGACAAGCTGACCGAGCTCGTCGTGAAGGCGGTCAGCATGGTCGCCGAGGACGACGGCGCGGTCGACAAGGACAACATCAAGGTCGAGAAGAAGGTCGGCGGCTCGATCCACGACTCCGAGATCATCGAGGGCATGCTGATCGACAAGGAGCGGGTCCACCCGGCCATGCCGAAGAAGGTCGCGGACGCGAAGATCCTCCTCCTGAACGCCCCGGTCGAGTTCAAGAAGACCGAGGTCGACGCCGAGATCAACATCACGAGCCCCGACCAGCTCCAGGCCTTCCTCGATGAAGAGGAGCGGATGATCCGCTCGATCGTCGACAAGATCGTCGAGTCCGGCGCGACCGTTCTCTTCTGCCAGAAGGGGATCGACGACATCGCCCAGCACTACCTCGCGAAGGCCGGCGTCTTCGCCCTGCGCCGGGTCAAGAAGTCGGACATGGAGAAGCTCGCCCGGGCCACGGGTGCCTCGCTCGTCTCGTCGATCGACGCGATCACGCCCGAGGAACTCGGGTGCGCGGGCCTCGTCGAGGAGCGGAAGCTCGCCGGCGAGGAGATGACCTACGTCACGGGCTGCCAGAACCCGAAGGCGGTCACGATCCTCGTGCGCGGCGGTACCGAGCACGTGGTCGACGAGCTGAACCGCGCCCTCGAGGACGCGATCCGGGTCGTCTCGGTCGTCGTCGAGGACGGCAAGTTCGTTGCGGGCGGCGGTTCGCCCGAGACCGAGCTCTCGCTCCGGCTCAAGGACTACGCGGCGACCGTCGGCGGGCGGGCCCAGCTCGCGATCGAGGCGTTCGCCTCGGCGCTCGAGATCATCCCCCGCACGCTCGCCGAGAACGCGGGTCTCGACCCGATCGACATGCTCGTGGAGCTCCGCGCGGCCCACGAGAAGGGCGGTAAGACCGCGGGCCTCGACGTCTTCGCGGGCCACCCTGGCGACATGCAGGCGGCCGGCGTGATCGAGCCCCTGCGCGTCAAGACCCAGGCCATCTCGTCCGCGGCTGAGGCCGCCGTCATGATCCTCCGGATCGATGACGTCATCGCTGCGTCCAAGTCGGCAGCCCCGCCGGGCGGCGAGATGGGCGGCGGCATGGGCGGCGGCATGGGCGGCATGCCCCCGGGTATGGGTGGTATGGGCGGCATGGGCGGCATGGACTTCTGACGTCCGGGCCCACGCATCCCCCCTTCCCTCCCTCCTTTCATATCCTTCCCCTTTTTCGAGTCTTCCCACGAGCCGCGCGGCTCGACGATGGCTGCGGCATCCGCTCTCGCCGTCGCCCCCCGCACCGTCGCGAGGTGTGCGCCGACGGCGTCTATTCGCTGTTAGAAGAACGTGCCGTCCGCCGTCTCCCATCGGCGGATTCCGGCGGAGACGACGAGCGCTGCCGGCACGACCAGGACCAGTCCCGCGAACCCGAGCCAGGGCGAGACGAACGCGAACGCGACGAGCGCGATAATAGGAAGGCCGATACCGCCGAGGAACGCCGCGAGGACCTTCGGGTCGTAGACCAGGATGTTCGGAGAGAGCCCTGCCAGGTAGACTGTGACCGCGACGGACCAGGCCGAGAGCCCGAGCGCGAGCGCGACAGCGGGGAGGGCGACGAGGCCCGCTCCCGTGGCGAGTGCCGCGACGAGGACGATGACGGCCGGCACGGCCTGGAGCAGGAAGAACGATGTCAGCTTGGACCGGATCAGGGTCCCCACGCCGACAGGCAGGCAGCCGTACGGACCGAGGGCGTCGAAGGCGGTCAGCCACGTGTAGACGGTCGAGCCGAGCACGCCCGCGATCACGGCGAAGAGCAGGAGCACGCCGTTCGTCGGGAGGACGCGGTCCAGGAGCGAGATCAGGAACCAGCAGAGCGCGAGCGGGAGGACGAGTGCGAAGAGGACCTGGGCGACCCCGCCGCCGCTCCGCCAGAGGTCCAGGAGGTCCTTTGCCGCGAGCCCGGGGTAGGGCAACCGCCCGAGCCGGCGGGCAAGACCTGAGAACCGGTCCGGGTGCCGGCGCTCGCTCCCGCTCGAGACGGGCTCGAAGAGCAGGAGCGAGATGGCGAGCGCCGTGGCGATCGCGGCGAGGAGCCCGGCGAGGAGCGTCCACGAGAACGAGCGGTAGAGCGCGAGCGGCGGAAAAATAGGGAGCCCGGCGACGATCGCGACTGCGCTGGCAGCCGCGAGGACGAGCGCTGTCACGGCGAACGCAGGCTTCGAGCGGCCCCAGACCGTGGTGAGCAGGAACAGGGCCGTCATGCCGGAGAGGAACGCGAGGAGGAGGGTCAGGCCCAGCCGGAGTACGGTGGCGGGGGCAAGCCCGGCGAACGGCGAGGCGAGCGCGACCCCCGCGAGGACCGGGAGTATCCAGAGCATGAGGTAGTAGACCGTGTCCTTCGCGACGAACGTGGCGAAGATCCGGCGCTCGGAGAGCGGCAGGGTGCGGGCCGCGTACGCGACGAACGAGACCTGCCCGAAGCGCCGGTTCATAGCCTCGTTTCCGACGAGCCCGAACCCGCCGACCATGACCCCGACGAGGAGGAAGAGGAGGTGGACGATGGTCGCGAGGTCGCCAGCCGGCAGGGCTGCATTCACTATCGGGACGAGGACCGTGCCCATGCACGCCATCGCGCAGACGAGGGCCGGGAAGAGGGCAAAGCCGACCGAGCCGAAGAGCTCCGCGTGGACACGCCACTCCTCCTTGAACATCGCGATGAAGAGGTCAGGCATGGGCAGGGTCCCGCCCGACCAGCGCGAGGAAGATCTCGGGCAGGTGCCGATCCGTCTCGCGGAGCTCGAGGGGCGTGCCCGCGTGGAGCAGCCGTCCCCGGTGGAGGATCGCGTATCCCGTGCAGATCTCCTCGGCCACCTCGAGGATGTGGGTCGAGAGGAAGACCGTGTTCCCCCGCCGGACGTAGTCGACCAGGAACTCCTTGACCTGGTGCTGGACGATCGGGTCGAAGTTGACGAGCGGCTCGTCGATCAGGGCGAGCGCGGGGCGGTGGAGGAAGGCCTGGGCGAACATCAGCTTCTGCCGCGTCCCGCGCGAGAGGTCCTTGCAGAGGACGTCGCGCTTGTCGCCGAAGTCCAGGAACTCGAACCACCAGTCGGCGTTGTCGTCCGTCCCATCGAGGCCCCGGATCGAGCCGACGAACCGCAGGTACTCGGCGGCCGTCAGGAACGATGGCGGTGTCTCCTGCTCGGGGATGATCCCAACGCGCGAGCGGACGCCGACCGGGTCGGCCACGACATCAACGCCGAGTACAGTCGCGGTCCCGGCCGTCGGCCGAATCTGGCCCGTGAGCATCCGGATCGTGGTCGACTTGCCCGAACCGTTCGGGCCCAGGAGCCCATAGAGCGCTCCCGCCGGGACCTCGATCGAGAGGTCGTTCACGGCCACGGTCTCGCCGTAGCGCTTGGTGAGGCCACGAGCCTCTATCACCGCCGCCATTACACATGGATCGATGGCAATGGTAAAAAGGCTCGTGCCCTCCTGCTCGAAGATGGAAGCTGCACGAGGGTGAGAGGCACCCTCCATCCTCCCACCTCCTCGGTGCGAGACCACGAACGGGACCCCGCGCAGAACCCTCCGATGGAACCTCCCGGGGCACGACGGAGTCCTCCCGTACGCGCTCCCCTGTCATCCATTTTTTACGAAAATCTCCTTTCGTTTGATAAAAACAGCAAAACCAACCAATAAATAGAATATCGTCTTACGAAACCTGATGATCGTATGATTCTGTCACGTCAATTCCTCCTCGTGGGTATACTGGCCGTCGCCGCGGTCCTCGCGGCCGGCTGTACCGGCACGCCGTCTCCCACATCGCCGGATAACGGGACCATCACTCTTACCGACACGATGAACAGGACCGTCACGCTCGACGGGACGCCGGAGCGGGTGATCGGCGTCGGCGCGGGCTCGCTGCGGCTGCTTGTCTACCTGAACGCCTCGGAGAAGGTCGTCGCGGTCGATGAACGCGACCGGAAGCCCATGACCGCTGGCGCCGCCGGGATGCCGTCGGGCGAGGACCGGCCGTACCTGCTTGCCAACCCCGGACTCGCGGACCTTCCCTCGGCTGGCCGGATCAGCGGCGACCCCGAGGCGATCATGGCCCAGCGGCCCGATGCCGTCTTTGTCACCTTCACTACGGCTAAGGACGCCCAGACCCTCCAGGAGAAGTCCGGCGTGCCCGTAATCGCGCTCGTCACCGGTGACCTGGGCGCGAACCGGGGCGCGTTCGAGAGGTCACTCCGGACGATGGGCACGGCCCTCGGGCGCGAGGAGCGCGCCGAGGAGGTGCTGACCTACATCAACGCGACCACCGCCGACCTCCGGAACCGGACCGCGGACATCCCTGCGGCTGACCGCCCGCGGGTCTACATCGGCGGCGTGGCGTTCAACGGCGCCCACGGGTTCCTCTCGACGGACCCCGCGTACGCCCCGTTCATGCTGCTCGGCGCCGACAATGTCGCGGCGGAGACGGGCCCCGGCGGCCAGGTGATGATCGACCGGGAGAAGCTGATCGAATGGAACCCCGACGTGATCTTCGTCGACGAGGCGAGCGCGGCGCTCGTGGCCGACGATCTCCGCGACCCGGTCTTCCAGTCCCTGGATGCTATCGAGAATGGCCGCGTCTACGGCGTGATGCCCTACAACTGGTACGCGAACAACTACGACACCGTTCTCGCCGACGCCTACTTCATCGGAAAGACCCTGTACCCCGAGCGGTTCACGGACGTCGACCCCGTGGAGAAGGCCGACGAGATCTACCGTCTCCTGGACGGCGGGCCTGCCTACGAAGGCATGCAGCGGATCTTCGGCGGCTTTGGACCCTTCGCGGAGGTCCGCGGGGCATGAGCGGCGCGGCCCGCGCCTGCGACCTGGTCGAGCCGCCGCCATTCCCGGTGCCGGCGGACCTTCCCGTTCCCTGCCTCGAGGAGGCCGTCGCCGCAGCCCGTCTCTACTACGCGGTGGCGGGCGCGCTCGAGCTCGGGCTCTTCGACCGCCTCCGCGAGCCGATGACGCCCGGCGCCCTCGCCGCGGCGCTCGGCACGCGCCCGCACCTGACCGTGCTCCTCTGCGAGGCGCTCGCGGACCGTGGTCTGCTCGTGCGCGAGGGAGCGGCCTTCAGGAACGGGCCCGAGGCGGACGCGTTCCTCGCCTCGGAGGGTCCGTACGGTATCCGGTCCATGCTCGCATTCCAGCGCCGGCACGTCGAGCGCTGGCGCGACCTGCCGCGCCTCCTCCGCGAGGGGCCCGAGGTTCTCGAGCGGGAGCGGTTCTTTCGCGACACCGTGATCCCGTCCATGGCCGAGCACGCCCGGTGCGGCCTGGTTCAGCATGTGACCGGGCTCGTCGCTAATCTCCCCGGGTTCTGCGAGGCCCGGACCCTGCTCGACCTCGGCGGCGGCCACGGGCTCTACGCCATCGCGCTCTGCCAGCGCAACCCCCGCCTCCGGGCCACGGTCTTCGACCTGCCGGCCGTCGTCGGCGCGACGCGGGACTTCATCGACCGGTACGAAGCCGACCGGGTCTCGGTCGTCGCGGGGGACTTCAACACGGACCCGCTGCCCGGACCGTTCGACATCGTCTTCTCCTCGTCGAACCCCGGAGGGAAAGACCCCCGGCTGATCCCCAGGATCGCCGCCGCGCTCAGGCCCGGCGGCCTCTTCCTGAACAAGCAGGGGATCGACGACGAGCGGACGGACCCGTTCGCCGACCTCGAGTGGAACCTCTGGACCTTCGATGGTGTGGAGAAGCAGCGCTCGCGGTACACTTTCACGCACAGCGTATCGCTCGAGGAGTACCACCGGGCGCTCGAGGCGAACGGGCTCAGGGTGCTCGAGGTCGTGCCCGTCGACGGGACCTCCGAGATGACCGTCGCGCGAAAGGGGCCCTGAGACGGAGCCACCGATGCACCTCGACGCCCACGCCGGACCGCTCGCTCCCCGCTACGCGGCGTACCTGCGCGAGAAACGACTCTTCCTCGTGGGATGCCTCGTGGTCCTCTGCGCCGCCGCCTGCGTCTCGATCTCGGTCGGGAGCGTGACCATCCCGGTCCGGGAGGTAGTCGCGACCCTGCTCGGCCAGCCTGGGGACGCATCGACCATCATCTGGAGCATCCGGTTGCCCCGGGTCGTCGCCGCCTGCATCGCGGGGGCCGGGCTCGCCGTGGCCGGCGGCGTGATGCAGTCGGTGCTGCGCAACCCCCTGAGCTCCCCCTACACCCTGGGCATCTCCCACGCGGCGGGGTTCGGCGCGGCAGTCGCCATCAGCGTCCTCGGCGCAGGGGCCGTCTCGGCCCATATCGCGGATGCCGTCGTGGTCCGGAACCCGTATCTCGTGACGATCTGCGCCTTCGCCGCGTCCATGGTCGCCACGGTCGCCCTGCTCGCGATCTCCCGGACGCGGTCGTCGCAGCCCGAGGTGATGATCCTGGTGGGCGTCGCGCTCGCCGCCCTCTTCACGGCCGGCACGACCTTCCTCCAGTACTTCTCGAGCGCGGACCAGGTCGCGGCGATCGTCTTCTGGACCTTCGGCGACGTGGGCCGCGCGGGCTGGCAGGACGTCCTGCTGCTCGCCGCGGTGGTCCTACCCTGCACGACCTGGTTCCTGCTGAACCGGTGGAACTACAACGCCCTCGACGCGGGGGACGACACCGCGCGGAGCCTGGGCGTCCACGCCGAGCGTGTCCGGGTGACGGGGATGCTCCTCTCCTCCCTGATCACGGCGGTGGTGGTCTCGTTCCTGGGGATCATCGGATTTATCGGCCTGATCGCCCCGCACATGGTCCGCCGGCTGATCGGGGACGACCAGCGGTTCCTCCTCCCCGGCTCGTTCCTGGTCGGCGCGATCGTTCTGCTGGTCTCGGACACGCTCGCGCGGGTCGTGCTCGCCCCGGTGGTGCTGCCCGTGGGGATCCTGACCGCCTTCTTCGGGGCCCCGCTCTTCCTGTACCTGATCGTCCGGGGGTACCGGCGATGATCCTGAACGTCGACGGGGTCGAGTTCGGGTACCCGGGTCGGCCCGTGCTCAAAGACGTCTCGTTCACGGTGACGCCGGAGGATTTCGTCGCAATCCTCGGTCCGAACGGCGTGGGCAAGACGACCCTGCTCCGGTGCGTCAACGCCCTGCTCCGGCCCGGGGCGGGCAGCGTCCTCCTCGAGGACCGCGACATCCTCGCCATGAGCCGGCTCGAGATCGCGCGCGAGATGGCCTACGTCAGCCAGCGGAGCCAGCCGCCGCGGATGACCGCCTTCGACGCGGTCCTGCTCGGAAGGCGCCCACACATCGGGTTCGACGTCGGGCCGCGCGACATCGCGATCACGGAGGCGATCCTCGGGCGCCTGGACTTGGACGACCTCGCGCTGCGGTACGTCGACGAGATGAGCGGCGGCGAGCTGCAGAAGGTGGCGATTGCGCGGGCCCTGGTGCAGGAGCCCCGGATCCTCCTGCTCGACGAGCCGACGAGCAGCCTCGACCTCAAGAACCAGCTCGAGATACTTGGGCTCGTCCGAGACGTCGTCCGGGACCACCGGGTGGCCGCGCTGACGACCATGCACGACCTGAACCTCGCGCTCCGGTTCGCGGACCGGTTCATCCTGATGAAGGGCGGGGCCATCCACGCGGCCGGCGGCCCGGAGGTCGTCACGGCCGAGACGATCGGGGCCGTGTATGACGTCCCCGTATCGGTCGAACGGTTCAGCGGGTACCGGGTCGTCGTACCCTGCATTTGAGGGGCGGGTTGCCGCCCCGCTCCCCGAGGCGGCGATGGTTCTCCGAACGGAGCACGTACGCGATCAACCGGGACGTAACGGCTCAGTTACTTCCAGAGGACACCGCCGGGGGACGGCACGTTCCCTATCGTTCGGGAACCGTGAGAAGAGTGCGGTCAGCGTATTAGGTTCACAGGCGATAGTGTCCGCCCTCGATCCTGATCTCCATTCCGTGGGTCAAAGCCTCGGCGACCTTTCGGCGCGCGGCGGTCACAAGGCGGTGAAAGGTCGGCTGCGAGATCTCCATCCGAGTGGCGCATTCCCTCTGGTCGAGCCCTTCCAGGTCCTTGAGCCTGAGCGCTTCGTACTCGTCGATGGAGAGGACGACGGCGCCTGGCGGCGACGCCTGGCCTTCCGACGGCACGAACGATGTGAAGGCGGGCTGGTAGCCCACCCTCCTGCACCGTCTCCGGCGCGGCATTACGAGAGATCGGTGAGCCTGCGCTGGACTTCTATCTTTTGTGCCTCGAGCCGCCGGAGTTCCGCCTCGAGGAGCTCCTTCTGCGCCTCGCCGCTCAGCGGCGCGGACGGGGCGACGTTCCAGCAGTAGCCCCTGCCGAAACCGCGCCCGCGCCCCATCCGGCCTCCACGGCCGTACGCCATGCCGCCCCCGCAGGGGCCCATGCCTCGACCGGTCGCGGGTCCGTACCCGCCCGGTCCGGTCCTGTCGAATCCTGGCATCTCGGTTGCCTCGTATATGAATATATATTCATAAAACAAGTAGGTACCGGATACGGCAACCGGACCACGACCGCCAGGGGGACCGGGAGACCGCGCGAGGACGTCGTCCAGCACGGCCCCTGAGGTGAGACAAGCGCATCACCGCGGTAGCGCCGCCCGCCATCGGACGGGACGATACCATGATTGCCGTGTTCGGGGGAAGGATATCTGATGAACAGGTTGAACCTTACCCGGGTAGAGCGGCTCCCACCCTCACCCGGGCCTGAACGGGCCGGCGCCATGGAGGCGAACGCAGTCGACCACGCAGAGCACCGGGAACTCCACCACCGATACCGGAGGGCGAGCGGATCGTGACTATCCTGGACGACCTGCTGGCCGGCATCGACGACGAGGCCCCCGTGCGCTCGGTGCAGGTGGGCGCGCATTGGACCATGGTGTGCAGCCGGCACTGCGGTCTTGCCTCGACCATCTGTCCTCCTTCCCCTCACGATCACCAGACCCGTGTGCGCGATGCAGGCTCGCTCCATACGAAGAGCGCCCGAGAGCTCGCAGAGTACGCGCTTTCAAAAAACCCGCTGGAGGCCGGAATCGGCGTTGCGGCGATCAATTCGCTCCTGGAAATTGACGAACGCGACGTTGTCGAGATCAATGCCTCGGAAATACTGTCGGGACGTGGGGCGGGAAAGAAGGTCGCGCTGGTTGGCCACTTTCCCTTTATCCCCCGGGTTCGACAGGCAGTATCACATCTCTGGGTGATCGAGCAGAACCCATCCACAGGTGACCAGCCCGCGTCCTCCGCCCCGGACATCATACCAGGAGCCGATATCGTCGCCCTGACGGGCAGCGCCCTGGTGAACCATACCCTCGACGGGCTGCTCGAGCTCTGCCGCCCGGATGCTCTTGTGCTGGTTCTCGGGCCGAGCACCCCGCTCTCGCCGGTGCTGTTCGACCACGGGGTGGATATCGTCGCGGGCTCGCGGATCGTGGACGAAACAACGATCCGGCATCAGGTGGCGCAGGGAGCGACCTTCCAGCAGATCACGGGAGTCCGGAAGCTGACACTGTCACGGCGACGGGAAGCATAGCCGCTCCCGTTCCCGCATCGTCTCGACGGAGCCCGCTTCACATCTCGCGGGGTACCGGCCACAGCGCGGGACGCCTGCGCCGAGGCGGGCCTTGACAGCCCGGGTTTCCGGTGCCCTGATACGAATATATTCATAAGAACGGACCAGGTCGTATGTCGGCCACCGGGAAGTGATCCATCCGGGACGGGACCTCTTCCCCGCCTGGAACGTCGGGAACGGCCCCGCGCCCGTCGGAGGGCAGGAAGACTCGCATCGCGACGGAACCGTGCCGACAGGAGGCCAATAGCGCATGGCAACGGACGGGAAGAAGGACACCGGTGTCCTTCTCAGGGTAGCCCTCCTCTCGCTGCTGGTGAACGGCGGGCTAGTGGGGGTCAAGCTCCTCCTCTCGTCCTCGACGGGGAGCCTCTCCCTCAGGGCGGACGCCGTGCACTCGTTCATCGACGTGATCGGATCCGTTGCGCTGATCATCGGCCTCTACATCTCGACGAGAAAGAGCAGCAGGTTCCCGTACGGGCTCTACAAGGTGGAGAACCTCGTCGCCGTCGCCATCTCCTTCCTGCTCTTTGGGACCGCGTTCGAGATCGCGCATCAGGCGATCTTCGAGCCCTCGGAGATCCAGGCGATCAGCGGGTGGGTCGTCGCCGTCACCGCGGTCCTGATCCTGGTCCCCTTCCTCTTCGGGAGGTACGAGGTCCGCATGGGGACGCGGTATAACTCCCCCAGTCTCGTCGCCGACGGGAAGAACTTCACCGCCGACGTTCTCGCATCCACGGTCGTCTTTCTCGGTGTCCTGGGGCAATACCTGCAGCTACCCGTCGACCGGGTGGCTGCCGTGATCGTGGCGCTCTTCATCGTCGCTGCCGGGTGGGGGATCCTCGTGAGCGGGATGCGGGTACTGCTCGATGCCTCCATCGATCCCGCGACCCTCCAGACCATACGGTCCATCGTGCTCCGCGATTCCGCCGTCGTCGAAGTCAAGAGCCTCATGGGAAGGAACTCGGGGCGATACGTGTTCATCGAGGCGGATATCACGCTCCGCACCTCGAACCTCGAGCAGGCGCACCGGATCAGCCAGCGGATCGAAAGCGAGATCTCGGGATCCGTCCCCAACGTCGATCACTCCGTGATCCACTACGAGCCATCGCACGCCACGAGGGTCCGGTACGCCGTGCCGCTCGCCGATTACGAGGGGACGGTGAGCGCCCATTTCGGCGAGGCCCCTTTCTTCTCCCTGGTGGATATCGACATCCCCGGAAAAAGGGTGGAGCGGACTGAAGTCGTCGCGAACCCCTCACCAGGGGATGGCAAAGGGAAAGGGCCTCGCGGTGGCGCGATCTCTCCTTGAGTTCAAACCGGATGTCGTCGCGACGCAGGAGAATATCTCCGGCAAGGGGCCGGGGTATGTCTTCGCGGAATCGAGAGTGGAGACGGTGCAGACAGACGCCGTCGACGTGGCATCCTTCATCAGGGAGCGTCTGGATCAGCTCTAGCTTCCGTCCCGGCGGGGCGCGGGGAACCGCCCCGCGTCGCTCGTGCGGGAGGTCGTCGAGACGTTCGCGCGGAGCGGCGAACCGGCCTTCTCCTCTCGTTCTCGTCCCGTTCAGCGGTCCGCGTAGGCCAGCTGTAGGCCCACGCCGGTCTTCAGGAGGGGAGCGGCCCCCGCCAGGGCTACCTTCGCCGCGAGAGAGGTGCAGTGACAGGCATGGAGCGCAGCCGGGCGGAGCTCCCGCAGATAGTCGCAGGTTTCATCGAGCTGAGGGCCCGGGCCCAGCAGGTGGAGACCGCCGACGATATCCGCGACCCTGGTCTCTCCACAGACCTTCCGGGCATGCCGGACCGTGTTACAGCACCCCGAATGGGCACAGCCCGTGACGACCACGAGCCCGTCGCGTCCGCGGAAGGCGAGGGCGGTATCGTCGGCCAGGTGGTCCGCCTCCTCGGTTCCGTCCGGAAGGACGATACGTCTCGGGCCCGGCGAGAAGATCTCGAAGGGGAATGTTCGCTCGATCTCCCCGAGGAAGAACAGGTTCGGGGCGAGTCGTACCGGCTCCCGGGTCAACTCGAGCGGGATGAATCGCTGCACCTCGTCGGCGGAGAGGAGCGGCCCGATGTCGGGATAGGGTTTCTTCGGGCGGGCGTAGAAGCAGTGCGGGTGAGCAACAAGCCGGGGGAGGCGGTGGTCCCTCCCTTCCATGGCTGCGTCGAGGTAGAGCCTCAGAAGGTGATAGAGCCCCCCCGTGTGGTCGTTGTGACCGTGAGAGAGGACGATGCAGTCGAGGTCGAGGAGGTCTATCTTCAACCCTGCAGCGTTCTTCACGAGAGCGTCGGTGGAGCCCGTATCGAACAGCACCTTCTTCCCCTCGGCCTCTATATACACGGCGAAACCGTGCTCGGCGATGAACGGCCGGTCGAAGAGGGCGGTATTGTCCACGAGTATGGTCGCCTTCATGCATATTCCCCCGGTATCTCGTGTACCTGGCAACACGAATAAAAGACACCCCGCGTCCCCCGGTGCTGCTCGACAAGTCCCTCCCGTTCGAGCACCCCGAGGATCTTTACTACCTCGCCCCCGCTCAACCCGGTCGTCCGCACGAGGTCGTCGACCGTGGAAGGCCTGCGGCCGAGTGTCGCCCGGATTCGTTCGACCGCCTCGGTGCCTGCCACCGGCACCCCCGGAGCCCGGTCGTCCCGCGCCACGATCTTCGTGCCCGGCCTGCCGAGCAGAACCCCGACCCGCTCGAGCTCGGCGACGGAGGCGGCGCGCACCCAGCCCTCCGGCGCCGGCCGGTCGAGGGTATTCAGCTGGACCTGGTCCGGGCCGATGCGATCGATCGCATTCCTGAGGGCCGCCAGCTCCTCGGCGGAGGTGTTCAGGCCGGGCACGACGAACACCTCGAGCCAGAGGGCCCCGGAGTACGTTCTTCTCAACTCCGCCATCCCCGCGATGATTCCATCGATCCTGAGCGAGGGGTGGGGCCGGTGAATCCGCTCGAACGTCGCCTGCGAGGCGGTCGAGAGGGTGGGGATCACCCGATCTGCACGGGCGAGCTCCGTCCTCACGGCCGGATCGGCAAGGAGACTTCCGTTCGTGAGGACGCTCACGCTGTACTCCGGATACTCGTCTTTGACGAGCCCTATCACATGTCCCAACGAGAGAGAGTGTCGGTTCTCCGGAACCGGCCAGCGTGATCGAGTCGAGGTGCGGGCGCGGGGCGAGCACGGGCCGGAGTTCGTCGATCACCTCCCGCACCGGGAAGAAGTCCCGCCGCTCAACGCTCAGATCCGTCGTCGGTCCGCATTCGCAGTAGATACAGCTGTACGGGCAGGTCTTGAACGGGATCAGGTCGATGCCCAGCGAGAGCCCGAGCCGCCGCGAGAGCACCGGTCCGAAGACATGCCTGCGGGTCATCGGGGCGTCACCGCGATCACCCGCTCCGGGCCCCTCGTGCGGAGCGGCAAGCACGATCTCCCTGTCGTCGCACATGGCCATGGCCTGATCTCCCGGTTCGCCGGGCCCGCCCCCGTCCTCTCTCTCATCCCCGGTTGCCGCAGCCAGCCAGTTCCTCCTCGAGCCGGGACGCCATCTCCTCGATGGCCTGGACCGCGGGCGACGGGCCCGCCCTGGTGACAGGGACGCCCTGCCGGACCGATGCGATGACCGCTTGGTCGAACGGGATCGTCCCGACGACGGCGATCCCCTCCCGGTCGCACCACTGCCGGATCGATTCCGCGAGGGACGGTTCCAGGTCGAACCGGTTGACCGCGACGAAGATCCGGGGCCCGAACTGCCGGCAGACCTTCACCACCCGCTCGAGGTCGTGGAGGCCCGAAACGCTCGGCTCCGTGACGATGAGCACCGCGTCGACACCGCTGATGGTCGAGGCGAGCGGGCACCCCGTCCCGGGCGGCCCGTCGATCAGGAAGAGGTCACTCTCGCCATCGCACCGCTCCGCGGTCCGCTTCACCTCGTGGACGAGCAGACCGGAGTTGCCCGCGCCCGGCACGAGCCGTGCGTGCACCAGGTGGCCGCGCTCCGTGTCCGAGTACATGATCTCGCCCGTCTGCCGGGGCTGCATGCTGATCGCCCCGGCGGGGCAGACCTGGACACAGACGGCGCAGCCCTCGCACCGCAGGGGGTGCACCCGGTACCCATCTTCGTCGCCCTCGACCGCGCCGAACCGGCAGGCCGCTTCGCATCCGCCGCACTGGAGACAGAGGGCCGGGTCGATGACCGCGGCCTTCATGCCCATGAACGGTTCTCTCCAGATCAGCGTCGGGTCGAGGATGAGCTCGAGGTTCGCCGCGTCCACGTCGCAGTCCGCGATGATGAGACGCCCGGGGAGCAGGTACGCCAGTGCCCCCGTGATCATCGTCTTGCCCGTCCCTCCTTTTCCGCTGACCACCGCGAGTCGGATCATGGTTGTCCCTCCGCCAGCCTGCCGCACCGCTCGAAAAGGTCCGAGAACGCCGCCTGCCACTCCGGCCGTACCCGGCTCAGGAGATCGCCCCTGCTCTGGATGGCCGCTATCTCACGATCGAAGGGGATGGTCATCAGCACCTCGAGGCCCTTGTCGGCGCAGAACTCGAGGGTATCCCGATCCTCGCCGTCGCTCCGGTTGATGACGACTCCCGACGGAACGCCCATCCCGGTCGCTACCTCTACCGCGAGCCGGAGGTCGTGCAGCCCGAACGGGGTCGACTCGGTGACCAGGATACATGCATCGCACCCGTCCAGCGTTTCGATGACCGGGCACGACGTGCCCGGCGCGGAGTCGCAGATCACCAGGGGGCTGTCGGCGGCGCACTTCTTCGCCGCCCGAATAACCGGGACGGCGTGGATGTCCCCAGCGTCGAGCATTCCGGAGACCAGCGTCAGGTTCGGCAGCGGCGTCGAGACCGATACGGTCCCGACCCGTTTCGGCTCCTCGCGGACGGCCCCCCCCGGGCAGATGAGCCGGCACCCGCCGCACGAATGGCAGAGCTCGGGAAAGAACAGGACACGTTCGGGCAGGACCGTCAGGGCCCCGAACTGGCAGACCTCGGCGCACTGCCCGCAGCGGTCGCAGACGGCCTCGTCCACGACCGGGACCGGCACGGTCACGTCCGTGGTCATGGCAGGGGCCGGATAGAAGAGGTGGAGGTTGGGCTCCTCGACATCGCAGTCGACGAGCGTGACCTCGCGGGAGCGGGAGAGCGTGTAGGCGAGGTTGGCAGCGACCATGCTCTTGCCGGTGCCACCCTTCCCGCTCGCCACTGCGAGTCTCATCGCATGCCCCGTCGTCCGGACGTCGCCGTAGCGATCCGCCTGCGGTTCTTCATGGACCTATCCCGAGTGTTCGAGGGCGCCGGCTTTGAACTTGTCGAACGCGTCCCTGACCGATCCGCCGTCGCGATACGTGTACATCGCGATGCCGGCTGCAGAGAGCACCTCGCGTGCGTTTCCGCCTACGGCACCGCTGACCAGCGCCTTTGCATCGTGCGAGACGAGAACCTGGGCGGCCTTCGGGCCCACGCCGCCTGACCCGTCGACGTACGGATTCTGAAAGGCTTCGAATGCCCCGGAGTCGCTCTCGATGATGATGAAATACTGTGCCCGCCCGAACCGCTCGTCGACAGGTGATTCGAGGGTTGCGCCCTTCGCGGTGATACAGATCTTCATGGTGGTCTCCTCTAATTACTACACATATGAGCGTAAATTTATATGTCTATTGATCTCGACAGGTGTGACTGGCGAGTATTCTGCTCCGTCGAAGAAACGATAGGAGGAGTGGAAAAACGGGTCCCTGCGGCCAGAAATTTAGAAATGCGCTGCAGCCGTCCGACCGATGGTTCGTGCCGCCGTTCTCCGATCGGGGGAGCCGGTACGGACAGAGAAGCGCCTCGCGGTCAGCCTCCCCCCGAGAATGGGAAGGAACCCGCCTGAACGGAGATTGAGATGAGGTGAGAAGCGATCACCGGTCCTTGTGCCTTGTCCGGTCTCCCGCATCCCGGGCCGTGTCACTGTTCGGCGCTCCCGGGCCGGCGCTGTCGTCGGCTCCCGGCGCGGGCTGTTCTCCGTCTTCCCCGTGGTAGTTCTCATCGGCGGTTGCGATGCCGGAGCACCCGGTTACCAGGAGCAGCGCGACAACGGCAAGCAGGACAAATCTCTTCATTGGATGGTCCTCTGACTGGGTATTGACATGTCCCCCTTTATACAATGGCAATAGATCCGAACCCATGACTTCCCCGAGGGGGGGCTCTGGTCGACGCGGGCCAGGTGCCCCCCCAAGTCCCTGCCCCCGAACACTCACCGAACCGGGGACTATCACGGTCTGCCATGCTGTCCGGTAGCTCCGGATGTCAGAGATCGTTTCTGTACTCATGCCGATTCTCCTCCTGTCCCCGGACGGATCCACCTCTCGTCCGGTGACGGGACAGACCAAGCATGCAACGAAGATACGCATTCCTCGCGGCCATCGCACTGGTCGCGATCGCACTCGTCCCGGGCGCGGCCCTCGCCGCCGGCTTCTCGCACGGCTTCGGCCCGAAGACATCCCCGCTGGGACAGCAGCAGGGCCCGCCCGACGGGGCCGGAAACGAGACCGCCCTCCGGGCGAACCAGTCCGTGAACGCCGGCGACGGCGTCTGCGACGATGCCTGCCTCACGAACCGGGCCTGCGACCAGGACCGGACACAGCTCCGCGACCGCACCTGCCAGATGAACCATGTCTGCAGCAGCGATCAGGACCGGGCCCGCGCGAACCGGTCGGCCTCGACCGACAATGGAAAGCGGTACGCTCTGCAGGGGCGGCATCAGCGCGGCACGGGGAGCTGAACTCCGATCCCTGCATCACTCTTCTTTCGACCGGTTCGTGGCGCCGGTGACGCCTCACGCCGTCTCCGCCTCGGAGACCTGTGCGCCGCGTCCTCTCTCCGTCTGCGCCACTGTTATCGCCGTGAAGACCCCGGCGCACTCGGGGGTCAGCCAGTATCCCTGCGACGGACCGTAGCCACGGTTCTCGACAAGGCCCTCGTCGACGAGCCGCTGCACCTGCCGCGTGACCGACGGCCCGGCCACGCCGAGGAGCGCCGCCAGCTCCCGCCGCGGGATCCCGGGGCGGTCGCGGATATGATGGAGCGCCGGGGCCAGGCTGGGGTTCCGCTCGAGGTGGATCACCGCACGGTTCACCGGCGTCAGGGACGGGTCGCGCGGGAAGTACCGGACCGACCCGTTCCGCGTCTCCTCCAGGATCTTGCCGCCGCAGACGAGCAGGGAGAGGTGGTATCGCAGGGTCTCGCGGTGGGCCCCGGTGACCGCGACGCAGCCGGCGAGGTCGAGCCCGGGATCGGCAGCGATGGCCCCGGCGAGTTCCCGGCGGACGGGATGATCGAGGAGGTTGGCGGGCCTGAGCCTGCGGTAACCGAGGAAGAGCAGGAAGCGCAGGAACAGGAGCGGGTCGGGGGCGCCGTCACCTGTTTCCATCGACACGGGCACCGCCGGATGATTCCGTCGCCCGCGTCCACTTCCACCATCGACGGACCCCTGGTCAGCAGGTTCGAGCCCTGTTCGCGCCGTCGGCACGGCGGGAGGCTCCGGCGGTCCCCGCTCCTGCCCCGCGTTCTGCGGGCGGGGATGGCCCCGTGCCCTCCCGTTGCCGGCGCCGCCCGCATGGCCGCCCCGGTCCGCGCCCGGCGACGCGACGATGCTGGACGCAAAGCGCCCACCCGGTGATGGCTTGACGGTCGGGACGCCCTCGCTGGGGTAGGCCGGGCTACCGGCGCCGCGTGAGACCGGGGACTCCACCCGGTATGGTTGCCCTGGAGTGCCAGTCCCGGCGGCGTGCGCCACGGCAGTGCGCCCCTGGCCGGCACCTCCCGCCGCAGGGCTGACGGTGATCGTGCTGGCCGGGGTGGCCGGCGGCCCCGCATCGAGGCCGCGCCCAGTGACACTCCCCGAAGAGGCCGGGTCGGGGTTCACCCCCCGGGCTTCCCCGGAACGGGGGTGCACGGGTTCGTCACCGCTCCCGTCGCCTGGCAATGTGCCCGACGTCCCGGCATTCTGTGTGCCTGGTACCGCCGTCGTTCCCTCCTGCGGCGAGCCCCCATCGGACAGGCCGTTCCTGCCGGGGCGGATGGCGCCCGGCTTCGCGGGCGCCGTCGTCGGGGGGACGTCGTCCCGCGAGCCCTGCCCGATGCCGGCAGTGCCGGTCTTCGCATGGATCGGACCCGCCGTCGCCGCAGTGACCACCGGGGTCGGAGACCGGCCAGGTGCCGGGGCGTCCTCGCCAGCCCCCCTCCCGCAGCCGTCGCCTCCCTCCCCCGGGCCAATCGCAGCCCGGGAGGCGGAAGGCGTTGGCATCGGGCGGGGAGCGGGACCCGTGTTGCCTGCCTCCTGGTCCCCCCTCCCCTCGCTGCCACCGCTCAGCCGCCGGTCACCGGCGGATGCTGCTCCGACCGTGGTGACCGCGATCGCGGTCGTTGCCACTGCCATGGATTTCGCCGGGGACGACCTTACCGCCGCGTCTCTCCCGGTGTCCGGCGATCCGCTGGCCAGCGCGGGCGGAGCTTGGACGCCTGGTCCTGTCGCTGGTGTCCCGCTCGCGCCGCGCTCCTCCGCGGGCGGGGCCCCGGCATCCCGGACCGTCGCGGCAACCTGTCCGCGGGCGCTCGCCGCCGGGACGACGACGAGCAGGACCACGACGACCGCAATCGCAAAGTATGCAATCCGACGGTCTACCATGGTGACCGAGTGTTCGCTGACACAGGCACTTATCTCTTCTCACCATGACAGCTACCGCGCCGGCTGTCAGTCGACTGGGAGCCCGGAGCGCTCGTGGTCGTCGAACGCGGAGACCTGCTCGTTCGCGACGATCCAGGTCATCTGGTTGACGTACCGGACGACGTCCGCCACGTCCGCGCGGCCGTTGCCGTTGACATCGTCGTACACCCCGTCGCCGTTCCTGTCGGTCGCGGAGCGGTACGGAGGAGACGCCTATCCTACATCCAGCCCATCCTGATCGCGCGCCGCATCACGAACTCCACGACCTTGCCGATCGCGGTGAATACGGGGTTGACCGGCGTATCGGTGTAATACCTCGCTCCGGGGTCGAGCCAGCCGTGCTCCTTCCAGTAGTTGTAGTCGACCGGCGTCTCGTCCTGCTGTTCGTCGACGAGCGCGCGCCCCCCGCGGAAGTAGAGGACCGACCTGAGTGACGGGCTCGTGCGCCGGCCCGGCTGAAGGGCCCGGGAGAAGGACGCTGCCGCTGTCGCGAGAATTCGCTCGTTCTTCTCCCGCTGCCGCGCCGAGAGCGTCGGCGGAGTGATCAGCCCGGCCCGGGCCACGACCTCAGCCCCCCAGAACTGTGCCACCCGGGTGAGGTACCTCTCGACGTCGCTCGTGCCGAGCATCGCGGTGGCGAGGACCAGAACCTTCTTCCCGTACAGGCGCGGGCGATGCATGGTGTAGCTGAGCCGGTCGATCAGGACCTTGAGAAGGCCCGGGACCTGCCAGCTGTAGACCGGCGACGCCAGGACGATGCCGTCCGCCTCGTGCATTGCCTGCAGGATGGCCGGCACGTCGTCATTGTTCGGGCAGTACTCCTCTCCCCTCCCGACGCAGACGGCGCAGCCCCGGCACTGCTCGAGAGCGGCGCCCCCGAGCCAGAGGTACTCGAACACCACGGGGCCGCGAGCCTCCATGAGCGCCCGGAGCCGTTCGGCAGCACCGTACGTGTTCCCCTTCCTCGAGCTGCCCATCACCACGAGAACCTTCACCGGCCTTTCCATGCCCGGGACTGCGCACGCGCTCACTTGAAGCCACTGGTTCGCGTGCGCCGCTCCGGACCCTGCATCGCCGGCCATCTCCACGCTGTTCACGAGCAGCGGGTGGACCTCCACGACCTTCATCGGTCCATCCGTGACGATCCGGATCCACTCGTTCCTCACCGCGTACCGCGCCGGTCTGCCCCCACTGGAGACGAAGCCCTCGACCTTCGCCCGGTATCCGCCGCACTCGTTCCGCCCATCCGCCGACCCCGCGTCCCGGCAGCGCTCGAGGACAGCCCGCCAGGCTCCAGGTTCTTGCCGGAGATTCCGGCCCTGCGGCAACCGAAGCCGGTGCAGTTCACCAGCCGAGCCGACTGGACGGGGACCTTGGACGGGGAGGGATCGACTTCCTCCCCAGGCGGCGGCAATCCTGCGCACGCCGGCCGGATCATTCGCGAGGGATGTCGCCGCGCTCCGGAGAGACGGGCACCGCGGAAAAAGAGAGGTATTAAAGTGAAAGCGCCTCAGGCGCGGATGACGGTCCCGACGCGGTCGCCGCGGACGGCCGCCGTGACGTTGCCGGGGACGGTGCAGTTCACGATCCGGACCTCGCGGACGTGGACCGCCTCCCGCATCAGTTCCAGGACCATCGGCTCCAGGACGAGGTCCTCGAGGTCCATCGCGATCGCCTCGTCGGCCGTGATCTCGCGGATCAGCTCGGCGTCGGGGTCGGTCTTCGGGTCGGCGGTGCAGAGCCCGTCCACGTTCTTGCCGAGGATGCAGTTCTTTGCCCCCATCACCTCGGCGGTCAGGAACGCGCCCGTATCCGTCCGGTGCGGCGGGATCCCGCCCGTACGGGCCGGGTGTTCGTAGAGCCCGTACGGGGGCGTGCCGTGGATGACGGGGAGCTGCCTGAGCCGCAGCAGCGTCGGGAGCTCGAGCAGGTCCTCCTGGTGGATCCGCGTGCCGCCCCAGGGCGCGAGGAGGAGCGCGACCATGGTCGCGTTCTGCTCCGAGATCTTGGCCGAGAGCTCGGCGAGGACCCCGGTCGGCATGCCCAGGTCGAGTCCCACGTCCATGATGTGCCGGACCCGGGCGCCGCCGCCCGTGACGACCAGGACTTCCTCGGTCCCGAAGAGCTCGCCGATCTCCCGGCAGAGGGGGTGCATCACGGAGCGGCCGTAGTCGATCGCGCCGTGGCCCTCGAGCTTGATCACGTTCAGCTCCGGGGTGACGCGGATGCGGTCAACGCCGCCGGTGCGGGCCATCAGCCCCTTCCTGACGAGGCTCTCTCCCCGAAGCGCCGATTCCATATCGATCCGTCCTGGCGGCCTTTTCATACCCGCAAGTATTTTTACTTGGAGATATAGAGTGGGGCCGGCCACCCGGACCGGGTGGGGTGACGACCGTGAAGATCTACGTCCGCGAGAGAGTCAAGATCGGGGAGGGCGTCCGCCAGCCCCGGTTCATCGTCCTGGCCGTCCAGGGCGGGGACATGAAGGTCTACGGGCACCACTTCCGCAAGACCGAGCTCGAACAGATGGCGAAGGACACCGGCGCCGAGCTGGTCTTCCTCGAGCCGATGCCCGAGGAGGAGCGCGGCTCGAAGAACCCGGAAGGTGCCGGCCCCTAATCTTCTGTGCCGCCGCCCTCGTCCGGACCAGGACAGAGTGCTGCTCGGAGACGCAGGCGCTCCCGGGCAGTGACCCGTACACGCTGTTCGTCAGGCGGACCGAGTGACCTGGTACGGACCGGCACGCTCATCGTCACGCCCGTGCCAGCAGTTCTGAAGAACCGTGGGTTGCCGGATGACGATCACCACCCCCTTCGCTGACCGCACGGCCCGGCCGGAGCTCGCCAACGAGGCTGCCGGCGCGGTCGGCAACTTCGGGACGGTTCTCCCGCTTCTCTTCGGCGTGGTGCTCGCCACCGGGATCGCCCCGGGGCCCGCGCTCCTCTTCTTCGGGCTCTGGTATGTCGTCGCGGGCCTCGTCTACCGCCAGCCGATCCCGATCGAGCCCATGAAGACCGTTGCCGTGGTCGCGATCGCCGGGCAGGCGACGGCGGGCGAGATCGTCGCGTCCGGGCTCCTTCTCGGCGCGCTCTTCCTGGGACTCGGGCTCGCCGGGTGGATCGACCGGCTCGTCGCCGTCATCCCGGTCCCGATCACCCGCGGTGTCCAGCTCGGCCTGGCCCTCCTCCTCGCACGCTCGGCCCTCGTCTATGGGATCGGCGACCCGGTCCTCGCCGTCACCGGCATCGCCGTGGTCGGCGCGTTCATCCTCGTCCGGCGGCGATGGGCCGTACCCGACCTCTCGGCCGTCGCCATCCTGGTGCTCGGGGTGGCGCTGGGAGTCTTGGCGGGCGGGCTCCCGGTGCCCGCCGCCCCCGTGCCGTACCTCGCCCTCCCCGCTGCCGGGGACTGGCTCCCGGCGCTGATCGTCCTCGTCCTCCCACAGGCCGTGCTGACGCTCACGAACTCGATCGCGGCGACCGAGCTCCTGGCCCGCGACCTCCTGCCGCGTCCGCCGACCGCGGGCCTCCTCTCGCGGATGATCGGGGCCATGAACCTGGTCGCGGTGCCGCTCGGCGGCATCCCCATGTGCCACGGCGCGGGGGGCCTCGCGGCCCAGTACCGCTTCGGCGGGCGGACCGGCTGGTCGAACGCGATCGCCGGGCTCGTGCTGGTCCTGATCGCGGTCTTCGCGGGGAGTCCGGCTGTTGTCGCGCTCTTTCCGGCGGGCCTGCTGGCGGCCCTTCTCCTGGTGGTCGCGCTCGAGCTCGCCCGCGCGGGCCTCCGGACGGACGCACCGGTCCCGACCCTGGTGGTCGCCGTCGTATCGCTCTTCACCTCCCTGACTGTCGGATTCGTGGTGGGATGGGCCGTCCTTCTCGCGCTCGCGCGCTGGAGACCGAGACGCCCCCGATTTTCGGAACTTGTTTAACCATTAAGTGAAGTACACCGTACCCGTGATGGGAGAGAGCGCATGAATGACGACCTGGGCGGGGAGGAACTCCTCGTCCGGCCGATCGGGTATCTCCGGACGCCGTTTGCCGACCCGACGGGGATGCCGATCCAGCCGGCGGGAGCGAAAGGCGTGCGCGGCACCCTCGAGGTGCTCCCGGAGTTCTGCGGGGGGCTGGCCGACCTGGAGGGGTTTAGCCGGATCATCCTGCTCTACCGCTTTCATCGCTCCCGGGGGTACTCCCTCCGGGTCGTGCCGTTCCTGGACGACTGCGAGAGGGGTGTCTTCGCCACGCGGGCGCCGCGGCGGCCGAACCCGATCGGGCTCTCGGTGGTCCGGCTCGTCGCGATCGAGGGGTGCCGCCTCGAGGTCGAGGACGTCGACGTCCTGGACGGGACGCCCGTGCTCGACATCAAGCCCTACGTATCGTCGTTCGACGCCTACCCCGACGAGCGGTGCGGGTGGTTCGACGACTGCGGGCGGGATGTCCGCGATGCCCGTGCGGACCGCCGCTTCGCCGGGCGGCGGGAGGAGGGACCATGACGGAGAGCACGGTACCGGGTCCGCCGTCCCCCGATCCCTACGGCGACGCAGTCGATTGGAACGCCACCTGGATGGCGAGAAAGAAGCGGCATGTCGCGATCCCGGGGTTCCGGGAGGGACCGGGCTTCTTTCAGCAGCCCGCGAACGTCGCGCGGTTCTTCTCGCGGCCTGCGACCCCCAGCCCCCGGTTCGACCGCCAGCTCGCCCTCCTTCGGCCCCGCCCGCGGGCATCGGTCCTCGACATCGGCCCGGGCCCGGGACACCTGGCCATCCCGCTCGCGGCCGACGGGTCCAGCGTGGTCGCTGTCGAGCCCGCCGCCCCGATGCGCGAGGTGCTCGCCAGGAACGCAGACGATGCGGGGGTCGCGCTCGAGGTGGTCCCGTCGGCCTGGGAGGACGTGGAACCGTCCGATCTCGGGGGGCCGTTCGAGCTGGTCGTCGCCTCGTTCTCGCTCTCGATGGTCGACATCCGGGCCGCGCTCGAGAAGATGCACGCGGCGTGCTCGGGCGAGGTCCACCTCTGGTGGTTCCTGACGCCGCCGCCGTGGGGGCGCGTCCTCCAGGAACTCTGGCCCGGGGTTCACGGCGCGGAGTACCACTTCGAGCCGATGGCCGGCTGCCTCTTCAACGTGCTGCTCCAGATGGGACTGTATCCCGCCTTCGAGCCCGAGTTCACGGGGAGCGTGCACCGGTACGGCACGCTCGAGGAGACCGTGGACGAGTTCGCCCACCGCATGAACCGTCGGGACGGCACCCACGACGATGTGATCCGGGAAGGAGTCCGCCGCCTCTTCCGGCAGGAGCGCGACGGGGTCTGGGTCCTCGACCATCCTGCCTGGCAGGCCCACATCTGGTGGAGCGCCCGCGACCAGGCCGTCTCGGAGGGGATCCACCCTGTCTACTGAACCCACGCCGGTCGGGAGGACGTGATGGGCACGCGCCGCGAGTTCGCCTGCCAGAGGTGCGACTACCGGGCCATCGTCTCGGGCGGGGACGACTGCGGGTTCTTCGTGGCGACCCGCACCGTGGTCTGCTCGCGATGCCGGGAGGTCGTGGACGTGGTCAGCTCGGAGACTCCCTGGGACCCGGGGACCAGCGCGTCCTTCTGCTTCCTCCGCTGTCCTACCTGCGACGGCATGGTCCGACCGTGGCGCGACCATGCCTGCCCGCGCTGCGCGGGCCGGATGGAGCCGGACCCCGCAGGCGTCGAGATCCACTGGGACTAAAAACCGGCCCGCGCCCCGGCGGCTCACTCCTGGAGCATCTCGGCCGGCAGGACATGGACGACCCTCGGCCGAAACGCGACATAGGCCGGCATGTCCGTGTCGAACTCCCGCTCCGCCGCGAGCCGCGCGGTCATCCGGACCATGAGCGAGAACCCGCCGCAATCGACCTTCATGCCGACATGGGGGCCGTTCGACTCGATGCTCGTGATCATGCCGGGGAAGACGTTTCGCGGATGGTCCGGCGGCTCCTCCCGCAGGAGGTCGATGTCCTCTCCCCGAATGAGGACGTCCACATCGTCCGTCCCGTCGGTGACGACCCTCTTGGACAGGATCGTCTGCCCGTTCACCTCCACCTCGGTCAGGTCGTCGCCCTTCGAGAGGATCCGTCCGCGCAGAATATTCTCGATCCCCACGAACGAGGCGATGGCCCGCGACCTCGGGGATTGGAAGACCTCTCTCGGCGCGCCGACCTGCGCGATCCGTCCCTCGATCATCACGGCGATCCGGTTCGAGAGGCGCTGCCCCTGGAGCAGGTCATGGGTGTTCATCACGACCGTCATCCCGTGCTCCTGGTTCATGGCCCGGACAATCCGCTCGATCGTGGCCGTCGAGGTCGGGTCGAGGTTGGCCGTGGGCTCGTCCAGGAAGAGGACCTCCGGCTGGGTGACCAGGACGCGCGAGAGCGCCACCCGCTGCTGCTCGCCCCCGGAGAGGTCGCGGGCCTGGCTCTTGATGTACTGCGAGAGCCCGACGGCCTCGAGGGCGTCGCGCACTCGCCGATCGGTCTCCCGGCGGTCCAGCCTGCGGTACTGCAGTCCCAGGGCGACGTTCTGGTAGACGCTCGTGTTGAAGACGATCGGCTTCTGGAAGAGCATCCCCATCCGGCGCCGCAGCTCCAGGGAACGGCTCTCGCTTTGCGTGTTCACGCCCAGGACGGTGATCTCTCCCGATGTCGGCGACTCGACCAGGTCGAGGAGTCGCAGGAGCGTACTCTTCCCGGACCCGCTGGGCCCGATGATTCCCAGGATCTCCCCCTCGTGCACGTCGAGGTCGATCCCCTCCAGCACCTGCAGATCGCCGTAGGCCTTGGAGACGCCGCGGGCCGTGATCAGGTCCGTCATCGTTGCTGCACCAGGTTCAGGGCGACGTTCACGAGCAGTGCCACCCCGAGAAGGATGATACCGAGCGCGATCGAGAGCGTGAAGTTCCCCATGGAGGTGTTGAGCGAGATCGCCGTCGTCAGCACGCGTGTGTACCCCCGGATGTTGCCGCCGACCAGCAGTACGGTCCCCACCTCCGCGATCGCACGTCCGAACCCGATCAGGACAGCGGTGAAGATCGCGAACCGGACCTCCCGCAGTACCGTCCAGATCGACTGGACCATGCTGGCTCCCATCGAGATGATCGTGTACCGCATCTCACGGTCGATATTACTCATGGCAGCGACGGTGAGCCCGGTGATAAGCGGGACGATCAGGATCGTCTGCGCCACGATCATGCCGCTGGGGGTGAAGAGCAGCCCGAGAAATCCGAACGGGCCGTTCCGCGAGAGGAGGAGAAAGGCCAGGAGGCCGATGATCACCGTGGGCATCGCGTAGAGCGTCTGGAGGGTGTTGATCACGCCGCGCTTGCCGCGGAACTCCTTGAAGTATATGAGCGCCCCGAGCGGGAGGGCCATCAGGGACGCGAAGAAAGTGGCGGAGAGGGAGACGGTGAGGGAGCGGAGCGTGATCTCCACCACGGTGGGGTCGAGCGAGACGATCAGGTTGATCGCCTCGATGAACCCCTGGATGATCTCGTTCTCCGTGATCCCCGACTGCAGGAGCATTACTTCATCTCCTCCTCACCGTTCCCACCTCGCTCGATCCGGTCCCCTCCGACTGCCTCCTGTCCCCCTCTCGCCGTTATCGATCACGCGATCGGTACGGAGCAGGTGCAGTTGAACTGCGGGTCTGCGCAGGCCGTCCCGTTGAGCGGCGTGAAGAGCGGCTTGCCGAACTCGCTGGCTCCGAAGTCGCCGATGAACGCCTGTCCCTCGTCGGATATCAGCCAGTTGATGAACCGGTTGGCGTCCTGGACCTTCGCCGACGGGCATTTCTCGGGGTTCATGGCCATTGCGCTGTACCGGTTCAGGAGTGCCGGCCCTTGGCCCACGATCACGTCGAGGTCGAGGTCCGACTGGAACGAGAGGTACGTCCCTTCGTCAGAGAGGGTGTAGCCGCGACGCTCGCTGGTCTGGGTCAGCGTCTCGCCCATGCCCTGGCCGATCTCGATGTACCAGGGCTGCCCCTGGACCTGCGTCGTGTAGTTGTACCCGGCCCGCTGCCAGAGGGTCCGCTCCGCGGAGTGTGTGCCCGAGTTATCGCCGCGCGAGACGAAGGTCACGCCCGGCGTGTTGTTCGTTCCGGCCTCGTAGATCTGCCTGAACGCGTCGACCGGGTCCATGTCCCGGATCCCCGCGGGGTCGTTCTCGGGCCCGACGATGATGAAGTAGTTGTAGGCGAAGCAGCGGGCGTTGATCCCGTAGCCCTGGTCGATGAACGTCTGCTCCAGGGCGGGGGCGTGGACCAGCACCAGATCGGCATCGCACCGCCGGGCGGTGTCGAGCGACTGCCCGGTGCCCTGGGCGAGGAACTGGAGGTCGACGTTGTTTGCGGGTTCGTATACACCCTCGACAGCCTCGAGCAACCCGGTGGCGTCGAGGCTCGTGGTGGTCGCAATCCGGAGAATGTTACCGCTTCCAGGGGTTCCCGTTGCCGCCGGTGTCGGCGTCGTTGCATTGGGCTGGGGGGTCGTCGTGCAGCCTGCACCAAAGAGGAGCAGTGCTGCAACAAGGGCGAGCCCTGCTGCCGTGATGAGTTTTCTCGAGACCATAACGGGACAGAATGAGCGGATGATTGTATAAATGCCTTGTCACCAGGGTAATATCAACTGGTTAACAGTTGTTGCGTATTCGGTTCAGTATTTTACCGCACGGGCGGCTGTTATTGGCGCCCCTTCCCTCGTTGTAACGGTCCGGTCCGTCACTCCCGGCGTGGTCTCCGGGGCGACGGAGTGGACGGGGGAAGAGGGCTCTCGCCTCTCATCCCGGTCGAGGGATTCTTTCGCCTGGAGCAGCACGGAGGGGCGATACGGCCAGCATTCGAAGAGCCCGCCGGCGATCGCCCTGCCGAGCTTCGTCTCGAGCCACCGGTGGCCGGTAGGATTCCGCCCACCCACGACAACCCCCGGCGACACGTCCATCCACACCCTCCCTGGACGGTCCGAGGGTGGGTGGTCGAAGGTACAGCCTCCGACCAGGGCGTGGAGGAACTTGCAGTACCGGGCGACCTCTCCAGGGCCCCCCGCGTCGCGCTCCGCCTCGTCGTGCCGTTGCCTGCTCAACGCGGACGGACCTGGCGAGCCCGTCGACCCTGGCCGACACAACCAGCACAACGACCGGATGCCGCGCCCCGACGACAGCTGGAACCCGGGGATGGTGCGGAAAAAGGACGTGAGGAAACGGCTCCCTCACGACGGCCTGAACGAGAGGACGTACGTCACGCCGGTTCCGCCGGCATTGTGGGCTCCCGTTACCAGGCGTCCCCCGTACGCGGCGAGGGAGTACCCGAACTCGTCGCCGGCCTCGCCGTCGGACGCGATGAGAGTCCGAATCTCGGGCCAGGTGCCACCCTTGCTGCGGTAGAGGTAGATCGCCCCCTGGTCGTCGTTCGCGCCCGCGTCGGCCCGGTTGGCACCGACGGCGATGGTGTCTCCCGCGATGGCGATCGACTGGCCGAGCTGCACGTTGGCGTCCGCGTCGCTCGCGACGAGCTTGCTGACCAGCTCGAATGAGCCACCCGTGCGGGTATAGACGTAAGCCGCTCCGGCGTTGTTCGCGCCGGGCAGGTCCGCTCGCCGGGCACCAACGGCGATCGTGGTGCCCTCGATCGCGACGGAGAACCCGAAGTTATCGTCCGCCTTTCCGTCGGGTGGCGTGATCTTCTGGACCTCGGTCCAGCTGCCCCGTGCTCCCTCGAAGACGTAGACTGCCCCGGCAGTACCGGGGTCGGCGTTCCGGGCGCCGACGACGATCAGGTTGCCCTGCACCGCGACCGACTGGCCGAAGTACGCGCCGGGCGTGGCGTCGCTGGCCGTGAGCTTCGCTGTGTAGGTCCAGGTTCCGCCCCGGTTCAGATAGACGTACGCGGCCCCGACGTTATCGGCCCCGAGGTTCTCCTTCCGTGCGGTGACCACCAGGAGATTCCCCTGGACAGCGAGGGCACGGCCGAAGTTGTCCTCGTTCTCGGGCTCGGGAGAGGTGATCTTCTGATCCTGGACCCACTCGCGGCCGGCTCGCCGGAAGACGTAGACGGCCCCGGCCGTCGCGAGGTCGCCCACCTCGGCGAAACGGGCACCGACGAGGACGGTGGTCCCCTGGATCGCGACGGATCGGCCGAACTCGGCCCCCTCCGTCGCATCATCGGCGATCAGCGTCGCCTGGAGGAGATAGTCCTGCCCCTGCCGACGGTACAGGTAGACTGCGCCGGCGTTCTCCACGCCCCCGGCAGTGGCCGAACCGGCGCCGACTGCCACGAGGTCTCCCCCGATGGCGACGGAGCGGCCGAAGTCCGCCCCGTCGGTCAGATCGTCAGCGGTCAGTCTGACTTCGGTTACCGGGCCCTGGGCAGCCGCGACGCTGCAGGCGCCGGCGGCGAGGACCAGGACCGTGATCAGCACGGCCCGGATAAAGTGACGATCGTTCGTTCTCATGTAAGCCTCCTGAGATTCTCCAGCGTCGCGGCGCATCGCTGCCTCGAGACGGGGGGCCGGAGGCTCCTGGATGGGGATGTTGACAGCAGAGCAATATTTATGATTTTCCTTATTTGTCTTCCATGTGCGCGTCGACGGCAACGGTCAGCACATCCTTCGCCAAGCTCCCGGGCAGAACGATGCCGTCGCCACTCCCCCCCCGTGCCCCAGGCAGAGCGGCATGGCACCACCAGAGGATTCATATCAACCGGGCTCCAAGTGTAATACATCAACTGATTTATCAGTTGATGCGAGACCCATGAAGATCTATGTTCGTGAGCGAATCAAGGTTGGGGAGGGCGTTCGCCAACCCCGGTACATCGTCCTTGCCGTCCAGGGCGGGGACCTGAAAGTCTACGCGCACCACTTCCGCAAGACCGAGCTCGAGCAGATGGCGAAGGACTCCGGCGCCGAGCTGGTCTTCCTCGAGCCCATGCCCGAGGAGGAGCGCGGCTCGAAGAAGCGGTCCTGAGCGGCCCCTGACCACGGGTTCCGTGCCGGTATCCCTCTTCGGGAGGGGTGCCGTGCGCCCCTCTCCTGATTTTTCTGTCAACGGTGATAGTGGTGCCGGCGATTCGCCGCGGACCAGCACCGTGACGTTCGCGGCAACGGTGCCGTTCACGTGCCGTCCTTCGCGACCATGGACTGTCCCCCCGCAACATGCCGGGCACGGTCCGCTCCAGTCCTCTTCAAGGGCCGCCGTGTCTTCCACTGCCCGCGACAGCACGACGGGGTGCCGGGGGACAGCGGACCGGCACCGGAGAGGACCCCCCGGAGCGGTTGGGAGGGTTCCCGGTTGAGGGTTCGCGTTCGATAGGGGGGAGTCCGGTCCTGCCATCCCCGGCAATCGGACCCCAGGTACTCGGGCGGCCTGATCCCCTGCCGTACCGCACCACCTTCGAGGAAGCGGCCCGGTGGCGGGCCGTTTGGGACGGACCTCGATACGCGAAAGGAGACGGTTCGGGCCGAACGCCGTTGCCCATCACGGGGCCGTGATGCGGCGCGTCGGGATACCTCCAGAAGCCTGGCTCTCTATCGCGAGGACCGGCCATACGACGATAATCGCTCGCGGAAGCGGCTCCAGGAATCCGGGAGATGTGCGTGACCGGGGCGAGCGGAACGTTCGTCCCCCGCGGGAACGAACCGGGGGATGACGATGGTGACCCGGTTTCAGAGCCCCGTCCCGCCGTTCCCAGGGTGGGAGCGCCGTCGCTTCCGGCTCTCCCGCCCGGTGACGGACGAGGACATCGAGGCGATTCTGAACGGGCAGGAGGAGTGTTACCGAACGATCGGGCAGGACCGGGTCATCTCCATCCGGCTCGGCGGAGCGGCGGCCCGCCGGCCGCCCCGTCGATCCCTGCCGGGCCTGTTTGAGAGTACGTGAGCGACGAATGCCGCTGAGTACCGGGATGGCGCGCGAGCCGTCCGCGGTGAGAGGGATCGACAGATCACCGGTTAGTTCCGTAAAAGTATAATGATTATCGTTCAATCAACCGACCTGTTAATTCAATTTGGTTAGCAACCCGGCCGCTCTCCATCTATCGCCGAGGCTCACCGTGAGAGGCGAATCCTCGTCCACGGCCACAGACGCAATGTGCAGAAGAGACGCTGGCGGCGATCCGCTGGCACCGCGCCGCAAGAATCCCGTGAATGTGAGGTTTCGGGTTGGTGAACAGGGTGGTGGGGTCTGGCACGCGCCGCACGTGGAGCCGGTTCGATGCATGACTCCAGATGATCTCCGTTCTCCGGACGAGGCGGGCGCCCCGAGGCTCACAGGTGGGAGAGACCGTCTGCAGAGTATCGGCCCATGCACACCGGGGCCGGTGGTCCACCGGATCGTTCTGCTCTCCCGACGGATGGAGAAGTGTCGCCCGTCCACGCACCCTGACGATCAGTATTGTTTGCCATTCTTATTAAACATACACGTTCAATAAACTATTTCTATTGAATATCCCCCCCCCATTTCCGTCTCTTTCCCACTCTGGCGGAGGGAGACGCCGTGACGGGATACGGATGGTTTATCCCGTACGCCCACGATCTTCCCTGTTGATGGCATCCAGGTTCACCGATCCCGTCTCGCCCTTCCCGGGGTGGGAACGCCGTCTCTACCGCCTCTCCCGCCCGGTGACGCACGACGACGTGGAGGCGATCCTGCACGGGCAGGAGGAGTACGTCCGGACGGTCGGCGACACCCGGATCGAGATTGTCCACAAGTTCGGCCTGGTCGAGATCAACCTCGTGGTCGGGTCGCCCGAGGTCGAGGTCTGGTTCAGCCCGAAGCAGCGCGCGCGGACCTTCGAGTACGTCGACGCCCTGCTCTCCACGCGGTTTTAGGTCCCGGGACGGCCGCCCCGGTGCCGGAACCATGCGAAGCACGGGAGCAGTGAACGTCACCGGCCGAATCCAGATCGCCGACGTCGTCCGGCTTGTCAACCGGCCGCCCGCCCCCGGCGAAACATGTCCCTCTGAGAGTTCAGCGAGCGTGACGCAGGGCCACGTCAGCATGGCTTGAATTACATTTTTAATTAACAAGGGTCAATGGATAAACATGAGATGTAAACACATGGGGGCATTGATCCTGCTGCTCGTCGCCGGCCTGCTCCTCGTCGCGGGCTGCACGACCACCCCGTCACCTACCCCGACGACGCCCGGCGTCACGTCGACAATCGCCACGGGCACTCCGGTGCCCACGGCCGCGCCGGCGGCCCTGATCGTCTTCTCCGGGGCGGGGCTGAAGGGTGCGATGGACGAGGTCGGTGAGGCGTTCACCAACAAAACCGGGATACCGGTCCAGTACAACTACGCGGGGGCCGGGACGCTCATCTCCCAGATGAACCTGACGAGGAAGGGCGATGTCTTCGTCTCCGGGTCCACGGTCGAGTACCGGAACGCGATGAACCAGAGCCTCGTCGGTCCATACCGGATGGTGGCGTACCACGTTCCGGTCATCGCCGTGGTCAAGGGCAATCCGAAGACGATCACCAACCTGACAGACTTTGCCCGGCCCGGCCTGAAGATCGCGCTCGGCGACGTCGACGCGACGGCCATCGGCAAGGCCGGTGCCAAGATCTTCAAGAGACTCAACATCACCGCGGCCGTCGAGAAGAACGTGGTCACCCGCGCCCCGACCATCAACGAGGTCGTGGTCTACATGAACACGGGACAGGCGGACGCGGCGCTCCTCACCCTCGACCAGATCGACGAGAAGACGATGGACGCCGTTCCGATCCCGGTCAAACAGAACGAGATCCTGGTCGTCCCCGTCGGTGTGACGACCTTCTCGGAGAACACGGAGGCGGCCCAGGAGTTCGTGGAGTTCGTCGCCTCGAGCGAGGGCAAGTCGTTCTTCGCGGCGCAGGGGTTCCCGACCTTCCCGAACGCGACGTACGCAGGCGTTACGTAACCGGGGATCTCGCGGGAGGTGTACATCGTGGTAACGATCGAACCCATCGGAATCGTCCGCTCCCACCTGCGCCAGGCGGGAACTCCTCCCTTTCAGAGCAGCTTTTCGGAGGTCACGGGCGAGATCGAGGTCTTTTCCGAGTTCCAGGAAGGGCTCGAGAGTATCGAGGGTTTCTCCCACCTGATCCTCCTCACCCACTTCGACCGCGCCGGGCCGGGAGTTCTGACCGAGCGACCGCTGATCGACGGGGAGGCGCCCCACGGGATCTTCGCCTGCCGGCACTTCAACCGCCCCAACCCCATCGGGATCTCGTACGTCGCGCTCGACCGGGTCGAGGGGAGTGTCCTCCACGTCACGGGGCTCGACCTGCTCGACGGCACGCCCATCCTGGACATCAAGCCCTACATCCCGGCATTCGACAGCATTCCCGGCGCGAGGACGGGCTGGGTCACCCCGGACCACGTCGAGCGGATCCGCCGGGCCGGTCCTCCGGACACCTCCTGATGGGTGGACGACGGCCGATGCGGAGGGTATCGCTCGCCCTCACCGTGATCGTCGTGGTGGCGACGTCCGCGGTGCTGCTGGGCCTCGTCCTCTACTCCCCCATCCCCGTCCTCCTGGACTGCCTCGGGAGCGCCGAGATCCGGTTCGCCATCCTACTCAGCCTCGCCACGAGCACGATCTCGACCGCGATCTGCGTCGCGATCGCCGTTCCGGTCGCCCACGCGCTTGCACGGTACGAGTTCCCGGGGAAGCGTGCCGCAGCCCTCGCCCTGACGCTGCCCCTCACGCTCCCGCCGCTCGTCGCCGGGATCGCCCTCCTCCTCTTCTTCGGGACGACCCCGTGGGGCCGGGCCCTCGAGGACGCGGGGTTCGAGGTGATCTTCACGCCGCTCGGGATCGTCGTGGCCCAGGTCTTCGTGAACCTCCCCTACATGACCCGGATCCTGCGGTCCGCGTTCACCGCGATCAACCCCCGGTACGACTACGTCGCCCGGACCCTGGGGTGCACGGAGGGCGGGTCGTTCCTCCAGGTCATCCTGCCGATGGCCCGACCCGGGCTCCTGGCCGGGACGGCTGTAACCTGGTCGAAGGCCATGGGCGAGTTCGGCGCCGTGCTGATGCTGGCCGGCGCGACGGCCATGCGGACCGAGACCCTGCCGATCGCGCTCTACCTGAACATCTCGACGGGCGACCTGGAGATGGCCGTGGCGGCGGCGACGATCCTGATCGCGATCTCGCTCGCGACCCTCTGCGTCGTCGAATACCTGGACCGGGGGATCCACGTCTTCTGAGGGTCCGGCCATGCTGCGCATCGAGTCACTCTCCGTCGCGCTCGGCGAATTCCAGCTGCGAAACGTCTCGCTCGAGGTGCGGGCCGGCGAGCACTTCGCCGTGCTCGGCCCGACGGGGGCGGGCAAGACGGTCCTCCTCGAGACGATCGCCGGCATCCACGAACCGGACGCGGGCCGCATCTTCCTCGGAGACCGGGAGATCACCGCGACGGAGCCGCGCTTCCGGCGGATCGGCATGGTCTACCAGGACTACATGCTCTTCCCGCATCTCACGGTAGAGGAGAACATCGCGTTCGGGCTGCGGCAGCGCCGGGTCCCGTCGGCCGATCGGCGCGCGGCGGTCGAGGAGATGAGCGCCCTGCTCCAGATCGGCCACCTCGCCGGCCGGTACCCCGGGACGCTCTCGGGCGGCGAGCAGCAGCGCGTCGCGCTCGCCCGGGCGCTCGTCATGGAGCCGGAGATACTGCTCCTCGACGAGCCATTGAGCGCGCTCGACAGCCGGACGCGGGAGCGGATGCGTGCCGAGCTCTCCCGGGTCCGGCGGATCACCGGGACGACCATGGTCCAGATCACCCACCACTTCGACGACGTCTTCGCGCTTGCCGACCGGGTGGCGATCATGCGGGACGGGCGGATCGTCCAGGTGGGCGAGACGGCCGACGTCTTCGGGCACCCGGCCGATGCCGATCTCGCCGAGTTCCTGGGCATCGGCAACCTGATCCGGGGAACGGCGTCCCGCGAGGGAGGCCTCGTCCGGGTCACGGCCGGTGGCGGACCGGGGTTCCTGGCGGCCTCCACGGTCACGGGCGAGGTGGTCGCCACCCTCCCCGCGGAGGACGTGATCCTCTCCAGCGCCCCCTTCGATTCGAGCGCGCGAAACAGCCTGCCGGCGACCGTCCTGGCGGTCGTTCCCCGCGGGAGCACCGTGCAGGTCTACCTGGACGCAGGCTTTCCACTCACGGCGATGCTGACCCGGGAGAGCTGCCGAGAACTGGACCTCGCCCCCGGGAGCCGGGCCGTCGCGACCTTCAAGGCCTCGGCCGTGCACGTGATCCCGGTCGATCCGTAGCGGGTTCCAAGGCACCCGGGCAGGCGACGGCCTGACGGGCACGGGACTGTGGAAAAAGAGGAACGGGTCGGTTCAGTCGACGCCGATCATGACCTCGGAAGCCTTCATGATCGCGAAGACCTTCGCGCCCTCCCTCAGGCCGAGGTTCTCGGCGGAGTAGGTGGTGATGACCGAGACGATCTCGGCACCGCCCTCGAGCGCGAGGACGACCTCGGTGTTGACCGGCCCCTTCTTGATCGTCTTCACCGTTCCCGGGACATGGTTTCGTGCACTGATCTTCATGGGATTACCTCCTCCCTCTTCCCATTGAGACGTGATAAATCTATGCTCATCGGTTAAGACGATCCGATGTACTCCTCGTCGATAGTAATGGAATAAGGGCACCTGAGAGGGGTATCACGGCCGGCTTTCGCGCCCTACCGGCGGCGCGCCGCCCGGCGCCCGAGCGCCCGGACGGACGCGATGACCGCGAACGAGATGGCGAGCAGGATCACCGCGAGGGCGACCGATGCCGTGATGTCGCTCTGGAGCGCGGTGTAGATCGCGAGCGGCATGGTCTGGGTCTTCCCCTGGATGTTGCCGGCGAACATGATCGTCGCGCCGAACTCGCCGAGGGCGCGGGCCAGGGTCATGATCGCCCCCGAGACAAGCCCCCCGGCCGCGAGCGGGACCGTGACGCGACGGAAGACGTAGGCGGGCGAGGCCCCGAGGGACCGCGCGGCGGCCTCGTACGCGGGGTCGACCTCGGCGAAGGCCGTCCGGGCCTGGCGGAGAAAGAACGGCGCGGCGACGAAGGTCTGGGCGATCACGACAGCGAGCGTCGTGAACGCGATCGTGATCCCGAACGGCGCGAGGTACTGCCCGACGAGGCCGAACCGGCCGAAGGCGAGGAGGAGCCCGAGCCCGGCGACGGCCGGCGGCAGCACGATCGGCAGGTCGGTCAGGGTCTCGACCAGGTCCCGGCCCGGATACCTGGTCCGGGTGTTCAAGAACGCGAGCGGCGTGCCGAACGCGATCACGATCAGGGTCGCGACGGTCGAGGTCGTGAGCGAGAGCCGGATCGCGTCGGTCACGACGGGGTCCGAGAACGACGCGATGAGGGTGGATGGGGGGACGTACAGCAGCAGGGCGAGGATCGGGATGACGACGAAAAGGGTGAAGGCGACCGCGAGGACGGCCGTCAGGACGGTGAAGCCCACCCCCCGCCCCTTTGGGGCGGGAAGGAGGGCCGTCTCGCGGTCCATGGTCGGCTCTCAGACCGGGGCGAAACCGAATCTCTGCAGCGTCTGTTGGCCCTCGTCCGAGAGGACGAAGTCGATGAACGCCTGGGCCGTGGCCCGGTCCGCCGTCTCCTTCACGACCCCGATCGGGTAGTCGGCGATGACCTGGTACGCCGTCGGGAGCTCGATCACGGTGACCTTCTCGATCTGGGCGGCCGGGACGTCCGAGGCGTACGCGATCCCGGCGTCGGCCTCGCCGAGCACGATCTTGGTCGCGAGCTGGTTGACGTTCGTCTCCTCCGAGACGACGTTCGCCAGGAACTTCGTCCTGAAGTCGGGGCCGTACGCGGAGTCGTTCACGGTCTTGTTCAGGAGCTGACGGGCGTAGCTGCCCACGGGGACCTCGGGCGTCCCGATCACGACCTTCACGCCGGGGTTCGCGAGATCCTTGAGGCCCGTGATCTTCCCGGGGTTGGCGGCGGGCACGAGGATGGCGAGGCGGTTGTGGCAGAAGAGCGTGACCGTCTCGTTGATCATCCGGCCGTCTCCCTTCGAGAGGTTCATCTGGGCCCAGTTCGCCGAGGCGAAGACGTCGGCCTGCGCGCCCTGGTTGAGCTGGGTGCGGAGCACCTGCGAACCGTCGAAGTTGAGGACGACCTTCATGCCTGTGTGGTTCGCCTCGAAGAGCCGGCCCATCTCGGTGAACGCGTCCTTGAGCGAGGCGGCGGCGAAGACGGTCAGTTCCGACACGGGTGCGGTCGTTGTCGGGGCTGCCGTGGTCACTGCGGCGGTGGTCGCCGGCACGGTGGTGGGCGTCGGCGTGGCTGTTCCGGTACCGGTGCCCGTGCACCCGGCGGCGCAGAGGAGCGCGGCGAGCACGAGGGCGGTGAGGAGAAGCGATCGCGTGGGTTTCATGATACTCCGTTCCATCGGTCCCGCCGGGAAGGCAGGGCCTGTTATCATCAATACGTTAACATACCATAAAAAGTAATAAGATCTCCGATTATGGACGGAGGTTTCCTCGCTCTCGACACCGTGACCGCCCGGCTCGGCGGGTTCGGGCTCGGGCCCATCTCGCTCGCGCTTCCGGCCGGCGCCCTCTGCGCCGTCGTGGGGGCGTCGGGGGCGGGGAAGTCCGCCCTGCTCCAGACGATCGCAGGGCTGGTCCCGGTGGCGTCCGGGACGATCGAGGTCGACGGCCGCGATCTCACCCATACACCCCCGGAAGCCCGGGGGATCGCGCTCGTCCCCCAGCATTACGCCCTCTTCCCCCACCTCTCGGTCCTGGAGAATGTCGCGTTCGGCTTGAGGGCGCGCGGGGTTCCGGCATCGCGCGCCCGCGAGGAGGCGCGGGCCGCGCTCGAGCGGCTCGAGATCGGCCACCTCGCCGATCGACGGCCGACCACGCTCTCGGGGGGCGAGCGGCAGCGGACCGCCATCGCCCGCGCGGTCGTGCTCCGGACGCGACTGCTCCTGCTGGACGAGCCGTTCGCGGCCCTCGACCCGGTGAACCGCGCGATCTCCATCGAGGAGCTGCAGTCCATCCACACCCAGCTGGGTTTGACCGTGATCCTCGTCACCCATCGACCGGACGAGGCCGAACTGCTCGGCACCCACGTCGCCGTCATCGTCGGTGGCCGGCTTGTCGCGTTCGGGAAGGCCCCGGACGTCTTCGCCGATCCTCCTGGCGAGCAGGCCGTGCGTGCCCTCGGGCTCGAGAACCTGTTGCCCCCGGGCAGTGTGCCGGGGCTGCCCGGTCCCGGGCCATGGTACGTCCCTGCCTCGACCGTGATAGTTCGGGCGGGACCGGCCGGTCCGGAGGCGGAGGGCCGTATCGTCCTCGACGGCGTCGTCGACCGGGTTCAGCGGTCGGGTCCCCTCTCACGGGTCCGGGTCTGCGGGAAGGGCTACCACGTCACCGGGTACTTAGACGGGGAGGTGCCGGCCTTCGGCGCGAGGGCCCGGGCGATCGTGGACCCTGCCGTGGCCCACGGTTTCTCCCCCGCGACGCCCACGACTTCCGAAGAGATACCCCCCTCGCCAGGGCGATACCGGCGACTCCTGGGGGGGGCATGACCGGCGAGGGGGCGGGTCACCCGCCCGCGTCGAGGCCCGGGCGGGGATCGCGGGATCGACGGTCCCGGGGGATCATCGAGAGAGAACCACACCCTGTTCGGTGTGTCCGGTCTCAGAACGCGGGCGGCACGCGGGGCACCTGCGCCTCCGGACCCCGGACCCCCACCCACGGGGCCGAAGGTCCGGTTGCCGAACGGACGGTAACCCATCGACCGGGATGCAAAGGGTGACGGACCGGCCGGTGGCGGGGTCCGAGCGAAGAGAGAGTGACGCAGCGTCGAAAGGACTACTGGTCCGACGGGACCACGATCTCGGCCAGCTACCTGATCGACTGGATCAGGGAGAACCAGTCCGCCTGCTGGCCCGAGCGCACCCCCATGCCGCCCTGGTTCTACCCAAGGGTCGCCGAGGCCATCGCGCCGACGGTCCGCGACATCACGACGAGATACCACCCGGAGATCGACGGACGTCCCTTCACGGCCGAGGAGAACCGGGAAGCGGTTGCACGGAGCACCACGCTCCGGATCCTCCGGATCTGGCGACGCATCCGGCTGGGCGACCTCGTCTGCCGGCGGTGCGGGGGCAAGATCCTCGGCGAGGATCTCCTCTTCGACTGGTCGGGATCCGGTCCCTACAACGTCTGGCACTCGGTGTGCTTTGGCCAGCAGCAGACCGATCCGCGACCACTCCATCTCCGCGCCCCGCGGAAGCGGGATGCAGCGCAGGAGTACCGGAGGGAACTCGAGGAGCGAAAGGAGCTGGTCCGGGCTGAGCGCCATGCCGCCCGGCTCCGGCGGCGGAAGGCCCCCGCATCCCCGTCCCCGAATGAGGGGGAGCACCCTGGTTCCCGGGACGGACTGCCCTCCGGCCCCCCTCCAGGAGATCGGCGAAAGAGACGCCGGCGCGAGGGGTGACCCGCCACCTCCGTCCGTTTCGCGGTCCCGTCACCCGCAGGCTTCCCGGCCCGAGGTGACGAACTCGACGGGACAGTCGGCGGCTTTGGCGGCGACGGTCACGGCCCTGACGCACGGATCGTCGACGAGGGACGGCACGGAGACGAGCCGGGGCTGTCCATCCGGCCGCTCCAGGGCGGCGAGATGGCACCGACGTGCCCCGAGCACGTCGAAGGTAGCGGCGGTCCTTCCACCGACGAGCTCGACCTGCAGGCCGACGGCCCGTGCCACGGCGGACAGCCCCTCGAGGGCAGCGCCGGGCGCGCCGTGGACAATGAGCGTCCGCCGCGCCGTCCTGTCCCCCGCCGTGAGGCGGACCTCGTGGACGGTCCCGGCTTCGAAACCCTCGACGCGGCCGGGTACGTGGAGGAAGGCGTGGGGACCGATGTCGGCGAGGTGCGAGGCCGGATTCCGCGCCCGGGGATAGGCGACCCAGCGGCCGCCGATGAACCCCAGCGTGAGCGGCACGAACTCGTCGACCCCGACCTCGGATACGACCGGACGCGCGAGCTCGACCGGCACGACCTGGTACTGCACTGCCGGGGGGAATCCCCAGGTGCAGAGGAGCGGGGCGACGAGCTCGCGCAGAACGACGCCGGCCGCGAACGGGTAGCCCGGCAGTGCGATGACGGGCACCTTTCCGACGCGCGCCGCGAGCGTCGGGCGGCCGGGTTGCATGGCGACGCCGTGGAAGAGGATCTCGCCGAGCGACCCGACCGCTCGGGCCGTGCCGTCTCGCGACCCCTTGGAGACCCCGCCGAAGAGCAGCACCAGATCCGAGGTGCGGATGATCGTCGCGAGCGCGTCGCCGATGGTCCCCGCCCCGCCGGCAACGGCGGGGTAGGAGATGCACCCGACCCCGCATCCCGCGAGGACCGCCGCGGCCCTGGTCGTGTTCGACTCCACCACCTCGCCCGGTCCCGGCAGGGTTCCCGGCTGGACCAGTCCCCGGCCGATCGGCACGAGGGCGACCCGCAAGGCGCGGACGCACACCTCCTGGACTCCGCAGGCGACGAGCGCACCCACCTCGTCGGGGAGGATGCGGTGGAACGCCGGCAGGATCTCTTCGCCGCGCCGGATCTCGGCCCCGGAACGCCGGACGCCCTGCCACGGTCGCGCGGGTCTCGACGTGAAGTACTTCCCCTCCGACTCACCGAGATCCTCGACCATGACCACGGCGTCGCACCAGTCGGGCAGGGGATCGCCCGACTCGACCGGGACCCCCGACGGGAGCGCCACCGGGACACCCTCCCGGGCCCCCACGGTGTGGGCGCTCATGACCGCGCATCCATCGACGAGGCTCCGGTCCTCGCCCGGCACGTCGAAGACGGCGAGGACCGGTTCGGCGGTCACCCGGCCGACGGCCCCGGTTACCGGAACGGCCTCGGCCCGGTTCGGGGCGGAGAAGGTTCTGGCCATGATCGCCCGCGCCTCGAGATACGTCACCTGGTCGAAGAATCGCATGGCTGTCTCCCGGGATTGTCTGTTCCGGGAAGAGATAATCGTTCTGAACAAACGATCTTGGTTAATCGAATTAATTGAACACAATGGTTCTTGTCTCGCTCCGACCACCTCTGCAGATGCATATTGATTCCGGAGGCGGGACGGCGGAGGAGGACGTGGGGAGGCTGACGAGGACGGTGGACGTGATCGCGGTCGACGGGAATGGTGCGCGCCCGGCCCGGGCCGAGGTCTGCGTCGAGTCGACGATCGAGCTTCGCGTCAACGGTGAACGGCTCGTCCGGCTCGCCCTGTCGCGGGACCGGCTCGAGGCGTTCGCCCGCGGGTTCCTCGTCTGCGAGGGCGTCGTCCCTTCGGTCGACGCGATCGCCTCCATCGCGGTCGATGGCGACGTGATCGATGCTCGCGTCCCGGCGCTCGCGGCCCCGCCGGGCGAGGTCGAGCTCCGCACCTCGGGCTGCCCCGGTCTCGCGTGGGGTCTTGAGGCGTGCCAAGAACCGCTGCCGGATGGCCCGGAGATCGAGCTGGACCTCCTGCTGCGGGCCTCGGGCCTGATCAACGAGCGCGCGCACCTCTGGCGGCGGACGGGGGGTACCCACTGTACCGTGATCGCGAGCCCGGAGGGGGAGGTGATCGCATCGGCCGAGGACATGGGCCGGCACACCTCGGTCGACAAGGCGGTCGGCACCGCCCTCGCGGACGGGGCCGACCTGTCGTCCTCGCTCCTGGTCTGCACCGGCCGCCTTCCCTCGGGCATGGTGGCCAAGGCCTACCGGGCCGGGATCCCCGTCGTCGTCTCGAATACGGCCCCGGTCCTGGCCGGGCTCGAGCTGGCGCGGCGGCTGAACATGACTGTCGTCGGGTTCGCCCGCCCGCCGAGACTCACGGTCTACGCCCACCCCGAGCGGGTCCGTAGTCGGGGGACCCCCCTGGGGGTGGCGGCCTGCTGACAACAGGCCATGTTTGATTATGGGCCGATGATAACTATCCATGGAATGGAGGCCGTCCCTCATGTCCTCCCGGTGCCGACGGACCCCGCGCCGGCCGGTGGGGGGACCTGTTCGCTCGAGGACGCGATCAAGTTCATCCGGCAGTCGGCGCGCGCCGCCGGCTCCGAGGTCGTGCCCATCGACCACGCGGACGGCAGGATCCTGGCCGAGACGATCCGCGCGGACTGCGACGTCCCGGGCTTCGACAGGGCGTCGATGGACGGGTACGCCCTCCGGGCCGCCGACACCCAGGGGGCCTCCCGCTCGGCCCCTGCTCGGCTCCTGGTCACGGGATCAGTGGCCATGGGTTCGTCCGAGACGGTCGCGCTCGCGCCGAACGCCGCGCTTGAGATCCCGACGGGAGGGCGGTTGCCCGGGGGAGCCGATGCCGTCGTCCCACTCGAGCGTGCCGAGCGTCGGGGAGCGACCCTGGTCCTGGCCCTCCCCGTTGAAACCGGCGCGCACGTGACCCGCCGTGGCGCCGACTTCGCCGCCGGCGGCCTTCTCCTGAGGGAAGGGAGCACAATCCGGCCGCAAGACGTGGGCGTGCTCGCCGCCGTCGGGAGGACGAGAGTCAGGGTCCGCCGCCCGCTCCGGATCGGAATCGTCTCGACCGGGCTTGAGCTCGTGGACGCGGCATCCGAGCCCGCGCCCGGCGAGGTCCGCGAGGTCAACTCCCACCTGATCGGCGTCTTCGTCCGGCGGCAGGGCGCCATTCCCCTGCTCTGCGGCGTCGTGCGCGACGATCCGGACGAACTGACCTACGCGGTCCTCAGAGCGGTGGCCGACTGTGATGCGGTCGTGGTATCGGGCGGATCCGCCCGCGGCGAGCGGGACATAACCGGTCACGTCCTCGAGCGCCTCTCGGACCGTGCCATGCCAGCGGTCTCGTTTGGTCCGGGGAAACCCACCCGGATCGCCATGGTCCAGGGCCGGCCGGTGATCGGCCTGCCGGGTCACCCCGCCTCGTCGTTCATCGTGCTCGTCCTCTTCCTGTCGAGGCTGCTCGAGGGGATGCAGGGGAGCTCGCCGGGCGCGCGCTGTCGCCAGACCGTCCGCCTCGCAGCACCGATCCCGCTCCGGAGGCCGCGCGTAACCTACCGCCTTGTCCGGATCCGCGACGGCTGGGCGACCCCTGTCGACGGCAGGCCCGGCCGACTCTCCACGCTCTTCGAGTGCGACGGCATCGTCGTCATCCCCGCCGACCGCGGCGGACTCCGTGCCGGGGACGAGGCCGACGTCATCACCTGGTGATCCCGAGGGCGGTGAGAAGCGCCAGGACCTTCGGGTCGTCGGCGAGGCCGGCGGGGGCCGCGAACCAGAGGTCGCAGGCCCCCTCGCGCCGGAGCGGCCACGACGGCCCCGGACCCCCGGGTGGTTCCGTCGTCACCGCGAGATGGCAGTCGGCGCGGTCGAGGAGGGCGGCGAGCTCGGGGCGGTCCCGGCAGGGGACCATCGCGACGCGGTATCCCGTCGAGGCGATCTCCAGCCCGTCGACCGCTCCCACCACCAGGACGGTCTCGCCGGGGCCCGACGGGTCGTCGAGCAGCTCGACCTCGACCTCGTCGCCGGCGTCGTGCCCGGCGACCCCCTCGGGGACGAGGAGGCGGGCGTTCGCCCGGAACTGGGACTGCGTACCCCGCCGCCCCCGGGGCTGCTGGATGCCCACGGTCCGGTCGCCGACCACGGCGACCGAGAGCGGCACCATCTCGGTGAACCGGGGGTGCGACTCGATCGCCACGCCGAGCCGGGCCCGGGCACGGTGCAGTGGTACCCCCGGCAGCCCCCACGACTCGATGAGGGGGCGCAGGAAATACTCCGTGAGCAGCCCGACCGGCTGGGCGCGACCCGGTAGCGCGACGACCGGCGTGCGGCCGGCGCGGACCACGAGGAACGCCCGGCCGGGCCGCGCCGCGACCCCATCGAGCACGATCTCGCCGAGGGACCGGACCACCCCGAAGGCCACGTCGCGACTCCCGCGCCCGCTGCCACCGCAGACCACCACCAGGTCGACTTCGGGGCAGAGCGCCAGGATCGCGGCGCGGACCATCGCCGGGTCGTCGGGCACCACGGCGTGGGCGACGGTCTCCGCACCCTGTGGCGAGAGCAGGGCCCCGATCGCGACCGGGTTCGACGCGACGCTCTCGCCCGGCCCGGGAACGGTCCCCGGCGGGACGAGCTCGCCGCCGGTCGGGACGACCCCGACACGAACGGTCCTGACCTGGACACGGGTCACGCCGGCGGCGACGAGCGGCCCGACATCCAGCGGACGGAGCCGGTGGCCGCACGTCAGGAGGACGGCGCCGGCCTCGAGCTCGGTACCGGCGCGGCGCACGCCGTCACCCGGTATCACCGGCGCCTCGAGGACAAGCCGGGTGCCCCCGTCGAGGCAGTGCTCGATCGGGATGACCGCGTCGGTCCCGGGGGGGAGAGCCCGGCCGGTGTCGACCCGCGTCCCTGCCTCGATCACGACTGGCCGGTGCGCCGTCGCGCCGGTCGTGTCCCGGCTCGCGACGGCGATGCCGTCGACCTCGGCCACATCGGCAGACGGCACGGCGAAGCCGGCGCGCACCGGCATGGCGAGGATCCGCCCGATGGCGGACGCGACCGGCAGGTCGACAGCCCGGCACGGGTCCGGGAACCCCTCGATGATCCGGGAGCGCGCCAGCTCGAACCCCGGCAGTTGACCGGGTTCAGTGTACAATCCGTTCAACTTAACAGAGTTATTCACTCCTCTTATTTACCACCGAGCCCAACAGCTGGAGGTGAACCCCCGAAAGGCGCGCGATGCTGCGGGCGGCATCATTACGCAGCGCGACCCGCGCAGATGCATCGTTCGGCTCAGGACGCCGGCCGGCCTATTGACCCCGGCCCAGCTCGAAGGGCTCGGCCGATGCGCTCGCGAGGCAGGCCTCTCGACCGTGCACCTGACCACGCGCCAGGCGATCGAGCTGCCCGACGTCGACCCCGCATCGCTGGAACCGCTGCTCGCAGCGCTCGCCGAAAACGGCACTCCGCTCGGCGCCGAGCGGAACGAGGTCGTGAACATCGTCGCCTGCCCGGGTACGGCGACGTGCCGGCTCGCCACCATCGAGACATACGCGCTCGCCAGGGAGCTCGACCGACGCTTCTTCGGGGTCGAGCTGCCCGTCAAGATGCGGATCGGTATCTCGGGCTGCCCCAACATGTGTGCGGGCGAGCGCCTGTGCGAGATAGGGATCACCGGGATCAGGCGCCCGCTCCGCGACGACGGGCGGTGCACGGGGTGTGGGACGTGCGCGAATACCTGTCGCGAGGGGGCGATCGCGATGGTGAACGGCCGCCTGGCCCTCGACGAGGACCGGTGCATGGCCTGCGGGATGTGCGTCGACTACTGCCCGTTCAAGGTCCTGACGGACGACGGCCCGCGGTACCGGATCACGGTCGGCGGCCGGCGGGGCCGCCACCCCTCTTTGGGGCAGGAGCTGCTGACCGTACGGACGCCGGGAGATGTGGTCGAGGTCGTCGGCGCCGTGCTCGACCGGTGCTACCGTCGGGCGTACGCGGAACGACACTTCGCCGACCAGCTCGACCTCATGGACCTCGACGGCCTCCGGGCCGAGCTCGTCGCGGGCCTAGACCTGGGGAAGGGTGCGGTCGGGGGTGGGTCTCCCCTTTCGGATGGTCCCGGGCGAGGGGTCTGATCGGGCAATCCTGTTCACTAATTTCATTAAATCGATTCGAAGAATTATGTTTATTTTGTGTACTGAATTAACTGCCCCCTTTTTTTAATGCATTCTCTTAATTGGTACGGACCATATCAGTCGGTGCCCGGCTCACCCAGCCGGCGCATCCGGCGAGGTGAGACTGTGACCAACTCGATCAATCTGAACCTGATCACCCAGCGCGCGATCGAAGAGGGCGTCGCGATGGAGAAGGGCAAGACGACTCCCGAGTACTTCGAGGCCTGCTCGATCATCGAGATGAACCCCGAGGACATCAAGCGACTCGGTATCTACCGGAACACGAACGTCCGTGTCACCAGCGAGAGCGGATCGGTCGTCGTCAAGGCCGTCTTGGCCGGCCAGTACTGCCCCCCCGGGCTCGCCCACATTCGCCAGGGCGTCTGGGCGAACCAGGTCGTCCCGCCACGGACCCAGTCCACGGGTGTGCCGCAGTATAGCGGCTTTCCCGTGACCGTGGAGCCGGCGCCTAGCGAGCGGATCAAGTCGGCGCTCGAATGCGTCCAGGGGGCCTGCGGTCTCTGGAACGGAGGTAAATAAATGCCAGTAACTCATACCCAGGTCGGGTGCCCATACTGCGGCGCCTCGTGCGACGACCTCGAGGTCGTCGTCTCCGATGACGGCACGAAGATTCTCGAGGTCAGGAACGCCTGTTCGATCGGCAACGAGATCTTCCACCACGCGACGAAACCCGGGCGCGTGAAGCTCCCCCGCCTCCGCCAGGAGGACGGCAGCTACAAGGATATCTCGTACGACGAGGCGGTGGACTACGCCGCGAAGGTGTTGCTGGACGCGAAGAAGCCGCTGATCTACGGTTTCGGCTCGACCAACTGCGAGGCCATGGCGGCCATCGGGCGCGTGGCCGAGAAGGGCGGCGCGGTCCTCGACAACTGCGCGTCGATCTGCCACGGGCCCTCGTTCCTGGCGATCTTCGACAACGGCTACCCGAGCTGCACCCTCGGCGAGGTCAAGAACCGGGCCGACGTGATCCTCTTCTGGGGCTGCAACCCGATGCACGCGCACCCGCGCCACGCCTCGCGGTACTCGGTCTTTCCGCGCGGCTTCTTCACGGGCAAGGGCCACAAGGGCCGGACCGTGATCTGCATCGATCCGCGCGAGACCGATACGGCCAAGATCTCGGACCAGCACCTGATGGTCAAGCAGGGGCACGATTACGACCTCTTCAACGCCTTCCGGACCGCGCTCCGGGGTCACCCGCTGCCCGAGGAGGTCGCTGGCGTCCCGCGCGATCAGATCCTCGAGGCGGTCGAGGCTATGAAGAAGGCCCGGTTCATCACGATCTTCTACGGGATGGGCCTCTGCCACTCGGACGGCCGCAACCATAACGTCGACATCGCGATCAGTCTGACCCGCGACCTGAACGCCGTCACGAAGGCGACGATCATGGCCATGCGCGGCCACTATAACATCGCCGGTCCGGGCCAGGTCTGGTCCTGGTCCTACGGGTTCCCGTACTGCATCGACCTCTCCAAGGGGACGCAATGCCACATGAACCCCGGCGACACCTCCTCGATCGATCTCGCCATGCGGAACGATTGCGACGCGTTCTTCAACATCGGGACCGACGCGGGGGCCCACTTCCCGATCCCGGCGGTCAAGCAGCTCCGCAAGCACCCCTGGATCACGATCGACCCCAACATCTGCATGGCCAGCGAGATCTCGGACCTTCATATCCCCGTCGCCGTGGTCGGCGTCGAGGAGGGCGGCGTCGTCTACCGGATGGACAATGTCCCGATCCAGTTCAAGAAGGTGATCGAGCCGCCGGAGGGCGTCATCTCCGACGAGGAGCTCTTCAACCGGATCTACGTCAGGATGTGCGAGCTGACCGAGACCGAGCCGGTCTGGATACACCACCCGGCACTCGATGTGGCCAAGGCCGGGACGGAGGAGTGAAGATGGCCGAGATCCTGATCCGGAACGGCGCGGTCTTCGACCCGTCGCGCGGGATCGACGGCGACGTGATGGACGTCGCGATCCGCGACGGGCAGGTCGTCGACTCGGTGGGTTCGAACGCGAAGGTGATCGACGCCTCCGGCAAGACGGTGATGGCCGGCGGTATCGACGTCCACGCCCATGTTGCCGGGCCGAAGGTGAACGCGGGCAGGACCATGCGCCCCGAGGACAAGCTCTTCAAGAGCGCGTCGGCCTCGGGCGGCTACCGGATGGAGATGGGCTTCTCGATCCCCTCGACCTTCCGGACCGGGTACGACTACGCCCGGATGGGCTACGCGTTCGTGATGGAGGCGGCGATGCCGCCGCTCCACTCGCCGCACGTCCACGAGGAGATCCACGACACCCCGATCATCGACGAGGCAGCCCTGCCGGTCTTCGGCAACAACTGGTTCGTGATGGAGTATCTCAAGCGCGGCGAGATCGAGAACGTGGCGGCGTACACGGCCTGGCTGCTGAAGGCCTCGAAGGGCTACGGCATCAAGGTCGTCAACCCCGGCGGGACCGAGGCGTGGGGCTGGGGCCTGAACTGCCTGACCCTCGACGACAGCGTCCCGTACTTCCAGATCACACCGAAGGAGATCGTCAGCGGGCTGATCCAGACGAACGAGTACCTGGGACTGCCGCACTCGGTTCACATCCACCAGAACGACCTGGGCAACCCTGGCAACTACCGGACCACGATCGACACCCTCCGCCTGGCCGAGGGGGTCACGGCCAAGAACCGGTTCGGCCGCGAACAGGTTCTCCACTCGACGCACCTGCAGTTCCACTCCTACGGCGGCACCGGCTGGGGTGATTTCGAGACCAAGGCCCGGGAGGTCGTCGATTATATCAACAGACAGAAGAACATCACCTTCGACCTCGGGGCCGTCACGCTCGACGAGACGACCACGATGACCGCTGACGGTCCGTTCGAGCACCACCTGAACGGCCTCAACCACCTGAAGTGGACGAACGTCGACGTCGAGCTCGAGACGGCGGCGGGTGTCGTCCCGTACATCTACAGCCCCAGCATCAAGGTCTGCGGGATCCAGTGGGCGATCGGGCTCGAGCTGGGCCTGCTCTGCGAAGACATGGACCGCTGTTTCATCACCACCGACCACCCGAACGCCGGGCCGTTTACCCGGTACCCCCGGATCTACACCTGGCTGATGAGCCAGAAGGCCCGCGACGCGACGATCGAGTCCTTCAAGCACAGCGCGAAGGTGGTCGCGGCAACCGAGATCGCGTCGATCGATCGCGAGCTCTCGCTCTACGAGATCGCGCAGATGACCCGTTCGGGCCCCGCCAAGGCGCTCGGCCTGATGAACCTCTACGGCGGGCTCGCACCTGGTCAGGACGGCAACGTCGTGGTCTACGATCTCGACCCGGCGAACCTGCCATCCGACCCCGCCGCGCTCGAGGCGGCGTTCCAGCGTGCTTCCTGGTTCGTGAAGACCGGCGAGATCGTCGTCAAGGACGGCGAGATCATGAGCCACGGCAATAAGCGGACGCTCTGGGTCAAGACCAACGTCCCCGAGAACCCGCAGGTCAAGCGCGACATCCACGACACGTTCATCAAGGACTACACGGTCGGGCTCCAGAACTACGAGGTGCGCGACTACCTGGCCCCGAACCCATACGTGATCGAGGTCGACACGGAGGCCTGAAGATGCCAACGGTAACACTGAAACCCATCGCAGAACCCGAGCTCTGCCTCGACTGTTATGCCATCAGCCCCGACGCGATCGCCGGGCTCGCCGAGTCCGAGATCGCCGATCTCGATGTCTGGGAGGGAAAGGTCAAGCACCGGCTCGGCGACTTCTTCGCCGTCTCCGGCAACGCCGGGCAGACACCGGACGAGACCCACATCGTCGTCGACGGTGACGCCTCGCGCATGAAGTACATCGGTTACAAGATGACCGGTGGCCTGGTCACGGTGAAGGGCAGCGCCGACATGTATGTCGGCGGGTGGATGAAAGGCGGCAAGGTCCACGTCATGGGTAACGTCGACTCCTTCTGCGGCATCCAGATGGAGGGCGGGGAGATCCTCGTCGACGGTCGCGCCCAGAACCATGTCGGTTGCGCATACCGCGGCGACTGGCGGGGGATGCGCGGCGGCACCCTCCGGATCCGCGGCGATGCCGGAAACGATATCGGGACCTTCATAAACGGCGGCACCATCATCGTCGAGGGGAACGCGTTCATCCATGTCTCGACTCATGGCGAGGGCGGGACCGTGATCGTCAAGGGGGACGTCCAGGGACGTGTCGGCGGCCAGATGGTCAAGGGGGACGTATACGTACTGGGCGAGATCCAGCACATGCTCCCCGGCTTCAAGAAGGTCGAGACGATCGAGAAGGAGGTGGACGGGGGGACCTACCGCCTCGACCACTACGTCGGCGACCTCGGTGAGCGCCACCCCACGTCAAAGGGCCAGCCAGTCTACGGCAACCTCTATGTCCGGGCAGCCACGTAGGCAGCCTCGCACACCCGGGGTGGCTCCCCCGCCACCCTCCAGCCCGGGGGCTGACTCCCCGTCCCCCGGCGTCGCCTTCATGCGGGCGACGGCCTATCCCGACATGGCCACGACGGATCAGCTCAGGGGGGTTCCACCTCCGCCGCACGCGAGGCCTCCTGCAGAAGGAGAACGCCTGATTCCATTGCCGTCTCCCGGGACCTTCGAGGTGGCCCAGGTCTCGATCCAGGACGCGCTCGACTGGTGGGAGCCCAGCGGTTTTCTGGGGCGAACGCACCTCAACCTCGCGGACCTCTCGTTCCTTCTCTGGTACACGCAGGGGGTCCGGGAGATCGTCGACGGCTCCGTGACGCTCCGCAACGTCCCGTCCTGCGGCAACCGGCACCCGCTCGAGACGTATCTCATCGTGAGCGGCGTCGGTGGCATCCCCGAGGGGCTTTACCGCTACCTTCCCCTCGAGCATGCCCTCGCCCTCCTCAAACCCGACACGTGTCTGGCAAGCGAGTTCGCGGCGGCCTGCATGAACCTCCCGGCGGTCCACCGCGCCCCTGTCACCTTCGCGTGGACGGCGGTCCCGTACCGCGCGGTCTGGGGGCTTGGGAACCGGGGGTACCGCGGTGTCCTGATCGACGCCGGACATGTCTGTCAGGTCCTGGTCACGATTGCGGCAAGCCTGGCCTGCGAGGTCAGGCCGGTCGATCTCTTCCATGATGAGCTCGCCAACCAGCTGCTCGGGATCGACGGTGAGACTGAGTACGCGGTCCTGATGGCGGCCGTCGGGCGGAGGGAGAGCCGCCTCTAACGATATCTTTAAGTTTAGGGTTAATCGTGTTCTGTTTCCTTATTCCTATATTAATGAATAAAAATGATTGTAGTACGGGATGTTCTCTGCCTCTCGGCGGGACCATACCCATCAATCCGGAGAGGGTTGAATCGGTAACTGAGCCCTTCGCCAGGGCTTCTCGGCCGGTGCGGACATGTGGGTGGTGTCCGCACCGCCCGAACTTCTGAGATCCCCTGCCTGACGCTCGGGACCATTACGGTTTGCTCACGGGTCTGCGCCAGCATCCGCCCGGGCTCCTGGTTCCGCACGATATTCAGACTACCCGCACCCCCGGATCCAATCAGGATCGTGCACCGCACCATCTCATCCACCCCGAACAGCGACAGGTCGGACTGGATCAGCGATCGTGGCATCCCTCGAGCAGGGGTTTCACGGGCCTGAGGAGCAGCGGTCCCCGCCAGATCCCAAAAAACGGACCCCGATCCGGTTCGAACCTGATCGAACCGTCACGATCAGAGCCACGCGGGTTCGTAGTACCGCTGGTCTCCACAGGCCGCGCAGACGCCGTTCGCCAGGAGACTGTCCGGGACCGGCTCACCGCAGCAACCACACCGCCCTGCGATCCACTCCTTCCTGGGATCGAACCGAACCATGATATTCTCGAGGGCGAGATAGCGCCGCCCGCCAGCGAGGATCTCATCGAAGAGTTCGCCGGTCATGGTCCTCCGGTCGAACGAGCGGTCGTGCATGAACCAGGCACGGAGCGTCGGGAAAGTCTCGAGGCGTTCGGCGTCGACGGCGACGCGTACCCCTTTCGCCGTATCGGAGGTCGAGGGCCTGTTCATGGCGATGGCGAACCTGCCCGCGTTGAGAACACGGAGACGGTTGTTCCCGATCGTGCAGCGGGCGATCACCTGCAGCGCGTCCGGCAGGCACTTCTTCGTCTCCGCCACCGCGAAGAGCTTCTCGCCGGGCGTCGCATGGAGACCCTCCATCGCCCAGTCGACCATGAAGACGCCCATGATGAGCCCGGGGGCCGGATACGTGTGGAATTCGCTGCAGCGTGCCATCATCCGCTGCAGGTGTTCAGGGACACCGAGGGCGGCAGCCCGTGCCACAACATTGCTGGTGTTCATCTCCTCATCGGTTGCCATGCAGAGTACTGTGCAAGCACTCTTTAAACATCTTTGTCGGTTAACGATAATTCCTAAACCCCGCTCCAAATGCAGGATCTGCGCGCTCTTCCGTACAGTGAAAAAAATCGATGTTTATCGGTGGATCGTCGTTAAAATGATTAAACAAAAATAATGTACTTCTCGGGTTGCTGGTGCGTTGTTATTATTTGATCGTCAAAGGAACACTCTAGTGTCCGACATTGGAGGCCGCTGGTGCCGGCCCGACGTCAGTGACCCAGAGTAGATGCTGTATGACCGAATCGCTGAAATATGTCCCAACCACCTGCCCGTACTGCGGCGTGGGCTGCGGACTGAACCTTGTCGTCAAGGACGACACGACGCTCGTCGGTGTCGAACCGTACAAGCGCACGCCCGTCAACGAGGGCAAGCTCTGCCCGAAGGGCATGACCTGCTGGGAGCACGTCCAGAAGCCCGAACGGCTCACGACGCCCCTGATCAAGAAGGACGGACAGTTCGTCGAGGCGAGCTGGGACGAGGCCCTCGATCTGATCGCCTCGAAGTTCAAGGAGACCTACGACAAGTACGGACCGAAGTCGCTCGGTTTCCAGGTCTCGTGCCGGACCGTGAACGAGGACTGCTACGCGATGCAGAAGTTCGCGCGGGTCGCGTTCAAGACCAACAACGTCGATAACTGCGCCCGGATCTGCCACGGGCCGTCGGTCGCGGGACTCTCGCTCTCGTTCGGCTCCGGCGCGGCGACGAACCCGTTCCACGACGTCCTGAACTCGGACCTGATCTTCATGATCGGGTCGAACGCGGTCGAGGCGCACCCGCTCGCCGGGCGGCGCGTGGCCCAGGCGAAGCTGAAGGGGATCCCGATCCTGGTCGCGGACCCGCGGTACTCGGCGACGGCACGCCTGGCCGACGACTGGCTCCGGTACAACCCCTCGACGCACATCGCGCTGCTCAACTCGATGATGTACTGGATCATCAAGGAGAACAAGCACGACAAGGAGTTCATCGAGAAGCGGACCAAGGGCTTCGACGAGCTCAAGGCCACGGTCGAGAAGTACGCCGACGTCGAGGCGATCACGGGCGTCTCCCCCGAGCGCGTCCGCGAGTTCGCGATGAAGTACGCCGACGCCAAGAACGCGGTGCTCATCTACTGCCTCGGGATCACCGAGCTGACCACCGGCACGGACAACGTCCGGTCGTGCGCCAACCTCTCGATGCTCTGCGGCAACATCGGGCGCGAGGGCGTCGGGGTCAACCCGCTCCGCGGCCAGAACAACGTCCAGGGCGCCTGCGACATGGGCGCGTACCCGAACGTCTTCTCCGGGTACCAGGCCGTCGCGGTCGAGGACAACCGCAAGAAGATGGAACAGGCCTGGGGCATGGAGCCCGGTTCGCTCCCCGACTGGTACGGTTCGACCCTGACCGAGCAGATGTGGGAAACGGGCGAGACGGTCAAGGCCATGTGGATCATGGCGCTCAACCCGGTCGTCTCGTACCCCAACTCGAACGGGATCATGAACGCCCTCGAGAAGCTCGACTTCCTGGTCGTCCAGGACATCTTCCCGACCGAGACCACGCAGTACGCCGACGTGATCCTGCCCGGCACCTGCTTTGCCGAGAAGGACGGGACCTTCACCTCGGGCGAGCGCCGGATCAACCGTGTCCGCAAGGCCGTCGACGGCCCCGGGCAGTCGGTCGAGGACTGGAAGGTCTTCAGCATGCTCGCGAAGAAGATGGGCCTCAAGGGCTTCGAGTGGGAGACGGCCGAGGACGTCTGGGACGACATGCGCGCCGTGACCCCCTCGATGTTCGGCGCGCCGTACGCCCGTATGGAGCAGCCTGAGTCGATCCACTGGCCCTGCCCCACGATGGAGCACCCCGGTACCCCGATCCTGCACCGGGAGAAGTTCTCGGCCGCCGACGGCCTGGGCACCTTCTTCGGGCTTGAGTACCGCGAGCCGGCCGAGGTCGCCGACGCCGAGTACCCGTTCACGCTCATGACGGGCCGGGTCATCTTCCACTACCACACGCGGACCCAGACGGACCGCGCCGAGGTCCTCCACTACGAGGTCCCCGAGAACTACGTGCAGATCAACACCGAGGACGCGAAGCGCCTGGGCATCAAGGAGAACGAGCACATCCTGGTCAAGTCGCGGCGCGGCGAGTCCAGGCCGCTCGCCCGGATCACCGACGACGTGGCGCCCGGCGTGCTGTACATGGCCATGCACTTCCCGCAGGGCGCGAACGCGCTCACGAACTATGCCCTCGACCCGCTCTCCAAGATGCCTGAGCTCAAGCACTGTGCTGTCTCGGTCGAGAAGATCGCGGAGGCCTGATCATGGCGGCAAAAGGCGACATGCTCTATGGCTGGACCACGAACGCGGACCTGGCCACCAAGGCCGAGTGCGGCGGCGCGGTCACGGCGCTCTGGAAGTACGCGCTCGAGAACAAGATCGTGGACGCCGTCCTCGCCGTGAAGAAGGGCGTGGACCTCTACGACGCGGTCCCGGTCCTGATCACGGACCCGAAGGACCTGGACGAGACCGCGGGCTCGCTCCACTGCGGGACCCTGCTGATGTCCAAGCTGATCAAGAAGTTCCTGGACGGCGCCAAGGACAAGAAGATCGGAGTCACGGTCAAGGGCTGCGACGCGATGGGCATCTACGAGCTCGCCAAGCGCAACCAGATCAACCTCGACAACCTCTTCATGATCGGGGTCAACTGCGGCGGCTCGGTCTCGCCGGTCACGGCCCGGGCCATGATCAGCGACAAGTTCGAGACCGACCCGAACGATGTCGTGAAGGAGGAGATCGACAAGGGCCAGTTCATCATCCAGACCAAGGACGGCGAGCACAAGGGGATCTCGATGGACGAGCTCGAGGAGGCCGGGTACGGCCGCCGTGCGAACTGCCGCCGCTGCACCATGAAGGTCCCGCGCCAGGCTGACATCGCGGCCGGCAACTGGGGCGTCATCGGCGAGAAGGCCGGCAAGGCCACCTTCCTCGAGATCTGCTCGGAGAAGGGGGCGGATCTGGTCAACAAGGCCGTCAACGCAGGGGTCATGGGCGTCGAGCCCGCGAACCCGAAGGGGATCGAGATCCGCGGCAAGATCGAGAACTCGATGTTCAAGCTCGCGGACAAGTGGCGCGCCCACGACTTCGCCGAGATGGGCGAGGGCGACGAGCGGCTCCAGAAGATCCTCGCCGAGACGAGCCGCTGCATCAAGTGTTACGCCTGTATCGAGAACTGCCCGATCTGCTACTGCGAGACCTGCAGCACCAAGAACCCCGCCCTGGTTCCCCCGGGCCGCCTCCCGGTCGGCCCGATGTTCCACCTGATCCGCTTCGCCCACGTCGCGGACTCGTGCGTGAACTGCGGCCAGTGCGAGGAGAACTGCCCGATGGAGATCCCGAACACGCGCTTCATGCACGCGAACCAGTGCGAGCTCCAGAAGATCTTCGGGTACCGCCCGGGTCAGGACATGCGCCTGCCGATCCTCGCCCTGGTCGAGGAGAAGGCCGAGCGCGACCGCCTCGCGGCGACCGGGAGCGACCAGATCTACCTGAACGTCTTCAACCCGAGCGAGCAGGCCGACAGCTGAGCTCCGGCCTGCCCGGCGGGGACGATCTCCGTACAATGGGGGTCCCCGGACACCCCCGCCGCGCTCTTTTTTTCGCTCACGGTATCGGTACCTCGACACCGTTCATCCCACGCGACGGGACGGTCCTCCTGCCCGGTGAATGATACGAGACGCGAGGCATCGACGCGCCTGCGGCATGGTCAGCGCGATCGGCCGGGACAACCGTTTCGTGCGAATCCTGGAGAGGATTGTGCCGGGAATCTCTGACTTCCTCGAGCCTTTCTTTGCGGGCCCGCTGCGGGGCGAGCTCTTTTGTCTGGGAAAAGAAGGGGGGTTACCAGGCCTCGGGGAAGGCCATGTTCACGTAGATGTCCTCGAGCCGGGTCTTGTGCCCGCGCTCCATCGCGGCGAGCTCGGTGAAGAGCTTCTTGACCTCGGCGTCGTCGGACGCGTTGGCGAGCTGCGAGTACATCTGCATGGCCGCGAGCTCCTTCTTGATCGCGACGACGAGGCCGTCGATGGGCTTCATGTCCGGCGTCAGCGGCGGGGTGGGGATCGAGTCGCCGACCTTGTAGTCCTTGGTCGACGAGAAGCCAAGCGAGGTGATGTCGCGGCTCAGCAGCTTCTGCAGGTACTCGCGGTGCCCCTTCTCCTCGCCCGCGAGTTCGCCGAAGAGCTTCTTCAGGTTCGCGTCCGTGACCTTCTCGGAGACGGTCTGGTAAAACGTGTAGGCCTCGACCTCGTTGTTGATCGCTTCCGAGATGATGCCCTTGTATTCTTCAGGAGTCATGACTAACGAAAACCTCCGTTGTAATCAGATATGGCTGCTCCGTCTATATTAATCGGTTGTCTTTTGTTACCCTGTCTATAAAAAAAAGTTAACGTAATTCAACGAATCCTGCTGACCCGCGATTCGCGTGAACCTCTTCGGACCGGCCGGAAGTGCCACGAGCGGATCACCGGGCCGTCTCCCTGCCTTCGTCCCACGCGGTGTGCCGGGCCACGATCACCAGCCTCGTCGACCGAGCGGGCCGGGCCCGAGCCCGGCAGCAAGGCGGCCCGCCGTGAACGGTCCTCCCTCCCTCTCGTCGGCGTGGGGTTCGCGACCGGGACCGCCCCGGAGCCTGTCCTCTCCTCCTTCGGCCCCTGGTATCGCACCACGGGCCGGCTGGGCGCCCATGAGTCTCCGAAAGCTGTTTACCCGGTCGGTGCAGTACACCGTTTCCGTGACGGACGATGGCGCCTGAACGAGGAACGGGGCGAGGCGGGTCTCGTCGTTCGACGAGCCCGGTGGACGCGCCGATCTTCGGTGAAGCCCTCATCGCTCCGTGCGGGATGAACTGCGGGGTCTGCCGGGCGTACCTCCGTGACAGGAACCGCTGCGACGGGTGCGCCGGCCCCGGGGGAACCCGGCCGCGGTACTGCGAGACCTGTCGGATACGCCTCTGCGAGGAGCGTGAAGGTCCGTTCTGCTTCGACTGCGCCTCGTTCCCCTGCGACCGGCTGCGCCGCCTGGACCGGCGGTACCGGGCCCGGTACGGCATGAGCGAGGTCGAGAACCTGGAGTGCATCCGGGACCACGGGCCCGGGCGGTTCCTGGAGAACGAGCACCGGAGGTGGGTCTCCGGGGAGGGCGTCCTCTGCGTGCACGATGCGAAGTACTATCCCCCGCGCGGGAACGGGAGCGGTCCCCCGGCGTAAGGCCGGGACGGAGCGGCCGTCCCGCCCGCGTCCGTCACCGGGGACGCCGGGCCACGAGATGCCCGTGTCCCGGCCGGCACCTACTCAACGAGCGCCCTCGCCTCCTCCCCCGGGACGGCCACGAGGGTATGGGCATCGAAGAAGTCCCTCCTGTGGATGGACGAGGCCATCGCCGCCTTCTCGTCGGGGGCCTCGAAGGTGCGGACGGCGTCGTACGGCTCCAGCGTCCAGAAGATGCTGTGGTACCGGATCCCCGGCTTCTCATTGGCCTCCATCCGTTTCAGGTTCGCGGCGATCGCGTCCCAGCTCGGCACTCCCTTGAACCTGACCCGGGCGATGAAGTACATGGCCTCGACCACGTCCGTTCAGGGCGAATGGAGATGCACGATAATATATATATCAAGCTATTCCCGGACGGGCGCGCCGGGCATGGGACGCCCGCGCTGCAGGGCCACGGGCGAGACACGGCGGACGGTCAGACCCGGTTGTCCCAGCGTGCGGCGCCCGGGAGGGGGAGGATCGCCGGCTGGAGCCCGTCGGGTTCGGGAGGCTCGTCCGCCTCCCGGTCCGACAGCCCCTCCTCCACCCCGTCCCCGGGACCCGGCACGTCTCTGCGTTCGCCGATCTGCTGGCGCCACATCGCGTAGTACAGGCCCTTCTGCTCGAGGAGCTCCTCGTGCGACCCGGTCTCGATGATCGTCCCCTTCTCCATGACGTGGATCAGGTCCGCGTGCAGGATCGTCGAGAGGCGGTGCGCGATCAGGATCGAGATCTGGTCCCTGCTCGTCGAGATGTCCCGGACCGTGTTCGTGATCTCCTCCTCGGTCAGAGAATCGAGCGCGGAGGTCGCCTCGTCGAAGATCAGGAGGCGGGGACGGCGCAGGAGGGCCCGGGCGATCGAGATCCGCTGCTTCTCGCCTCCCGAGAGTTTCAGCCCGCCCTCGCCGATGTACGAGTCGATGCCCCGGGGGGAGCGCCGCAGCAGGTCGTCGCAGGCGGCACGGTGCAGGGCATCCAGCATCTCCCCGTCGGTCGCGTCCTGCTTGACGAACAACAGGTTCTCCCGGATGGTGCCCGAGAAGAGGAGCGGGTCCTGCGTGACCAGCCCGATCTGCCGGCGAATGGGATTGTACCGGACCTGGGACGAGGGCTGGCCGTTGTAGTAGATCTCCCCGCTCAGGGGGGTATAGAGCCCCACCATGAGCTTCACCAGCGTCGACTTGCCCGAGCCGGAGGGGCCGACGAACGCGATCGTCTCGCCCGAATGGACGTGGAACGAGATCCCGTCGATGGCGCTGTACCCCGCGCTCCGGTGGCGGAAGACGACGTTCTCGAACCGGATGTCGTTCAGCTCGTCGATCTCGATCGGGTTCTCCGGCCGCTGTTCGATCGGCTTCTGCATCAGCTGGTGAAAGTTTCTGACGGACGCGTCGACCTCGCGGTAACTCACGATGATCGACCCGAGGTCCTGCAGGGGCACGAAGATGATCGTGGTGATGAACTGCATCGAGACGAGCTCTCCCGTGGTGAGGACCTCGTGGAAGATCAGCCAGAGGAGAATGAAGAGTATCGACTGCTTGAGGACGCTCAGGATCGTCCCCTGCAGGAACATCAGTAGACGAACCCGCCTGACCTTCACCATCTCCAGGTCGAAGATCTTCTGGTTCTGCTCCCGCAACCGCCGGATCTCCGGGTACGTCAGCCCCAGGCTCTTGACGAGCTCGATGTTCCGGAGGGACTCGGTGATCACACCCGACATCCGGTTCGTCTCGCGGTTGATCGCCCGCTGGGTCGTCTTTATCTTCTCGCTCAGCAGGCCGGTGAGCGACCCCATCACCAGGATACCGATCAGAAAGACGGGTATCAGCAGCCAGTTCCTGGAGAAGGAGTAGGCGATGAGAAACCCGAGCCCCACGATCGTCGAGAAGAGGACGTTGATGAACGAGTTGATGAAGACCTGCGTGTCCAGCCTCACTTTCTGCAGAACCGAGAGCGTCTCGCCGCTCCGCTGGTCCTCGAACTCGTTGTAGGAGAGGCGGAGGGTCTGCTTCAACCCCTCGTTGAAGATCCGCATGCCGAACTTCTGGACGGCCAGTCGCGCGAAATAATCCTGGAACGACTTCGCGCCCCGGGAGAGGAGCGCGACCCCTATGGCCACGCCCAGCCAGAAGAGGACGCCCGATACCAGCGCATCCTCGGAGAGGCCGCTCGCGTTCAGGGCGTAGTCGTCGATGATCTTTCCGAAGATCAGCGGGTCGACGAGGTTCAGCAGCTGGGCGGCGCCCGCTAGCACGAGTGCGACAGCGATCAGCCACTTCTGCGGCTCCAGGTACTTCCAGATGATCCTCATTGCTCCGAAACGACGACGGTACGCCCTGCCCTCTCCTGTCTGTAGTGTATGGCCCTAAAGAATGGTTATCCGGCATTCGGGCGAACGATCCGGAAAATCCGGCACCCCCCCTACTCTTCCGGGAGGCCGCGTGCGTCCCGACGCGAACCTCCGCCGGGCTCGACGAAGACACAGACGTCGCAGGCCGGCCAGGGGTGCGGACCGGGCAGTCACGGGGATGGCGGTATTCGCCCTGCCGCTCGCGGGGGCGGAGGAGGGCGTAGAGGTGGTCGAGGGCGGGGCTCGAGCGGACACGGTGCCGGCGATCGCCTGGCCGCGCCTTTCCTCCTCGTCGGGATTCGTCCAGTGCCTGCGGGCCTGGATCGTACCGCCGGTCGAGGCTTCGCGGCCCCCTCCAGGTGAAGGCTCGAGCTCGATTCGCGAACTCTCCCTCCGGGCGATTCGGTCTCTGCCCGTTTCATCGCTCTCCGTTGTTCCGTCCTGACCCCCGGTCACCTGGAACACTCCCCCGGCGGTACAATGGGAGACCATCCCGGTGCATCGCCGTGAGTGTTCTGCTCCTTCATCTGGAACAGCATCCTACAACGGTGTGACATGAGGATCCACTGGGGAGAAAACTGGCGATCGTGCTGATCGCCATGAGCCTCGGTATCTATTCGTTCACGCTGGTCTTTCTGAAAAGTGGGATGCCGGAACATACGCCCTGGTGAGAGAACAGGTGGCATCCCATCACTACACGGCCGATGCGTCGGCGGTCGACATGGTCCTGGTCCACGAACTTCTCTCCTCGCGAAGGGATTTCCTGCTCCGGCTGCTGGAGAACCCCGTCCTGCTCGAGCACGAGTCGTTCACCGAACTCCTGCGGGCCGTGTTCCATCTCACCGAGGAGCTCCGGTGCCGGACGGATTTCAGGTCTCTTCCCTCGACCGATTACGCCCATCTCTCCGGTGACATCCGGCGGGTGTTCGAACGAAAGGTGATCCAGTGGCTCGACTACATGGAATACCTGAGAACCAGGTATCCCTACCTGTACTCCCTCGAGATGCGGACCACCCCGTTCGATCTCGACGCATCCCCGGTCGTGCAGGAGTGACAGACCGGCCCGACCACCGCGTATCCTTCACCGGGACTGCTGGGGAGGGCGCATTCGGCCGGGAAGCGGGCTCCCATGCCACATCCGGATGGTTCGGATCCCTCCGGTCCCCAGTCCCGGGAGATGCATCATGCATCGACCCGAAGGGTTGGCCGTGCGCCAGCAGTGATCTCGATCCCGGAGAGCCATGAATCCTGCCTGGTTCCGGGAGAGGGAGAGGGGAGGGATCGTGATCGGAGATCGAAGCCTCTCGTGCCGGCCAGTCCGGGGACGTACGTACGGCATCCCGCCACCTGGTCCCCGAACCTCGTGATGGAGACGGGAGCCGGTGAACAGGCCGGTACCGGCCCCGGCACGAATAATTATGATTGTCTGGTCCGCGCCGTTCGCCGCCGGCCAGAGCGCGTCGTTCATGGCCGGCGCGTACACGACCCCCATCGCCGCCGCAGAAATCACCCTCCACCCACGCCGGACGCTCCCCGGGGCGCGGGACGGCGACACCCGCGCAACCGGCCTCCGGGAAAGTGCCGTCGATTCCCCCGTCGCCGTCCGCAAGCGTTCCCCCACCGGCGTTTGTTCACAAGAATCTATACCTCCGCGTGCTGATACGTGTGAGATCCCGTGGCACGTCCCGCGCCGCCTCCCGCCGACGGCGAACCGGGAGCGCCCGCTCTTCTCGACGACGCCCTCCGCGACGTCCTCGACGGCGTCGACGCGCCGGCCCTGGTCTTCCTGCCCGGCGGGCGGATCGCGGCCGTGAACCGGGCGATGGCCCGCCTCCCCGGCGGCCCGGCCCCCGGTGAGACCATCGGCGCCATCATCGACCGGCTCCACGCACGGTGCGCCGACGGGTCTCCGCTCGTCCGCGGCGAGGTCGTGGTCCACGGCGGGCGGGTCGAGCTGACCCTGCTCGACGGTACCGTCTACCGGACCGTCATCACCTCGACCCCGGTCGCCCGCGACGGGACGATCGTCGCCGCGCTCTCGGTCTGGCACGACTTCGGCGCCCTCGTCCGACGGCTCTCGGCCGAGCGCTAGCCGGCACCCCCACGGAGCCGGGACGGCAGCGCCCGCGCAGGGGCGTCCGGGGGAGTATCGCCGATCACCCCATCGCCGGCCGCGGCGGGCTGTACTCCACCGTGACGCCGGTCATCTCCCCGCTGTGCCTCGAGGGCGGGTGGACCACGACGACCGACTGCGGCCGGTCCGTGACGAGCCGGAGTCGGTTGCCCTTCATGGTGTTGGCCCCGTGCCCGGTACAGAGCAGTGTCCGCGGCGTGGCCGGGCGCGTCGACGAACTTGAGCCGCTCGATCACGCCGAGCCGCACGGGCTGCCCCTCGCCGGCGAAGTCGCGGACCTCGACCTCGACGTCGGCCCCGTCCCCGACCATCGGAGACGCCCGCCGCGTCGCTCCAGTGGAAACGAAGCCCTTTGCCTTCGCCCCGTTCCCGCCGTACTCGATGACCAGCCCGTAGCCCGAGCCCGTGTCGGAGCAGTCCTCGGGAACGGGCCCTCCAGGCTCCTGGTTCTTGCAGAGCAGCCCGGCCTTCCGGCAGCAGGCCGCACGACGATCGACAAGGGTCGCGCACTGACTTAAAACCCTGACTGGTAGAGCTCGGCCGGCACTGCCTCCGGGCGCTGCCCGCAGGAGACCGCGTGGCACCGGTCGCAGAGGACGTCCACGGAGCCCCGGCCTCCGCCCGCGCCGGCGAGGCTCGGGCCGGACCCGCGGTGGTACAGCAGCTCCGCCGTGCACCGCGAGACCGCGATGTCGCTGATCGGGAGATCGTCCGCGGCCAGCGTCGCCGGGCAGCCGGAGAGGAGGGTGGGGACCCCCCTCGCCGCGACCGGTAGCACCCGCGTCGCAGGCCGGCGACGATCCGGATCGCGATCCCGTCGCCGTCGCGGCCGCCCGTGCCGGTGACCGTACTCATCCTGGCCTCCCGAACGCGGCCGGGCACCTCCTGCCCCGGCGGCACGGTCCCAGGTTCGCCGGCGGTGAGCCCCTCGATCCGCCCGCTCCCGAGGCACGAGCGGCAGAGCGGGGAGGTCGACGCAGGCGTTCACGGCGAAGACGTGGCGACGGGCGTACCGCCGGCCTGCACGAGGATCGTACCACCAGTATCTTGAGGGATGAGGACATAGATCTCTGCGGCAGTCGTTCCCCTCTCCATGCCCGGGACCGGGGCGCTGCCGTTCGTTCTGCTACCTCCTCGATCTCCCGGAGCCCTCGCCGTACGGCAGGGACGGCGAGCTCGTCGGGCCCGAGCCGATGGTAACGTTCTTCGAGTCCCCACGCGGGCGCGCTCCTCACGGAGCTCATCCGGGAGGTCAGGGAGAGCGTCCGAGGGGTCGGTGCCCGGCGAAGGTCCGAAGGTCCATTTCACCCTGCCGGCCGAGTGAGACGCTGCCGGGACATAACAACCATTATTTTTTCTCACGGGGAATGGGATTGGTCCAGTCCCGCTTCAGTGATCCCCTTGCCCGCGCCCTCCGTCCCGCTCGCCGCCCTCCGCCAGCCAGCAATGCTCTTCGACGTCGACAGCCGGATCGTGGCCGCGAACGGTGCCGCCGACGCCCTCGCCGGCCGGTCTCTCGTCGGCCTCACGCCCGATGACGCGGTCCGCATCTTCCATCAGCGCCGCCCGGACGGCACACCCCTGGGGCCTGCAGACCTGCCCTCCGTGCGGGCGATGTCTGGCGGGAACGGCGACACGGTCGAAGTGCCGCTCGTCATCACCGCGGCGGACGGCCGGATTCTCGAGATCATCGCAACAGCCTCGCCGGTCATGGAGGAGGGCATCGTCATGGGCGTCCTGGTCGTCTGGCGGGACGTCACCGCGCAGCGGCGGGCCGAGGCGGCCCTGCGCGAGAGCGAGGCGCGGTTCCGAGCGTCGTTCGAGCTGACGCCCCTCGGCGTGGCCCTCGGCAATCTCGATGGTACCGTTCTCGAGAGCAATACCGTGCTCGAGGAGATGCTCGGCCACTCGAAGGACACGCTGCGCGGCATGTCGTTTTCTGAGTTCACGCACCCCGACGACCTCGCGCTCGAGCGACCGCTGGTCGAGCAGGTTCTCGCTGGCGGGACGGACGGCTACGAGATCGAGAAACGATATATCCGCAGCAACGGCGGGATCATCTGGGCACGGGTCATCGCTGCCGTCCTCCGGGAGGGAACCGGAGCCCCGCGGTCTGCTCTCGCCATCATCGAGGATATCACCGATCGCAGGCGTGCCGAAGAGATGCTGAAGGAGAGCGAGGCGAAGTACCGGAACCTGGTCGAGCTCTCGCCGGACGCGATCCTGATCCACCTGGACAGGGCGATCGTCTTCGCGAACCCCACCGCCGCCGCGCTCGTCGGGGTCGGGAGCCCGGACGAGCTCATCGGCCGCCCGATCCTCGACCTCGTTCGTGCGGACGCGCGGTATCTCGTGGCGGCCAACATCGAGCTGGACCTGCGGGGCAAGGATACCCCTCTCACCACGCTCGAGGTCCTCCGCGACGACGGGGCGACCATCCCGGTGCAGGGCCGCGGAGCCGCGATCCCGTTCGACGGGCGGCCTGCGGTCCAGGTCGTCCTGCGCGACGTCTCGGCCGAGATGCGTTCCGCGGAGGCGCTGCAGCGGAGCGAGGCGGAGTACCGGCACCTCGTCGAGCACGCGCCGACCGGGATCTTCGAGATCGACTACGCCGGGCCGCGGTTCCGGCGGGTCAACGACGCGATGTGCCGTATCCTCGGATACACCCGCGAGGAGCTCATGGCCATGAACCCCGAGGACCTGCTCGACGAAGAGAGCCGGGAGCGGCTGCGGGAGCGGTTGCGGCGGATAGCGGCCGGTGAGGACGTCGACGCGTCGGTCGCATTCCGGATCGTCAAGCGCGACGGCCAGGCAATCCGGGCGGCGCTCACCGTGAGGCCGACACGGGCCGCCGACGGACGGATGGACGGGGCTCTCGTGGTCGCGCACGATATAACCGAGCGGATGAGGAACGAAGAGGCGCTGCGGGAAGCCCGGGACTACCTTAACAGCCTGATCGATTACGCGAACGCGCCGATCATCGTCTGGGACCCGGCGTTCAGGATCACCCGGTTCAACGCGGCGTTCGAGAACCTCTCGGGCTACGCTGCGGACGAGGTGCTCGGCCAGGACCTTGCGATCCTGTTCCCCGGGGAGAGCCGCGAGGAGACGCTCGAGAAGATCCGGCGGACCCTTACCGAGCAGTGGGAGTCGGTGGAGATCCCGATCCTGCGTCCGGACGGCGGGGTCCGGATCGCGCTCTGGAACTCGGCCACCATCTTCGACCGGGAGGGCACGGCCCCGCTCGCGACCATCGCGCAGGGCCAGGACATCACCGATCGGAAGAGGGCCGAGGCGGCTCTCCGCGAGTATGCGGAGAACCTGCAGCGGTCGAACGAGGACCTGGAGCGGTTCGCGTACGTGGCGAGCCACGACCTGCAGGAGCCGCTCCGATCTATCGTCAGCTTCAGCCAGCTCCTCGAGCGGCGGTACCGGGGACAGCTCGGCCAGGACGCGGACGAGTATATCGAGTTCATCGTCGAGGGCGGGAACCGGATGCAGACCCTCATCCTGGACCTGCTGGCCTACTCACGCGTCAACACCACGGCGCACGAGCTCCGGCCGACTGACGTGGAGGCGGTGATTGCCGCGGTGGAACGGCACCTCGACGGCCAGCTCCGCAAGGCCGGGGCCGCGCTCACGTACGACCCGCTGCCGACCGTCCTGGCCGATCCGCTCCAGCTCGAGCAGATCTTTGTGAACCTGGTCACGAACGCGGTCAAGTTCCACCGGCAGGGCGAGCCGCTCCGGATCCACGTCGGGGCGCGGCGTCTGAACGGGTTCTGGGAGTTTTCGGTCGCGGACAACGGGATCGGGATCGAGCCCGAATACTACGACAGGATCTTCGTGATCTTCCAGCGCCTGCATACGAAGGACGCCTACCCCGGGACCGGTATCGGCCTTGCGATCGTGAAGCGGATCGTCGAGCGCCACGGCGGCACGGTCCGGGTCGATTCGACGCCGGGCGAGGGCTCGACCTTCTTCTTCACCCTGCCGGCGGCGTAGGGACGACAGCCGGGCGCCGGCGCCGCCCCGAGAGGCTCCGCAGCCCCGTGACCGATCATCGTCCGAGCGATTGTGCGCGATCGCGCCCGGCCTGACTATCGTCTCGATGGCCCTGCCTGGCAGTCAGCGTCGGAGGGGTCGTACGGACCGGTCCGGCCGTGCCCGTCACGTACCGTCGACGCACTCGGCCTCGGCTGTCAGCGCCTGGCCGCGGACAGAGCCGAATCGCGATCTCGGTCCTCGGACGAACGGCAGGGTATGACGGATGACAGGACACGAGGAGAGTGATCCGTCCACGAGCCGGCGGCCGTCGTCGGTCGAATATTCCTTCAGAAACGGCGCCGAGAGGAGAGTACGGAAAAGGAGTTCAACTCCTCAGAAAAATGAGGCTCCAGAACGGAGCCTCTCACCCAAAGATCCTGGAAAGACCGGCGATCCCCCCGCGGATCGCCGGCCCTGTTCTCCAATCCTGAACCCACGGCGCGCGCGGTTTACGCGAGTGCCGGCACGGTGTCCGCCCAGGCCTCGACCGCTGTGAGGATCGCGTCGTCCGAGTACGACGAGAGCGTGACTGTCTCACGGCCGATGGTGACCGTGTACAGCTCGCCGTTCGCATCGTGGCACTTGATCACGGCCTGGAACGTATCGCTGTCCGTCTCGTGGACGGCCGTGCCCCCCATGGCCGTCGCGAGCGCTGCGTTGCCGACGATCGTGGCCACATTCGCCGTGTATGCCGCGACCGTCGGGCACTTGGCCGCGACCGTTCCGACGGTGGTGGCCTCGCCGTCCTCGTAGATGATCCGCGCCGTGTAGGCCTCGCGCGTCTTCTCGACGGCCGGCATGACCTGGCCGCCCGATTCGTACGACGTGCAGCTGAACGGGTTGCTCGACAGGATGTCGTCCACGACTTCTGTGAACGCCGTCACGCTCGCAAGCGGCGTGGTCAGCACCCTCGTTGCCGACTTGGTGATGGACTTCTGTACAAAGTTTGCCAATTTTTTCCCTCCTTTTCCGGCGCTGTATGCGCCACAGTAATATTACCTTTGGTAATAAATAATGGTTTCTGTAATTCAATCCTCTCGGCCGGCTCGCTCCCGCTCCGCTGCTCGCCGGGCGCCCTCCCCCGCGACGATAGGCGAGAGGGGTCTATTGGATGGCCGACGCCAGCGAGCCGGACGAGGTCGCGTCGGAGGCGCGGGCGAGGTCGGCGAGCGGTCGCAGCCGTGACGCGCGGGGCCGGGGGCGGGTGGCGGGCGTCCGTCGCAGCGAAGCGAGTGCCCCAGGCAATCGGGATGACGGTGCCGGCGCATCGCCACGGCAGGCGGAGCGGCGGACGGGCGAGCTTCCGCCACGCTCGTCCGTACAGGGCGGGCAGTTCCGCGCGCGAAAAGGGAGGGCTAGTCCTCGTCCGGCCATATGATCGTGAGGACGGGCTCGCCCTCGTCGTCCGTCCCCATCACGGCTTTGAGCGTGACCAGCCTCGAGAAACCGCCGATCAGCGCGTAGAGCTGGAACGTGATCGTCGAGCCGGAACGCGGCCCGGTCGCGATCGCGTAGTGGAGCATCCAGAGCACGTCCCAGAGCCGGCCCTCGACCGACTGCCCGGGGGTGTCGTCGGGCTCGACCACGCCGACCCAGACGGCGCGCGTCACCGCGACCGGCACGCGGTAGCCCAACTCGGCCGCGGTCGTGGTCATGTCGATCAGCCCGCCGTCCCTCCAAGCGTCGGCGCGCGTGTACGCGTAAATGACTGGCCCGAACACTCTGGCCCACGCAGGACCCGCGCCGACCGATACGGTTCCAGCCCAACCGAAGTCCGCGCCGGATACAGGCAACCTGGTTCCGGGTCGAAGACGTTCGCCGATATATTTTTCGTCGGTAGACCGCCATCCGCTAATCAGCGCACCTGGGTGAGGGCGGACATGGAACCGGATGCCGTTGGAGGATATGTTCAGCCGGGGTTCGAGGCGGTACGGGACGCCTTCGCCGAGAACTTCGAACGCCGCAACGAGCTCGGCGCCGCCTGCTGCGTGTACCACCGCGGGGAGAAGGTGGTCGACCTCTGGGGCGGCGTCCGGAACCGGGCGACGGGCGAGCCGTGGGAGGAGGACACCATGGTCCTGGTATACTCCTCGACAAAGGGGATGGCCGGCCTCGCGATGGCGCTGGCCCACTCGCAGGGCCTGTTCGACTACGACGAGCGGGTCGGCGCATACTGGCCCGAGTTCGCCCAGCAGGGCAAGGAGCGGATCACGGTCCGGCAGCTCCTCGCGCACCAGGCCGGGCTGCACGTGCTCGACGAGCGGCCCACCCGGGAGCTCGTCGCGGACCTGGACCGGCTTGCGGCCGTGCTCGCGCGGCAGCGGCCGGCCTGGGAGCCCGGGACGCGCCAAGCCTACCACGGCATCACCATCGGGTTCTACGAGAGCGAGCTCCTCCGCCGGGTGGACCCGGAGCACCGGACCATCGGGCAGTTCTTCCAGGAGGAGATCGCCGACCCCCTGGGTCTCGACTTCTACATCCGCCTGCCGGAGGAGATCCCGAGCTCAAGGCTGGCGAGGCTCGAGCGGTTCAGCATGGCGGAGATCTTCTCCGCCGCGGTGCCGCTCCCGTTCATGCTCACCGTGATGAACCCGTGCTCGAGCTTCCGCCGGTGCCTGCTCGGGTCCGAGCTGCCGGAGGAGGACCGGGAGCAGGTCTACGCCCGGAACCTGGAAGTGCCGGCCGGGGGCGGCGTCGGCACGGCCCGGGCCATGGCGAAGGCGTACGGCGTCTTCGCGAACGGGGGAGAGGAGCTCGGGCTGCGCGAGGAGACGCTCCGCGCGCTCATGGCGCCGGCAGTCCCGCCGATCCACGGGTTCCGGGACGAGTGCCTGATGGCGGAGGTATCGTTCTCGCTCGGGTTCTCGAAGCCGAACCCGAAGAACCCCTACGCGCATCCCGGCGCCTTCGGTATGCCCGGGACCGGGGGGTCCTTCGGGTTTGCCGATCCCGAGGCCCGGATCGGCTATGCGTACGTCATGAACCGGATGGGGGCGCACCTGGAGGACCCGCGGGACAGGGCGCTGCGTACGGCCCTGTGGCGCTCTCTCGGCGAGCCGGACCCGTACCGTGCGTGAGCCAGCGCGCCCGGGCCACGGAATAGGGGGGTATTTTTTTCCCGGGGGAGGGCGAGAAGTGCACAGGCACGGGGCCCTCGTCATGAACGTCGCCGTGGTGTACGCGAGCAAGTACGGCTCGACGGAAGGGATCGCCGAGTTCATCGCCGAAAGGCTGCGCAAACAGGGCCTCGAGGCGGAGGCACTGAGCGTTGACTCGCGCCCGGACCCCGGGCAGTACGATGCGGTCGTGCTCGGCAGCGCGGTCTACCTGGGCCGCTGGATGAAGGAGGCCGCGGCGTTCGCGGAGCAGAACCGGGCGGCCCTGGCATCACGGCCGGTCTGGCTCTTCTCCAGCGGCCCCCTGGCGCTGAAGGAGGGCGCCACGGTGGACGACCCCGACGTGGTCCCCACGGACATCGCCGCGCTGAGGGACACCATCCACCCCCGCGACCACCGGGTCTTCTTCGGCGCACTCGATCCGGCGAAGCTCGGCTGGGGGATCCGGGCCATGCGAACGCTGCCCGCGTCCCGGGCCGTGCTGCCGGAGGGCGACTTCCGGAACTGGGAAGAGATCGGAGTCTGGGCGGACGGCATCGCGGCGGCGCTACGGGCTGAAGAATCATAGGCTGATACAAGACCCTGACGGCGGAGGGGACCAGCACGCCCCTCCGCGCGGCCTGATACGGGGCTGCTCCGTTCTCCTGGAGCCAATTGTCGAAGATCTGGCGGCCCTCCGTCGATGACTCTCGAACGACCTGAAAGGGACGGGGGCCGCTGCACGGTTTGTCCCGATCAGGTATAGGCGTTACTATACGGGCCGGGTGGGTTGCGCTGGGCGCGGCGTCGGCGGCAGCCACACTCTCCTGCACCGCAGGCACGCTCATGGAACCAAGGCATCCCGTCATCGTCGCAGGGGAGGGGCCGCGCATCAGCGCGGCGGAGGGGGCGGCGGCGCTGGCAGTCATCGCCCGGAAAGATGCTCCTGCCGACCCGGGATCGCGGTACGGGCGCGGGCGGGTGCCCTGTTCCCTTCGGCCGTGAGGCCTCCGGGCACACCGCGGGGACCGCGACGACCGCCCGGGATTGCCGGCGGTGAAAGGATAATGCGCCGGCGCGTCCCCATACTTATCTAATGACGCCCGTCCGCTACGGCATCCTTCTCCTCGTCGTCCTGACGCTGGCGGTCACGATCCTCGCGTACCCGGCGCTCCCGGACCGGATCCCCTCCCACTGGAACGCCGCGGGCGAGGTGGACGGCTACCTCCCGACGCCCTGGGGCGTGCTGATCGTCCCGCTTCTGATGATCCCCTTCGCCGCCCTGCTCTTCCTGCTGCCGAGGATCGACCCGCTCAAAGCGAATTACCGGAAGTTCCGGCCGTACTACGACGGGTTCATCCTGGTTTTCGTCGCGTATCTCTTCGTCATCCAGCTGCAGATCCTCCTCTGGGGGCTGGGGTACCCGGTCAGCCCCAACCTCCTCTACCCTGTCCTCATCGGCGGGCTGTTCATCTATCTCGGGTTCATGCTCGAGCACGCCGAGCAGAACTGGTTCGTGGGGATCCGCACGCCCTGGACGCTCTCGAGCGAACGGGTCTGGAAGAAGACCCACGCCCGCGGCGGCACGCTCTTCAAGGTCGCCGGCATCGTCTCGATGGCCGGCGCGCTCTTCGGGCCGTACGCGCTCTGGTTCATCCTGGTGCCGGTGCTCGCCGTCTCGGTCTACCTGGTGGTCTACTCGTACCTCGAGTTCCGGAGGGAGAAGGGAGTGCCGGGGTGATGGCCGGCGCGGCATCGCCCGGCGGCCTTGCTCACCAACACTGTTGGCACGCCTAGAGAACAGAGACATCTCGTCACCGTCGCAGGGGAAGTGCCGCGCAGGGCGCGTCGGAGGGGCGGGGCGAGCCCCCTCCTCGGTGCCGGCGAGCAGCGGAGCGGAAGCGAGCCGGAAATGAGCGCGGCAACGAACGCCGTCGCCGGCGAATCGACTATCTTCTGGTACACCAGAAAAACTGTCCGGATAGAATGAGGGAAGATCGGTTCGCTGGGTTTCGCGAAATTACCACGATCATCGAGCGCGATGCCAAGGACACCACCTACAAGTTTGCCCTCCTCCGCGGTGTCATCGAGATTTCGCAGGAACATTCCGGTCTCAGGCGGACCACCGACACAGAGGTCGAGTTCCCGCTGGGTCTCCTCGTCGAGAAGTGGATCCTCTACTACTACCCCCTGATCGAACCCGATATCATCGTGCCGCAGCAACGCTCCGGCGAGTCCCGTCCTGGTGGCCACCGGATTGCGTTCCGGAACGACCTGAAGCGAGTCACCGAGTACTATCGGCCTCTCGGTGGGTTGAGCGCGTTCTACCGCGACTATGTCATGGGGACGTTTCCGCAGGAGATCGAGCCGGATATCCTCGCTCTGATGAAGAAGGTCCGATCCACGATCATCGAGATGCCGATGAAGCATCTCGGCCATTCGATCGCCAAGGACCACTCGATCTTCAAGCCTGGGATGAAGGGGAGGCTCAAACCGGACCGCAGGGTCGACCAGAAGTTTCTGATCGCCCGGGCCGGCACCTTCACGTTCAACCGGGACCTCTTCGACGTCTTCCAGTACCTCGGCAGTTTCATCGCCGGCGAGGATTCGCTTCTGTACAAATGGGCGGAGTTCTCCGCCAATGCCGATAAAAGCAGGGCTATCACCGCGGAGAAGATCCTCGAGCTGCTGAAGACCCGGCCGGAGACGGGGCGGGCTGTGCTGGAGGCGCGGACCGCGTACGGCACCCGCCTGGCGATGGCAGGGCCCCTCGAGTGCGTCTGGAGCGGCCGGCGGATCGAACGGGCGGAGGACATGGCCGTCGACCACGCCATCCCGTTCTCGCTCTGGCGGAACAACGAGCTCCGGAACTGCTCCCGGCATCAACCAGCGTGAACGCGAGGAAACGGGACAGGATCCCGAGCCCGTCCCTGATCGACGATCGTTCGGGTGTGATAGTCGACTACTGGCATATGCTCCACAGCGCCTACCCGGCACGGTTCATGAACGAGATGGCGGTCTCGCTGATCGGAAAGCCGACGTTCTCGAGCCGATGGGAAGAGGTCGGCATCGAACACCTGCGAGAGAAGTGCGAGTACCTGGTCGACGTCAGAGGGTTCGACGAATGGAAGCCGTAGGATCGACGCGGGCGTGCGGTCGAACCGGAACGAGCATGTCCGGATCTCCTGACGTGTACGGAAATGATCTCCGCGATATCACGATCTCCTGACATACACCCGTGCCGATACGGACATCGGCCTCGACCGCAGGGGGCGCGAGCAGCAGGGGCGCCCGCCCTGTGTCACCGTGGGGGAGGCTAACTGCCTGGCCGTCGCGGTCCCGTTGACGAGCGCTCTTCATTTCATAGATATTTCTGGAGTTGATATGGGAATCAGCTCCTCAGCAAACGATGGCTGTAGCCCCCTCATCCCCGCCTGAAACCGCGCGGGGACGTATCATTATCTATCAATTCGTAACAAATTGATAGATTTTGATAGGTCGGCTCCGCATCGACTCATGGCGCTTCAGACGATTCCGCGACCACTGCGACTGCCCCGCTCGGCCTTCGGGTGGGGCGCTGCGACGTCACCCACCTTTACCGCCGGCAACCGCTGCTGTCCCGTTGCTTTGACCCCCACCGATGCCGGCGTGGCATCGGGTGCCGGCACGATCTCCGCGCCGTAGAGCTCCGTGGTAGCGTAACGGCGTCGCTGCCGGACGAGCTGCCACGGCCCCATGTATCCGCGATTCCCCCCGGGAATCCGCCGCGGGCGAGCAGGGCGCCGCCGACGTGCAGGCGGAAGACCGATCGATGGTGGCTTCCGCCATTCGGAGTTCCCTTATGCATGGCGAGCCGCTGCCAGAGCGTGACCTTCGATGCTCCTGTCAGGGGGTGCGTCCATCGGCGACGGTATCTGGCTCCGAGCGCGGCTCGCTCCCGCTCCATCGAGGGATGACGCTCACCCTCCAACCACCTTGTTCGCCTTATTCATGAGTCTCGCCGGTATCGGTGCATGGAGTCGCCATACGATCGACATCGGCTTGCTTCCGGTGTGGTGATCGTACGAGGCCGTGCCAAGGCATGTAAACGGTTGGGTCACGCCATTTATCGTCTTGAATTCACGCACAAAGAGGAGAACCTGGCCTCCTCGCTGCTCATGTTCGATGTATCGTCGACCTGTGGGGGATGACGCCGATGTCGTGCTCTGTGATTGCCAATGGAAATGGCGGTCGTCGATCGCGTAATCCTTGTAGAGGGTCGAGGGGGAGAAGTGCTCCTCGCTCTTGTTCAACGTGACGAAGAACACATCGAGATTCATCTCCGGCAGATACAATACACCTTCCCGTGACCCCCGCGAGTTTCTCCTCCGTGGAGTTGACAGACCCAGGCCGGCAAAGATCTGAGCACGGGTGTACGTGCAGTGCAGCTGTACCGCGGTGGGAAACCCGAGGTCGAGGGGCGCTTCGGAGAATCCGATGCGGTCCTGCAGGTACCCCAGGAGCTGGTCCATCTCCTCGACCATCCATTCCCTCTCGAAGATCCGGTAGAACCGCGACGCGACAGTAGCATCGCTCTCTTCCGGAACAGGGTCGTTGTAGAGGGTATAGTAGAGCAAATTCGCCATCGGGTCCGCGTCTGAGAGGGCGGAATCTCTCGAGGCGAGGAACGTGCGGGCATACGCGATGAACGACTGTGAGTCGATGTGCAGCAGGCGCCTCGAGGCCCCGAGCAGGAACGCCTCGTCCTCGTCCGAGGGACTATCGCAGAGGCCGGCGCGGGCGCAGAGGGTCCGGAACGTCGAATGGCGGTAGATCTCGTCGGGGGATCGCTGCAGATGCTCGAGCGCGTCGCGCAGGGAGCACTGACCTCCCAGTCCCTCCGCAAGATCGTGAATGGCCTGGATCAGCTCGGACTGCCGCGAGAATGACCGCCGGATCTGAGCGAGGACCGTTTCGCGCGCCACCCGTTCGAGCGAGACGTAACAACCGCGGGGGAGGATGAGGGCGTCGCGCTCGATCTGCCGGCCGATCGGGGTCGAGACGTCCGCGGCCAGAGCGCGGTACTTCGGCTCGAACCTGTACCGCTCGTGCTGCCGACCGACGAAGTCAAGCACGGTCAGGTTCTCTTTGCCGGGCCAGAGGCGGAGGCCTCGTCCGAGCTGCTGCAAGAAGACGGTCAGGCTCTTGGTGGGCCGGAGAAAGAGTGCCGTGTTTATCTCGGGGATGTCGATCCCCTCATTGAAGAGGTCGACCGTGAAGACGAAGTGGACCTCGCGCCGCCGCAACCGGCCCCTGACCTTCTCCCGCTCGGCCCGCGGCGTCTCGGCGCTCACCGCGATCGACGAGATGCCGGCTTCGTCGAACATCTGGGCCATAAAGGTGGCGTGTTCGACGCTGACGCAGAAGCCGAGGCCGATGATCTCATCGATCGGCGGGGCAAAGCGCTCGATGGCCGTCAGCACCGCCCGAACCCGCTCATAGTTCCCGGTGTAGAGTTTCGAGAGCTGGCCCTCGTCGTAATACCCCTGCCGCCACGTGAGTGCGTCCGCATCGAGATTCACCGGGTCGGTGACGCCGAAGTAATGGAACGGGGCGAGCAGCCCGCGGTCGATTGCCTCGGGCAGGCGGAGTTCTGCCGCCACATGGCCGTCGAAGTCGCCAAGGAGGTCCTCGCCGTCGGCCCGTTCGGGCGTCGCGGTCAGGCCGAGCAGGATCGTCGGCGTGTAGTGCGCGAGGAGGTGGCGGTACGAGGCTGCGGGGGCGTGGTGCACTTCGTCGACGACAATGTAGTCGAAGTGGTCCGGTGAGGTCTGGGCCGAGAAGTGTTGGCTATTGAACGTCTGGATCGTCATGAAGACGTGGTCGCGCCGGCTGGGCAGCTGGCCCCGGCTGCAGAGTTCGCCGAAGTTGTAATCCCGGAGGACCCCCTGGAAACAGGCGAGGCTCTGCTCGAGGATCTCCTCGCGATGGGCGACGTAGAGGAGGCGCGCGTGCGGGTGCCGGGCGAGGTGGTCGCGGAAGTCGAAGGCCGCGATCACGGTCTTCCCGGTCCCGGTCGCCGCGACGACGAGATTCCGATACCGTCCGTGGACCTCACGTTCCGCCTTCAGCCGATCGAGCACGTCCTGCTGATAGTAGAACGGCCGGATGTCGAAGTAGGTGCCGGGCTCGCGCGGGGCGCGCCCCTGCGAGCGAAGGGCATCTCGGAGGCGATCGACGTCCGATGGCGTATACAGCGAGAAATCGGGGGCCGCCCAGTAGGTCTCGAAGGTCATCCGGATCTGGTCGACGAGGTCGCGTTCGTTCCGCTCGCTCAGCTTGACATTCCATTCCAGGCCGGAGGTGATAGCCGGGTTGGAGAGGTTCGAGGAGCCGATGTAGACAGTCGAGAAGCCACTCTGCCGGTGGAACGCATAGGCCTTGGCATGGAGACGGGTGCGCTCGGTATCGTAGGAGATCCGGATCTCGGTGTTGGGCAGGGATGAGAGGAACTCGACGGCCTTGAGGTCGGTCGCGCCCACATACGAGGTGGTGATGATCCGGAGCGGGCGCGTCGCGGTGAAGGTCTGAAGCTCGTCCATGAGCAGGCGGATGCCGCTCCACTTGATGAACGAGACGAGGAGATCGATGCGGTCCGCCGAGAGGATCTCCGCCTTGAGCTCGTGGACGAGGCTTGGCTCGGACGGTGACCCCGTGAAGAGGGCGTTCTGCGAGAGAAGCGTGGAAGGGCGGGAGCTGAGCGGTCGCGATGACGGTGTGTCCTGCGCCTCAACTGAGAGGAGGACCTGGTCGCCGGCGAGCCGGCAGCGTTCGAGGCAGGGTTCGCCTGTGACTGACGAGAGGAGATCGATGACCCGGTTGCAGCGCTCAATCTGCTCTGGGACGGACAAGTGCCCGTCCTGGAGGAACGAGAAGGCCTTCCGCACGACAGGGTGGAGGTAGGAGGCGAGAAGGTCGGGGATGTCGGGACCGTAGCGCTCCAGCGAGTCAGTGGTGATGCTCGCTCCGGTCCCGGATAGACCTTGCATCGCGTCCCGAATGGCCTCGTTGATCAGGTGTTCGTAGAGCCCGGGCGGAAGTGCTCTCATTGTTATTCAATGGAGGATCGGGGGTCACGAAAAGGATTCCTCGAAAAATGCATTTCGCATCCTTTTTCCCCACCTACGATTACCATGGACCCATGCAGCTCAACCCCCGGCAGGCCGAGGCCGTCGAACAGACAGGCATCCAGCTGATCCTCGCCGGGCCGGGGTCGGGCAAGACCCGCGTCATCACCGAGAAGGTCGCGCACCTCATCGGGAGCGGCGTCGACCCCTCGGCCATCCTCGCGCTCACGTTCGGTGAAAAAGGGGCGACAGAGATGGCCGACCGGATAGCCGGTCAGGCCGCGGGCGCCGATGTGGCCGTCCATACGTTCCACTCCTTCTGCCTCTCCGTCCTCCGGGACCACGTCCTCGAGTCCGGCATTGCCCTGCACGCCGGTGTCGTCTCGAAGACGAACCAGCTTGTCTGGGGGATCCGGAACATCGACTCCTTCGGCTTCACGACGATCAGGGTCGGCAACAACGCTGCCGACGTGATCGAGAAGGTACTCGAGGGCATCAGCGCCTACCGCGACGAGGCGATTGAACCGGACGATCTGGCCGCCTACATCCGGCAGAAGGAGACCGGGGCGACGGATGAGGGGAACAGGGCTGGAACCGATCTCGACCGCCTCCGGGATCTTCTCGCCGTCTACCGCGCCTACGAGCAGTACAAGCGCGCCGGTCATCTGATCGACTATTCGGATATGATCCTGGAGGCCGTGCGCCTGCTCGATCGGGAACCGGGGATACAGGAGGAATACCGGACCCGGTATCCGTACATCCTTGTTGATGAGTTCCAGGACACGAACTACGTCCAGCTCCAGCTCCTGAAGCTTCTGGCCGGCGACCACCTCTGCGTTGTCGGCGACGACGACCAGGCGATCTACCGGTTCCGCGGGGCATACCTTACGAATTTCGCTGACTTCCGGCGTACCTGGGATGGCTGCTGCGAGACACTGCTTGACCGCAATTACCGCTCGACATCGCGTATCCTTGCTGTTGCCCAGCAGCTCATGGCGTCGGCTCCGGACCGGAAGGTCAAGGCGATCGGGACGGATAACCCCGAGGGCGAGCGCGTCGTGGTGGCCAGATGTGAGAATGAAGCTGCCGAGATCGAGTTTGTCGGGGCCGAGATCGAACGGCTGACCGGTACGGAATTCCTTCCGAGAAAGGAGAACAGACCCCGGCTGTTCAGATACGGGGACATCGCCATTCTCTGCAGGAAGCGTGAGAAAGGGGCTGCCCTTGCCCGGGCGCTCAACCGGCGGGGCATCCCCTGCACGTTCCGCGGCAGGGTCCAGCTCTTCAATCTTCCCGAGATCAGGGACGTAATGGCCTGGCTCCGCGCCGTCGATAACCCCGTCGGGAACGGCGCCTCGCTCTACCGGATCATGCGGTCATCAGGGATCCCCGAGGTGACCGTGCAGCGGCTCATGGGCGCGGCGAAGAAGTTCAGAAACCGCGACCTCGGCGACGAGGGTGTGTACGAAGCGATGCGACGCGCTCCGGAAATCGTGCAGGGTGATGCCCACCTCGTCGCTGAGCTCCTCGCCTCGATCGACCGGTTCGTGGAGGAGAAGGGGACAACGACACTGCTGCAGCTCGTTCATGCAGTCCTGATGCACGGTTCCGGCCTGTACCGCCGCGCCGTCGCCGGGTCCGGTCTGCAGTCGATAACCGCGCTCAACGCCTTCTACCGGATAGCTGAGGAGTACGACGAGATCACGCCGAACGCCGGCTTGAAGGACTTCCTCGGTTACCTCTCGGTCATGGCCGGCTTCGAGATCGATGTGGAGATCGAGGGGCAGGAAGATGCCGTGCGGATCATGACCGTCCACAAGGCCAAGGGCCTGGAGTTCCCCGCCGTCTTCGTCGTCGACCTGTCGGAGGGCCGGTTCCCGCTCGGATACCGAGCGAAGAAGTTCACGGTTCCCGCGGACCTCGCGCGGGGCCTTAAGTCTGCCCACGACGAAAAAGAGCTCTTCCGGCAGGAGGAACGGCGCCTGCTGTACGTCGCGATGACCCGCGCCGAGGAGCGTCTTTACCTGACACAGGTCCGGTGGCACAGGGGAAACAAGAACGAATCAGATCCATCGTCCTTCCTGGTGGAGCTCGATTACGAGAATAACACCGCTCTCATCGAGCTGAGAGAGATCGACGCTCCGGTAGCCGTTGATCTCGTGCCCGCCGAGGTCCGTGACCCCCTCGACCTTCACCGGTACGCACAGATCGACCTGCTCACGCGGGCAGTCGCCGAGGCGCGCTACACGGCAGCCTTCATCCACCTGGTCACGCTCGAGCGCATCCGCCTGCTGGCGGAAGGAGGCGACCCTGCATCCTTCGACCCTGCGTCATTCCTCTCGGTACCTCTTCCTGCGCCGGAAACCGCTATCCCCGGTTCCTCACCGGTGCCGGTGGAGATCCCGAGAACCTTCTCGTTCTCCGCGTCATCGCTGGAGTGCTACGACGAATGCCCGCTCAAGTACAAGTTCAGGCACCTGCTCGAGATACCCACGCCACCGAAGGGTTACTTCGACCTCGGCACTGCCGTGCACACAACAGTCGAACTCCTCTCGAAGGACCGGCAGAAGGGCATTCAACGGACGCGCGACGAGGCGATTGGGATCCTGCAGGCTTCCTGGGACCCCTCCGGGTACACCTCGGTGACGCAGGAAGGGGAGCACTGGGCAAAGGCGCTCCTCCAGCTCGACAACTACATCAGCTGGGATACGGCAAACCCGAACGCAGTTGTCGATGTCGAACGATGGTTTTCGTTCAAGTACCTGGATCAGATCATGAAGGGGAAGATCGACCGGCTCGAACGCACGCCCGGGGGAAAACTCGTGGTGATCGATTACAAGACCGGGGATCCGAGATACTCTCCCACAAAGAACACGGTAAAAGATGAAATCCAGCTGAACCTCTACGCCCTTGCGATATACAGTGAGTTCGGCGTACTGCCTGCCGAGGCCTCCTATCTCTACCTGGAGAAGACGAAGGGTGTTCGATACGTCCCGACCCTCGAGACGCTCGGCACGTTTAGAGAACGAGTCGCCGGGATCATCGATAACGTGCAATCAGGAAACTTCCCTGCCCGACCGTCCAACGATTGCCGGAGATGCGACTACAGGGAGCTCTGCGACGGCGAACCGGGAGAAGGACCAGGGACAAGCATCGTGTCTGCAACGACGGCAGACCCATTCCCCGCTATCCGGACGTGATGGCGGACGTACAGGGATAGGAGTGGTTATCGCTCGGGATCACGATCATATCCCTGGGGGAATATCGATGGGACTGATGGATTTGCTGGCGCGCTGGTTGCAGGAGAGGCCGCCGAAGCGTCCCCCGCCGGAATATCACCCGCCGCCGCGAAGCCAGGAAGACGAGGACGAGGAGATCGCCGAGCTGATCGCGATCGACATCATCTGATCCATCGCGACGCCAGCTACCTTTTCCGGCGCCTCAGCCCGCTGTGGGCCCGGCGTGCCAATGGCAAGGGTAAAGGCATTCGGCGCGAAAGCCTCCGGTACCGGGAGAGAGCCGGCAAGGCACCGTTCCCGGGGAAGGCGATATCCGACACATGGCACCCGAGAGAAAATCCCTGGACGCGCTTGAGGCGGAATTCATCCGGGGATTCAGGCATTTCAATCTGCGCCTCCCGGCCTCGAATGTCCTCGAACGGCGGAAGGGCTCGATGCCGTACGGCGGCAGCGGCCGGCTCTACTACGTCTTCGCCGAGGAGGACGGCCGCGAATACCTCGAGTACTACGCCTACCACCGGATGGGCGAGTCCCACGGGCGCATCTGGGAGGACGGCGAGCTGGAGAGCCTGCCCGAGCTCTCGTCGGGCTTCTGCTACAACCCCGACATCCCTGGCGATAAAGAACGGAAGGAGGCGGAGATGCAGCGACAGTACCGGGAGACCCTCGACGACCTGATCGCCAAGGGCCTCTTCGACGACGAGCCTGTTCCTGGGTCACTGGCGATCAACAGTTACCTCGTGCTGCACGGGAATGACGAGGAGCGGGATCCGGCGGAGTGACCCCGGCCCGTATTTACAGAGGGCATCCTGCTCGATGCAATCCGGAGGTTTGCCGGTGCGGGGTCGGTGACCGTCCGGAGTCCAGACTGGTGCAGCCCTTTCAGAGCCGGTGTGCCGGTGTATTCGTAGAGGCACTCCTGAAACACCCCATACGATCACCGTCGACGCACCAGTGATTGACACGGGAACGATCCTTCGACCCATTCATTGCGGGCCCCCTCGTTTCGAAAAGACTTAACCGCGATAGGCGACGTTCAGTGCCATTGGGAGCGAGGACAGATGTCCGTCAGGGACCCCTACAACCTGGACCGGTTCGTCGAGGCGCAACGAGGCGTCTACGATCAGGCGAGGCGCGAGATCCGAACCGGGCGGAAACGCTCGCACTGGATGTGGTACATCTTCCCCCAGTACGCAGGGCTTGGTTCCAGTGCCACCTCGCGGAAGTATGCGATCGGGAGCCGTGCGGAAGCCGAAGCATACCTGCAGCACCGGGTGCTGGGACCCAGGCTGGTGGAGAGCGCGGAGGCCGTGCTCGCTGTCGAGGGGCGCTCGGCGCACGACATCTTCGGCTCCCCGGATGACCGGAAGCTTCGATCATGCGCCACCCTGTTCGCCGCTGTCTCACCCCTGGGTTCGGTGTTCCACCGGCTGCTCGAGAAGTACTTTCAGGGCGAGCCCGACCCCAGGACCCTCCAGTTACTGTACCTCGCCAGCAGGGGCAGAGGGTCACCTTCGACAGAGGAGGTGCCGTGACGGCGCCGTGGGCCAAGCCCGGCTTACGCCCTGCCCTATGACGACAGGGTTGTCACGGGAACGCTCGGTCGCACCACCTCGACCAGGAGGGGGGCGTGATCGGAGAGGGCCTCTGTTCCCGGACCTGCAAACGTGAAAGAGCTGGACTCCCGGATGTACGTGGCATCGTGGATCTGGAAATGCGGGCTGAGAAACGCGTGATCGAGCTGCCTGCCCTGACTGCCCCGCACCGTCCAGTAACTCGATCCCGAGGGTTTTGCTTGGGACCATCCGTGGCTCTCCATCCGTCCGAAGCGATCGCCGCACCGGGTCTGTGGATAGGATGGATCGGTGTTGAGATCGCCGAGGATCGCGGACGGCCGGAACCGCAGGGCGCTGGCGACCGACTCGATCCAGTCCCAGCATTCGCGGCGAAGAGCGGGAGACCGGCTGTAATCGGGAATGCGCAGCCCGAGGATCTCGATATCGTGCCGGGGAACGTGGACGTGCAGGCCGTTTGAAGGGAAAGCCGGGTCGATAGCCGGCGTAAAAATATCTCCGGACACGAGAGGCGTGCGCGAAGCGATGAGGATGGAGTTCTGTCCCGCCACCCGGGGCGTCGTCATCACGTTGCCCAGACCGACGGAGCCCAAACCCGCCACGAATTCCTCACGGGTCGGCCCGGGAACGTACTCGGTGAGCACGACGACATCCGGAGAGAGCGAACCGATTGCGTCCGACATGCCCTCCGGTATACGTTTCCGAGTCGCCCTGTGGTTCACGTTCCAGGTCAGAAGCCTCATCATGCCGTGTGCTTCAGGAGGTATCATGATCGACGTCGGCAGCTCCCGCGGGACATTGTCACCGGCTTGCTGATTGTCGCGGTCCAGGGATAGGGATTTCGATCAATCCTGAAAGGGGGAGGGGGTGGCCGAAATGGTGGAGAACAGACCTGGTCGAAGAGCCTGACCATGTCGGGAAAGTCGATCCGGCCGTTATTATCTTCGCCGGGCACGACACCATCCACCACAGATATCACCACCCAGCGCCAACGCTGGATGCCCTTCGGGGCCGGGACGGCAGCACTCACGGATCAGTCTCCGGGAGAATGCCGTCTCGTCCCGATTCTCATGATCCCATCGCCGGCGCCGGCGGATAGTATTCGACCGTGACGCCGGCCATGTCCACGCTGTTCACCGACGGCGGATGCACCTCGACGACCTCCATCGGCCGGTCGGTGACGAGCCGAATCCGGTTGCCGGCCATCCGGTAGCCTCGGGCGCGGTACCGTGCAAGGTCCGCAACGTGCCCCGGCGCGTCGACGAACTCGAGCCGCTCGGTGACCCCAAGCAGCACGGGCCGGCCGTCGCCGGCGAAGTTGCGGATCTCGATCTCCACCCCGGCCTCGTTCCCGACCATCTGCAGCGCCCGGCGCCTGGCTCCATCGGAAACGAAGCCCTTGACCTTCGCGCCGTTCCCGCCGTACTCGATCACCAGCCCGTAGCCCGAGCCGGCGTCCGAGCAGTCCTCGAGCACGAGCCCGCCGCGCTCCTGGTTCTTGCAGAGGTAGCCGGCCTTGCGGCAGAGGGCCGTGTGGCAGCCGAGGAGCCGGGCGGACTGGACGTAGAACCCGGACTGGTAGAGCTCGGCCGGCACCGTCCCCGAGCGCTGCCCGCAGGCGACCGCGTGGCACCGCTCGAAGAGGACGTCCTTCGCCCGCTGACGGTGGCCGTCCCAGCTGCCGTCCAGGTGAAAGCCGTCCTGCCAGCAGTCGACCGCCCAGCAGTCGACCACGGTCAGGCTGCTCACGTCGCCGGCGTCGGGGATGTCGAAGCCGCAGGACCAGTCCCGCCGCCCGCCGTCCACGAGCCCCGAACCGGCCCCGATCGCGTGGCACCGGTCGTACAGGACGTCGGCGAAGCCGCCGCCCTCGGCGGCGCCGGCGAGGTTGAGCCCGAACCCGTGGTGATAGCTCATCTCCGCCGTGCACCGCACGAACGACAGGCCCCGGACCGTCCGCCCCTTCCTCCCCCAGACCATGAACGCGGCCGTGCAGCCGCCGCGCCGGCCGAAGTCCAGGTAGGTCCGCCCGTCGAGGGAGTGGGTGAGGTAGACGTCCTCACACGCGAAGTGGTCCGCGGTGTCCTGGACCCCGACGTAGCCGTACCCGCCGAGGTTCGCGAGCGTCACGCCGGGCGCGTCCACCGCGATCCGGCACGGGTCCGCCCGCGCCACGAGCCGCGTCAGCCCCGGCCCGGCGCCGCGTACGGTCACGCCCTCCGCCGGCCGGAGGTAACGGGTGCCGTCGGTCGCAAAGCCGCCGTTGACGTCGAACTCGCCGGCCGAGAGCTCGACCTCGGCCCCCGGCTCGGCGAAGGCCTTCGACAGCACGGCGACGTCGTTCCTCCCGTCGCAGACGATGTCGGCCCGGTACCGGTCCCCTGCCGGCGCGTTCCGGGCCGCGATCACGACCGTCATCGCGGGTCCTCCCTGCAGACCAGCTCCCCGAGCGCCTCCAGGTCCGCGATGAACCTGCCGACGACGGAGGCCAGCTCGCGGGCCTCCTCGTCCGTGATCTCGCCGTCGGCGTTCAGACGGTGGTAGACCGCGACCTCGGCGCAGAAGGATCGTACAACCGCGAGCACGGCGTCGGCCCGCCGGTCGTAGAACCAGATGCCGAGCCGGAACGCCACGGCCAGGCCGGCCGCGATGCAGGCCGCGGTCGCCCACGATTCAATCTCCACGCTGACCTCCCCCGAGGCGGTCGCGAAAGAAGCCGGCCACCATGCCGGCGAGCGAAGTGTTGATCATGACCTCGTTGTGCGGGGCGACGCCAGGACCGATGGGTGACATTATTACTGTCGGTAATAATGATAAATCTAGCGGCTCCCTTGCCGTGCTGGAGTCAGGGAGACCTCCATGCCGGCCTGGAGAACTGGTCATGCTTCACCTCGCGCCGGCGCCCGGGGGCAGAACCGGCGGAGCGCGGCGATCACCTCGTCGCTCGTGACCTCGGCCCCGCACCGGCGCGAGACCCGGGCGACCAGGGCGTCCCAGTCGTCGATCCAGGTCCCGTCGGTGTCGTTCTCGGGGAGCATCCGCGTGTACCAGGTCGGGGGATCGTCGCCGATGATCGCGACCATCGCCTCCTGGACTCCCGTCGCCCTCGACGCGGCCCGGACCTCCTTCCTGGCCCGCTCATCGCGGAGCGCGACGAACTCGTCGTACTGCTGTTCGAGCACCGACCGCAACTCCTCCCCCAGCCGGTCGTCCTGGAGGTCGGCCGAGAGCGCGGCGATCTCCTGCTCGAGCGCGGCCGTCGTCTTCTCGAGGCGGCGGAGCGTCCGCACCCGCCGCGCCCCGCCCTCAATGCACGGGTCGAGGCCGTACTTGCGGGCGAGGGCGTTGTTCAGGAGGAGCGTCATGCTGTCGCCGCCCTCCCTCGCCGCTGCATGGAGGTCCGGCCGGACGTAGACCGAGACCCGTTTCCAGAGCCGCTTCGGCGCGTGGTTCCACGGAGAGCCGGCCATCACCGCCACCCCGCCCGGCGACCCTGGAGCTGTGTCCACTCGGGATGTGGAGCTAGCTCTCCATCTCCACTAGACATAGCTCCAACCTCCTGTACGTACTGAGAGAGAGAGAGAGAGTATGCCTTTCAGGACCGCTCTCCCGACCTGCCGGCCCGCCGGTCCGGTCGGATCGTCTCGGACAGCGGCAGGCCCGCTCATGATCTCTCCCACTCCCCGTCCGGCATCCGCACCCGCCTCGAGGTTTGACGGGTTAGCCCTCATTCCCGCCTCCAGAGCAGCGAGCCCGGCGGGATCAGCGCGAGCAGCATCGGCGGAATCGCGGGGTTCTCCGGGACGCAGACGAGGCCACGGGGGCTGGGCTCGATCGTCACGAGCGTCTCGCACATCCCGTCCAGCGTGCAGGCCCAGTACGTCCCGGGTACCCGTGGCCTCTCGTCGGTGAAGCCGTCTGAGTCTATCACGGACACCACCCCGCCACGCCGAGCAGGTCCGCGGCGTTCCGCTGCTCGACCTCGGCCATCATCAGGTCGTACAGATCCTCGTCCCGGCTCCGGACGCGGAGCTCGGCCCACCGTGTGACGGCCGCGAGGACCGGGCGCCAGGGCTCGCCAGCGGTGCCGGCCTCCGCGACGGCCGAGATCGTGCAGAGCGGGCACGGGCAGGCCGTCATGCAGGCTCCCCCATGCAGGCAAGGCAGAGGTACTGGCCGTGCTCCCGGCGCGAGGCCATGGCCTCGGCCGCGCTGATCTCGATCCCGCATTCGGAGCAGTGGAGCGGGTCGTCGAGGCCCGGCACGATCTGCCGGCCGCAGGTGCCGCACCAGAGGCCGCTATCGGTTCCCATCAGGCACCCCCGGCGAGGACCGGGATCGGACCGTCATCGCGCTCGTAGTGCGCGGCAAGGTGCGCCCGCGGGACCATGAACGCGGCCGTCGCGACGGGGCAGACCGTCCCGGCCTCGAGAAACCCGAGGCCCGCGCGGAATGCGCCGAGCAGAACCCGGAGGCTCCTCGAAGCCGCGATGTCCCCGACCGCGACGTCGTCCGCGGTGAGCGTCGCCGGATAGCCGGCGAGGAGGGTGGGGACCTCCTCCGCCGCGACATGGTAGCACCCGCGGCGCGGGCCGGCCACGAGCCGGATCTCGATCCCGCTGCCGTCGCGGCCGGCCGTGCCGATGACCGTACTCATCCGAGCCTCCCGACGGCTGCGAGGCATTTCCTGCACCGTCGGTACGGGCCGAGGTTCGCCGACGGCGCTGGCAGCTCCTCGAAACGTCCGCCGCCGAGGCAGGCGCCGCAGAGCGGGACGTCGACGCAGGCGTTCACGGCGAAGGCGTGGACGACGGGCGTGCCGCCGGTCCGTCGCCGCCAGGCGACGCCGGCGTTCGCGTCGCTCTCGTCGATCGCCGGCGGCGGGGCCGCGGCGGCCTGTACGAGAATCGTAACGCCAGCCTCTTGAGGGATGAAGACGCAGATCTCTGCGGCAGTCGTTCCCCTCTCGAACGTGATGGTTGTGGGCGGGGCGCTGCCGTTCATTCTTCGTCCTCCTCGATCTGCCAGAGCCCCCGCTCTACGGCCAGGGCCGCGAGCAGGTCGGCGTTCTTTTCGCCGATGCCCATGTCGCGGGCTATCTGCCGGATGCCGGCGCGGGGCACCGGGACCGGTGTCATGCAACAGTACAACATCTCTTAAAACCTCCGTGCCGCACGACCGGGACGGCCGGCGTGGCCGGATCCCCGGACTGCAGCATCCGCCGCTCCGGAGCAGCCCGGCCGATGAACGGCCACTGGAGCCCCTTCGGGCGGATGTGTGGCTTTGGATCGAATCTGTTGGTCATGGTGACCACAGATAGAATAACCTCGTATGGATTATTAAGCCTGCCGGATAAAAAGAAAATATTAATAAACCATCCTCCAAACGTTGTACAATGACCGAGGACCAGATCACGTTCCGGACGGACCGGCGGATCAAGGCCACGATCGCCGAACTGGTGCGCCAGAACTACTGCCGGAACATCAGCGATTTCATGAACCAGGCGGTTTTGCTGAAGTTACAGCTCGAGCAGATCCCCATCGACGGCGAGCAGGTCGGGCCCGAGCCGATGGTCACGTTCTTCGAGTCCCCGCGCGGGCGCGCGCTCATCAAAGAGCTCATCCGCGAGGTCAAGGAGAGCGGGTGAGGAGCGAGGGCTCGACGTTCTTTTTCATCCTGCCGGCGGTGTAGGGCACGACGGCAGCGCGGCCGGCGCCGCTTCGACAGCCTCATCAGCCCCGGCGACGATCATTGCCTATGCGATAGTGCCCCATCGCGCGCGGCCTGACCGTCGTCTCGATTGCCCTGATGTTCGGTTATGCCTATGAGTTCGGCGTGTGGGGACCGTACTGGCCGATCCGATAGCGGACTGTCGCCGAACTCGGGCTCATAGTCTGCGCCATTTCCACCCTCGTTTCTGTCGTTATCGCGGCGCATTGTCCTGATTTGAAAGAATCACAATCGTAACGGAGCACTTTCACACCGTGACAGAATTGCTCATAAGCTTCGGCGTCGAGGATTTTCCTTGCCCGTCTCCACGGCCGGGAGGCGGGACCACATCGGAGATGTTCGCATGAAAGTTCCATATGGACACAATCCCTCCATCCACCCCCGGTACCACAGCGGCACACTCGGTCGTAACAGAGGCGCGGGCGGTGGTCGCTGAGAGCGATCCGTTCGATGACTCCTCCATGACCGAGGCGGAGCGCGTCGTGGCCGAGGGGAGATATTCGCTGGCCGATCTCCGGCTCATGCTGGAGATTGTACGGCGGCAGATGTGGGAGGAGGGGGAGATTTAAGCCGGCGACCGCCGGCTCCTCTTCTTTCCGATTCGATAGTACGAGCGCTGCTATCTCTCATTGCGAGCGCGCTCGCACAATTGTATCCGCATTACGAGCGCGCTCGTATTTTTCTCGCGTCGCTCGATTCTCACGCCGGTTTTGCCGGCGGCCGCCCGAGCTCCAGCAGCTCGCAGAGCATCTCCGCGATCGCTGCCATCTCCTCCTCACTCAGCACCCCGATCCGGTGGACGAAGAACTGGTCGTCGAGCGACACAATCTGGAAGACCATCGCCACGCTTGGCTCGGAGAGGCGGTTTCGGCGGTCGGGCTCGATCAGAACGGTATAGTCGAACGCGAGCCGGCGAAGGTTGCTCGTCAGCGGGATCGCGACGACCAGGCCGTTGGCCTCCCCCACGACGATGCACGGCCGCCGGCCCTGCTGCTCGTGCCCCCGGCGGTCGAGGAGGTCGACGAGCCAGACCTCGCCCCGTCTACTCGTGGTCCCGCCCCGAGCGCAGTGACGCGCTCTGCCAGAGCGCGAACTCGTCCTTCATCTCCCGCGTCTCCTCCTCCGTCGGCGGATAGAGGAACCTCTTTGCCCGCGAGATCCCGAGCGCCTGCTGGGCCGCCGGCACGAACGACTTCAGCTTTCGGGTCCGCCGGTGGGCCTCGACGGGGTCGAGGCCGTCGCAGCTGACGAAGTACGCGTACGTCGCGGCCACCTCGAGCTGGTTCGGCCGGAGCTCGAAGGTCTCGCCGAACGCGGCCACGATCGCCCGCTCCTTCTCGTCGAGCGCGCCCCGCGACGCCGGCGCCTCGAACTCGTCCCTGTGCGCGAAGGCCTCGCGGTTCAGCTCGACGCAGTACGGCCCGCGGATGTGCAGGCGGTAGGGGTAGGCCGTCCCGAGGCCCCGGAGCTGCAGGAGCAGGACGCACTTCTGGATAAGGATCCGGTCCTCGAACTCGCCGACGCGCGGCGAAAAGCCGAGCTGGTGAAAGCTCTCGATGACCTTGTCACGGTGCAGCATCATGATCGCCTCCGCACCCGCAGAACCGGCAGAGCCAGTCCCGCACCCGCTCCCATTCCCCGGCGCCGGCGGTCGTGATTCGGTACGACTCCAGCTCCTTGTTCTCGACCGAGACCTTCTCCGCCTCGAGATAGCCCATCGCGATCAGCGCGTTCAGGTTCGCGTACAGTGCGCCGTCGCTCACCTCGAGCGCGGCCTTCAGCTCCCGGTACGTCGCGCCGTCCGGCCCGAGCGCCGCGAGCCCCTGGAGCAGCTGGAGCCGGAGGAGCGAGAAGACGCGGGCATTCAGTCCGTGCGACTCCGCCAGCAGGCCGAGCAGGTCGCCGTCGAGTCCGTCGCACCGCATGGTGGTCCCCGGTTACCTGTCGTCCCGGCTGGTATTTATTCCCTGGCATATTCACTTTCAAACGAAAGTAATTCACGGCGGCACGGATGGCGCGGCCACGGCGCGAGTGGATCCACGTTGTCCGCCCTGCGCCTGGCGCCGGCCCTGCCCAGGATCTCCGCGTCGATGTCGGCCTCGAAGGGTTCGGAACTCCGGCGTGGTCGGAGCGCCCCGATCTCCCTGTCGGCCGGGCCCTGTTGACTCCATCTGGCGGGAATCCCGCGCATGCTCGTGCCCGCAGGCGATCTCCTACAGGAGCCGGCGGTCGTCCCCGGCAGGGCGACCCTCGAGATGGGCTCGGGAACGGCGCGCACCATGTGCGAAGAGAACGAATGCCCCGCGGGAAAAGGAACGAAGAATAACGGACGCCGAGGGGGAGATTTGAACTCCCGAGGCGCAAAGCGCCATCGGCTTTCGAGGCCGACGCCTTCCCGGACTAGACTACCTCGGCAGAAGTGGCTGAGAATATTCGGCTCGGGGTCGTATAAGCGTATCGAACAGACCCGTCCCCTTCCATGACGCGGTCCTGCGCCTGCAGTTGCCAGAACAGCGCAGTATGCGTATACCTCCGTGCCGCGGGCCGTCCGCAGGGCCTGGCCGCGATCGGCAGAATCGACCTCCGCCCCGACGGGTCGTCGGCAAGGGCTCCCGCCGGCCGGGACCGGTCTCACCGTCCCCCGCGGGTGAGCAAAGGATTTATCTATTATCGTGCTACATGTTAGCACAGTACAGGGTGCGAGAGATGCTCAAGACGAAGGGAGTTTCCAAGTGCTTCGGAGGGCTGACCGCCCTCTCGAACGTGGACCTGCAGGTCCGTGAGGGCGAGATCCTGGGCCTCGTCGGGCCGAACGGCGCCGGCAAGACCACGCTCCTCAACGTGATCGCCGGGCTCTACCGGCCCGACAGCGGCTCCGTCTCGTTCCAGGGCGAGGACGTCACGCGCCACTCCCTGGACCGGCTCTGCCGGAGCGGCATCGCCAAGACCTTCCAGCACCCCCAGTCCTTCCCGGGCATGACGGCCGTCGAGAGCGTGATGGTCGGCGCCTGCTTCGGCAACCACCACACGCCCACGCCCGTCGAGGCCCGCGATGAGGCGCTCGAGTACCTCCGCTTCGTCGGGTTCCCCGAGGAGAAGGCCGACCGCCTTCTCGCGCACCTCAACCTGATGGAGCTCAAGCGCACCCAGCTCGCCCGCGCCCTTGCCTGCCGGCCGAAGCTCCTCCTCCTCGACGAACTGACCACTGGGCTGAACCCGCACGAGGCGAACGAGGCCGTCGGGCTGATCAGGAAGATCCGCGACAACGGCACGACCGTGCTCCTCATCGAGCACGTTCTCCGCGTGATCACCGGCGTCTCGGACCGCGTCGTCGTGCTCGACAAGGGCGAGAAGATCGCCGACGGCCCGCCGGCCGAGGTCCTCGCCAACCCGCGCGTGGTCCGGTCCTACCTCGGCGCCCCCCGCGCCTCCTGAGGCGGCCCGTGCTCGATATCCAGGGTCTCGACGTCCTGCACGGCCGGCTCCAGGTCCTCTGGGACCTCTCCCTCTCCGTCGAGACGGGCGAGATCGTGACCGTGCTCGGCCCCAACGGCGCGGGCAAGACCACGCTCGTCGAGACCATCCTGGGCCTGAACCGGCCGGCGCGCGGCGCCATCCGTTTCCAGGGCGAGGACCTGGTCCCGCTGCCGACCTTCGAGCGGGTCCGGCGCGGGATCGCGCTCGTGCCCGAGCGGCGGGAGCTCTTCCCCAAGATGACCGTGGCCGAGAACCTGGCGCTCGGCGCCTACACACGCACCGACGCCGACGGCGCCGACGCACGGATCTACGACCTCTTCCCGGTCCTCGCCGAGCGGAAGTCCCAGCTCGCGGGCACCATGTCCGGCGGCGAGCAGCAGATGCTCGCCATCGCCCGCGCCCTGATGGCGCGCCCGCGCCTCCTGGTCCTGGACGAGCCCTCGCTCGGGCTCTCGCCGCTCTACGTCTCGAGCGTGCTCGACTCGATCGCGGCCCTGAACCGCGAGGGCCTGACCGTGCTCCTGCTCGAGCAGAACGTCCGGTCCGCCCTCGAGGCCTCCCACCGCGGCTACGTCCTGGAGAACGGGCGGGTCGCGCTTGAGGGGCCGTCGGCCGACCTCCTCGAGGACCCGCGGGTCCAGTCCTCCTACCTCGGCCTCTAGACCCCTTCTACGGCGGGGGCTCTCCCCGCCGCCCGCGCCAGTCGCGCAGCCGCTCCGGGAGCGAGATTAGCCCCTTCGGCAGGAAGATCACGATCACGATCAGCAGCAATCCTATGATCACGAACCGCGCGTAGGTCAGCCCGAGCCCGCGCAGACCCTCCCAGAGGATGGTGATCGCGATCGTCCCCACGATCGGCCCGGCGAGCGTCCCCAGGCCGCCGCTGATCGCGTAGACAATCGGCCAGAACGAGTAGTCCGTGCCGAAGATCTCGGGGGTCACGTACGCGAACTGGTGGACCTCGAGCGCCCCCGCCACGCCGGCGACGGCGGCGCTGAGCGCGAACGCGAAGAGCTTGTACCGGACCGGGTCGATCCCCGAGGCCCGCGCCTCGGTCTCGTTCTCGCGGATCGCGGCGAACGCCAGGCCCGTCCGCCCGGTCAGGAGATGGCGGAACCCGATCAGGACGCCGATCAGTACGGCCAGGATCAGGTAGTACTGGACGAACGGCGCGAACGGCACGGACGAGGACACGAGCGGCGGCGCGGCCGTCCCGTCCCAGCCCCCGGAGATCCCCGCGAACGGGCTGACCATCAGGGTCTGGATGATGATCGCGAAGCCGAAGGTGACCATCGCCAGGAACCACTCCTTGAGCCGGACGCAGGTCAGGCCGATCAGGACCCCGATCGCAGCCGCGAAAAGGCCGCCGAGAAACGAGGTCAGCAGCGGCGGAAGACCGAAGCTGGTCGCGATCAGGGCGGAGGCGTACGCCCCGAGGCCGAAGAAGGCCGCGTGGCCGAGCGACCCCTGCCCCGAGGCGGCCAGGAAGTTCCAGGCCTCGGTGTAGATGATGAAGACCAGCGCAATCGAGGCCGTCGTCAGCAGGTAGAGGCTCCCCTGGGCCAGGAACGGCACGACGAGGCCGACCGCGAGTGCGATCCAGGGGAGAGAGCGGGAGAGGCGGGCGAGATCGAGGGCCACGTCACTCCCCCCGCTCGCCGAAGAGCCCGGTCGGCCGGATCACGAGCACCGCGATCAGGACCACGAACGAGATCGCGTCCTTCCAGGCACCGCCGAGCGTGTACGTCGCGGCGCTCTCGGCCACGCCGTAGAAGAGCCCGCCCAGGATCGCGCCGGGGATCGATCCCAGGCCGCCGAGAATGACGATCGCGAAGGCCTTCACAGCCGGCACCGAGCCCATGTACGGATCGAAGACCTGGCCAGAGACCGCCCAGAGCGTCCCGGCCGCGCCCGCGAGCGCGGCGCCGATACCGAACGCGAGCATGTCCATCCGCTCGACGTTGATCCCCGAGAGCTGGGCGGCCTTCCGGTTCTGGGAGGTCGCGCGCAGGGCCAGCCCGAACCGCGTCCGCCGGAGCAGGACGGAGAGCCCGGCCAGCATCCCGGCCGTCGCCAGGATGATGATCAGGTAGTCGAGCGGCAGCGAGAACCCGCCGAGATCGATCACCACCGACTCGAACGGCGAGCGGAGGGACTGGTAGTCGCTGCCCCAGATCAGGGCCGCGCCGTTCTCGAAGAGGTAGATCAGTCCGATCGAGAGGAAGATCTCGTTCAGCTTGTGCGAGCCGAGCACCGGCCGGAACGCCAGCCGTTCGATCGCGACGCCGAAGAGGAGCAGGACCGGTATCGTCGCCCCCAGGAGCAGGTACGGGTTGATCCCGGTCGCGACGAAGAACGACCAGGTGACGTACGCCCCGAGCATCAGCAGCGTGCCGTGGGCGAAGTTCACGGTCTTCATCACGCCGAAGATCAGGTTGACCCCGGTCGCGAGCAGGATGTAGATGCAGCCGGCGTAGAGTCCCCAGAAGAGGATCTGGAGGAGGGTGCCCGGGTCGATCGCCACACACCCCCGTTACCGGGTCACGCGTTCCCCGGGGCGGTACCAGCCGGGGAGCTGGAACTCGGTCTCCTTCAGCTCGTCCGGCCAGACAATCGTCGGCCGGAGCTCCTGCGTCGCGGCGTCCCAGTGGAGCTGCTCCATGTAGAGGTTCGATCGGCTCTCGCGGAAGGGGTTCGCGAACGAGATCACGCCTCCTTCCATGGACTCGATCATCTCCGGAACAGCGATGGTCGTCAGGGCTGTTATTACCTCCGCTTTCTCCGCGGTCCCGGCCTTCTCGACGGCGGCCGCGGCGACGTAGACCCCCTCGTAGGTCGAGGCGCCCATCATCCCGGGGAAACCGCCGTACCGGGACTGGTAGTCGTTCCTGTACTGCTCGACGCGGGCGCTGATCGCCCCCCGCGGGACCGCGTACGGGGAGAACCGGCTCTCGATCACCGAGGCGTCGCCGTACTGGCCGAGGCCCCTGTAGTAGTCGGGGTCGTCGTTGCACTCGACCGCGAGAAAGATCGTGTCGAGGCCGACGTCGCGGCGGGCCTGGGTCAGCATCGGCACCTGCTCGTTCAGGAACGCGGCCGGGTAGGCCACGTCGGGCCTGGTGGCCTTGACCGAGGTCAGGAGCGACCGGAAGTCGGTCTCGCCCATCTTGTAGCCCTCCTCGGCGACGATCTCGATCGGCAGCCGGTTCTCCGCGATCGTCTCGTTCACGGCCTCCAGGACGCCCTTGCCGTACGGGCTGTCCTGGTAGATCACGGCCAGGCGGAGCGGCTGGGCCTCCGGCCGGCCGAACTGTGCGTTGACCGCTGGCCGGATCACCTCGTCCACGAAGATGGTCGTCTTCGCCCCGTAGTCGTCCGTGGTCGGGCAGTGGTGGAAGATCATCGAGGTGTTGATGTCCGTGCGGCGCGTGATCGTGGGGCTCGAGGCGCCGGTGACAATGTACGGGACTCCCTTCTCGGCCACGATCGACTGGTGGGCCGTCACGACGGCCGACGAGAACCCGCCGACGAGGAGGTCGACACGGTCGTCGGTGATCATCTTGGTCACGGCCTTGATGCCGCCCTCTCGTGTGGATTCGTCGTCGCCCTGGACGAGCTCGATGGTCATGTTCTTGCCCCCGACGGTGATCCCGCCCTCCGCGTTGATCTCGTCGGCCGCGAGCTGCGCCGACTGCCACATGTCCCGGCCGGTGGTCGATGCCGGCCCCGTCATGGACGCGACCACCCCGATCTTCAGGGCGTCGCCCGCCTCGCCCGGCGTGCTGCAGCCGGCCACGAGGCCGGCTCCGAGCACGAGCCCGGCGATCAGGATCAGGTACGTGATCTTCATGCTATCTCTATCTCTCCCCATGCGCCCCCCGGCTCTGGTGGGGCCGGGCGGCCCGGGGTCAGCGTACGGTCTCTGCTCTCCCCCGGTTCAGGCGCCCGACGGCCGGTACCAGTCGGGGATCTGGAACTCCATCTCCATCAGCTCGGCGGGCCAGATGATCTTCGGCCGGAGCTCCTGCTTCGCCTCGTCCCAGTGCAGCTGCTCCATGAAGAGGTTGAACTGGGCCTCGCGGTGCTCGTTCGCGAACGTGATCGCGCCGCCCTGCTGGCTCTCGACGAGCTCGGGGACGCTGATCGTGGTGAGCGCGCTGGTCAGCGCCGCCCGGTCCGTGGAGCCGGCCTTCTCCGCCGCCGCCGCGGCGACGTAGACACTCTCGTAGGTGGCCGCGCCCATCATCCCGGGCGAGGCGCCGAACCGGGCCGTGTAATCCGCGCGGTACTTCTCGACGTTGCCGCTGATCGGGCCCTTCGGCGTCGCGTAGGCCGAGAACCGGCTCTGGATGATCGAGAAGTCGCCGTACTGGCCGACGCCCTTGTAGTAGTCGGGGTCGTCGACGCACTCCACGGCCATGAAGATCGTGTTCAGGCCGACGTCGCGCCGGGCCTGGGTCAGCATCGGGACCTCCTCGTTGAGGAACGCGATCGGGTAGACGACGTCGACGCCCTTCGCCTTGACCGAGGTCAGAAGCGTCCGGTAGTCGGTCTCGCCCATCTTGAACGGCTCCTCCGCGACGACCTGGACCTTGAGGCCCTTCGACGCGATCGTGTCCTTGATCGAGTCGAGCCCGCCCTTGCCGAACGGGCTGTCCTGGTAGATCACGCCCAGCCGGAGGGGCTGGTCCGCGGGCCGGCCGAACTTCGCGTTGACCGCCGGGCGCATGGTGTCGTCGATGAAGATCGTCCCCGCGGCCGCCGATGCCTCGGTGATCGGCGCCAGGTGGAACATCATCGAGGTGTTGATGTCCGTGCGCCGGGTGACGTCCGAGCTCGAGGCGCCGCTGATGACGTACGGGACGCCGTTCTCGGCCACGAGCGCCTGGTGGGCCATGACGACAGCGGACGAGAACCCGCCGGTCAGGAGATCGATCTGGTCGTCGGTGATCATCTTGGTGACGGCCTTCATTCCGCCCTCGCGCGTGGACTCGTCGTCGCCCTGCACGAGCTCGATGGTCATGTTCTTGCCCCCGACGGTGATCCCGCCCTCCGCGTTGATCTCGTCAGCGGCCAGCTGGGCCGACTGCCAGACGTCGCGGCCGGTCGTCGAGGCCGGCCCCGTCATGGAGGCCACGACCCCGATCTTGAGGGTGTCTGTCGAGGCCTCCGTGCCGGTACAGCCCGCGAAGCAGGCCGAGACCACGAGGAGGCCGACGATTGCAGCTATCAGGTGGGCTTTCATGCATTTTCCCCAAAGTGCTATGCTATAGCATAGCATGCATTCCTTATCAAGGCTTCGGGCCCGGCCTCGTCTGACGGTATTTATACGCTCGCGGCGAACGTAGAGAGGGCATGGCGGCGATCGAGACCTCGGGGCTGACGCGGCGGTTCGGCGAGCTCGTGGCCGTCGACGGGGCCGACCTCGCCGTCGACCACGAGGTCTTCGGCCTCCTCGGCCCGAACGGCTCGGGCAAGACCACGACCGTGCTGATGCTCACAACCCTGCTGCGGCCCACGGCCGGCTCGGCGCGGGTCGCTGGCCACGACGTGGTCCGTGAGGCCGCGCGGGTCCGCGAGCGGATCAGCTACGTGCCGCAGGACATGGCCGTCGACATCAAGCTCACCGGGCGTGAGAACGTCTCGTTCTACGCCGCGCTCTACGGCGTCCCCGGCCGGGACCGGGTCGACGAGGTGCTCGGGATCCTGGGCCTCTCCGACCGCGCCGACGACCTGACCGGGACCTATTCGGGGGGGATGCGCCGCCGCCTCGAGCTCGCGCAGGCCCTGGTCCACGAGCCGGAGATCCTCTTCCTCGACGAGCCCACGCTCGGCCTCGACGTCGCCGGCCGGCGGGCCATCTGGGACCACGTCGCCGACCTCGCCCGGCGGGGCATGACCGTCTTTGTGACCACGCACTACATGGACGAGGCCGACCGGGCCTGCGACCGCGTCGGGGTGATCGCGAAGGGCCGGCTCGTGGCCGTGGACACGCCGGCGGCGCTCCGCTCGGGGCTCGGCGGCGAGCGGGTCGAGCTCGCGACGGACCGGCCGGCGCCGCCCGTCGCGGTGGAGGGCGCCCGGCTCGTGAGCGCCGAGGCGGACCGGCTGGTCTACCACGCGGACGTCGCGGCCGAGGCGGTCCCGGCCCTGATCGCGGACCTCGCCGCCGCGGGCGTCCGGGTGCGGGGCCTCACGGTCGCGGCCCCGACCCTCGACGACGTCTTCCTCGCGCTCGCCGGCCGGCAGGACGGGGGCGGCGGGTTCGACTACCGGAGCTTCCGCAACCTGCTCCGGAGGCGCTGATGAACGCGGTCCTGGCCTACTTCCTGCGCGACATGCGCCGCTGGCTCCGGGGCCGGTTCAACGTCTGGTCGGCCCTGGTCATGCCCGCCGCCTGGCTGATCTTCGTCGGGCTCGCGCTCCCGACCCGGTTCACCGAGAGCTACCTCGACTTCATCGCCCCGGGGATACTGGTGCTGACCATGCTCTCGGCCGGGATGCAGGGCGGCTCCTCCCTGATCTTCGACAAGATCCTGGGCTTTCTCAACAAGTTCCTCGCGCTCCCCTCGCCCCGCGAGGCGATCCTCTTCGGCAAGATCCTCTTCACCACGGTCCGGGGCCTGCTCCAGGCGACCGTGATCATGCTCCTCGCGATCCTGCTCGGCGCCACGATCTTCTCGCCCGCGATGGTCGGGTTCGCCTACCTCGTGCTCCTGGTCTTCGGTATCCTCCTCTCGGCCTTCTCGACGGCCCTCGCGCTCTACGTCGAGGACCACGACGGGTACGCCGCGGTCAACGCGCTCCTCTCGATGCCGCTCTTCTTCACGTCCTCGGCCCTGATGCCGTACGACGTGATGCCGTCCTGGCTCGCGGCGATCGCGCGGTACAACCCGGTCTCGTGGGCGATCGACGCGATCCGCTCGTTCGCCGCGCCCCCCGTGCTCTGGGCGAGCCTCGCGGGGCTGGGCCTGCTCGCGCTCGCGATGGTCGCGGGCTCGTCGTACCTCTTCCGGCGGGTCACGGTCTGATCGGGTTCCGGGCGGGGGCAAGGCCCCGTGCCGACCGAGCGGTTAAGCAGTCCGGGGCCGGATCTCCTGTCGTGATCCCGTACCGGGCCTGGGGCCGGCCCCCGTTCTCCGTCGTGCTCGTCCACGGCGGCCCCGGCGCCCCGGGGGAGATGGGCCCCGTCGCCCGGGAGCTCTCGGCGCAGCGGGGGGTTCTCGAGCCGTTCCAGTCGGCGGACTCGGTCGCGGGCCAGGTCCGGGAACTCGCCGCGCAGCTGCAGAGGCACGCGGCCCTGCCGGCCGTCCTGGTCGGCCACTCGTGGGGGGCCATGCTCGCCCTCCTCGTCGCCGCGGCGTCCCCCCGGGCCGTGGCGAGGCTGGTGCTGGTCGGGTCGGGGCCGCTCGACCCGTCCTCGGCCCGGGGGATCATGGCGGCCCGCCTCGAGAGGCTCGGTCCGGGGGATCGGGCCGAGCTCATCCGCCTCCACGAGTCGCTCGGCGACCCGCTGGCACCGCCGGTGCCGGCGGTGCTGGAACGGTACGGCGAGCTGGTCGCCCGGGCCGACGCCGTCGACCCGATGGAGCGGGAGCCCGCGGAGTTCCCGCCCCAGCCGGAGATCAACCGGCGGGTCTGGGCCGGGGCGGCGGCGCTCAGGGAGACCGGGTACTTCGTCGAGCAGGCCCGGTCGGTCGCCTGCCCCGTGACGGTGATCCACGGAGACTCGGACCCGCACCCGATCCGGGGGGTGACCCGTCCACTCGAGGAGGCCGGCCTCTCCGTGCGGGTCCACGTGCTCCCCGCGTGCGGGCATACCCCGTGGCGCGAACGGCGGGCGCGGGACCGGTTCTACGCGCTGCTCCGGCAGGAGATCGAACAGGCCGGGGCGTGACGCACGGCCCCGCGGCGCCCGGGCGACCCGGGTCGGCGAAAGAAAGAGAGGGAGTCTTACATCCCGGGCATGCCGGGAGCCTTGGTCTGGGTGACCATCATGTCGTCGACCCGGATCAGCAGCACCGCGGTCTCGGCCGCCGACTGGATCGCCTGCCGCTTCACCCGGGCGGGCTCGATCACGCCGGCCTCGAGCATGTCAACGACCTCGCCTGTGAAGACGTTCAGGCCCATGTGCCTGCCGCCCTTCGCGTGCGCCGTGCGCAGGTCGACGAGCTTGTCGAGCGGGTTGAAGCCCGAGTTCTCGGCCAGCGTGAGCGGGACCGACTCGAACGCGTCGGCGAAGGCATCGATCGCGAGCTGGACCCGGCCGCCGACCGAGGTAGCGTACTCGCGGAGCCGGTGCGAGACCTCGATCTCGACCGCGCCGCCGCCGACCACGAAGGTCCCGTCCTCGATCGCGTCCGCGACGACCGAGGTCCCGTCCACGACCGCCCGCTCGAGCTCGTCGAGGAGGTAGTCGGTCGAGCCGCGGAGCAGGATCGTGATCGCCTTCGGGTTCTCGCAGCCCGAGAAGGTCACGAGCTCGGCGTCGTCGTCCTCCTCGACCAGCGCCGCGTTCCCGAGGTCGTCGGCGGTGAGGTCGGAGACCTTGTTCACGATCCGGGCCGAGAGCGCCCGGGCCGCGTACTTCATGTCCTTCTCCGGGACGTCCTGGATCGCGAAGACGCCGGCCTTCGCGAGGTAGAAGAGGACCGGGTCGGAGATCCCTTTCTGGCAGAGGAGCACGTTCGCGCCCGAGGCGGCGACCGCCTCGGCGAGCTGCCGGAGGGCCTCGCGCTCCTGCGCGCCGAACGCGTTGAGCTGGTCGGCCGTGTTGATCTTGATCTTGGCCTTGACCTGGGTCTTGGTGATCTCGAGCGGCTGGGCGACGAGCGCGACCTTCGCGTTCGCGACCTTCTTCGGCATCGACTCGGAGGCGCGCGTCTTGTCGAGCACGATCCCCTTGATCAGGGCCGCATCGTCGATCGCCTCGCCCTTCTGCTTCTTGACCATGATGTCGTCGCGGTCGATGACCTCGCCGCCGTTCTTCGACTCGGCAACAGTCATGACCGCGTCCACGACGATCCCGTTCAGCTTCTGCTTGACCTGCTCGATCGACTTGCCGGTCATGGAGGTGTCGGCGATCTTGATGAGGGTCTCGCGGTCCGCGGGGTCGACGTGGATCGAGTTCTCCTCGACGATCTCGAGCGCCTTGTCCATGCCCATGGTGTACCCGTTCGCGATCACGGTCGGGTGGACCATCTTCGCGAGCATCAGCTCGGCCTGCTCCATGAGCACGCCGACGAGGATGCAGGCCGTGGTGGTGCCGTCGCCCACCTCGTTGTCCTGCGTCTCCGCGACCTCGATCACCATCTTGGCGCCGGGGTGCTGCACCGACATCTCGTGGAGGATGGTGGCGCCGTCGTTCGAGATGACGATGTCGCCGGTCCCCGAGACCAGCATCTTGTCCATGCCGCGGGGACCGAGGGTGGTCCTGACGGCGGCCGCGATGGCCTTGGCCGCCGCGATGTTCGACCGCTGGGCCTCCTGGCCCCGGGTCCGCTCGACGTTGTCCTTGAGAATGATGATCGGCTGTCCTGAAAGCACGGGTATTCCTCCCTGTCGGGTAAGAGTGCTAAAAATGTGATTTGTTGTTCTATATAATCTTTGCCGGCCCCGTCGGCGAACGGGGTCCGGGGGACCGTGGAGAGAGGAGCACGGGGGGTCCGCCACGACCTTATCCACCCTCGCGGGGGGGCGAGCGCGGCCCCCGGGGACCTCCCCGCCGCCTCGCGGGGAGGACCGCCGCCCCGCAGACGGGGCACTCGCCCGGCCCGTCGCCGTACCGCCCGCAGCCCACGCACCGGTACCCGCGCCGGCGCGGCGCGGCCCGCCGCTTGGCGATCGGCCGGCACGCGACGCCGAGCCGGAGGGCCGCGTTCTGGAGCGCGAAGTCGTCCGTGACGAGCGTCCCCCCGTGCTCGAGCGCGAGCGCGAGGAGGTCGCGGTCGGTGGCCGAGAGCCGGTCCACGTCGCCCGACGCGACGGCGCCGTCGGCGACCGACCGGAGCGCTGCCCCGGACGGCGCGAGGACGGCAAGGCCCCGCTCGAGCAGGAGCTCGAGCCGGCACCGGGCCGCGGCGTCGCGGACCTCGTCGAGGACGGCGGGCGCCGTCAGGAGGCGGTCTTCCGGCCCGAACCCCGCCAGGACCGCCTCGCCCGCGGCGAAGAAGGCCGACGCGTCCAGGACGACGGTCATGCCGAGAACCTCGCCGATCCGTCGGGGCGAGGTGCATATTCGACGGGCAGATCGAACTCACCAAGGAGCCACTGCACGGTCTCCGCGTGCCGCGTGCAGGCCGTCGCCGTGAACGAGCCGCCGTACCGGGCGAGGTAGACGAGGAGCTGGTCGGCGAGGTGGTGGTCGACCTCGCCGGGCTGGGCCAGCTCGGCGAGGAGGGCGTCGGCCGCGGCGCGCCCGACCCGCTCGGCCGGGAGCCCCTGCCGCCCCATGGCGCTCCCGGCCTTCGCTTTGGACCAGCAGGTGACCGACGAGCCCGTCGACGGCCCGTCCTCGCGGAGGTCGACGACGGCCTCGTCGAGGGGGCCGGTCACCGGCTCGAGGACGGCCCGCGCGGCCGCGAGCTGCCGCTCGGGGACGTGGCGCGGGAGGTTCGCCGCCGCCGAGACGATGCCCGCGGAGGCCGGCACGTGCCTGCTGCCGATCGGCGCGAGCCGGCCGGGCTCGACCGCGACGCGGACCTCGCCGCCGCCCCGCGGCACGTATCCCCGGCGAAGGATCCCGAGGGAGACGCGGGCGCCGTGGGCCCGGAGGAGGCGAAGGAGCACGCGGTCCAGGAAGTCCACGGTCGGGCCGAGCGCGACCTCGGTCCCGCCCGTGACCGTGATCGACCCGCCGGCCTCGAGCGCGACGGGCAGCCAGGCCTGGAGCACGAGCGGCACGCCGCCGGCGGTCCCGACGTCGACCCGCTGGTCCGCCCGCCGGAGCGGGCCGGGAGAGAAGGCGAGCCGGTCCGACCCGACGGCCAGCCCCTCGACCCGGGCCCCGCAGCAGCCGGCGACGGCCCTGACCGCCGCGAGGTGCTGCGGCCGGAGCCCGGGGGTCTCCCGCCCCGCCCGGACCCGCACGATCGCCACCTCCCGGCCCGCGAGGGCGGCGAGCGCGATCGCGGTCCGGACGAGCTGACCCCCGCCCTCGTGCCGCGAGCCGTCGAGCTCGAGCGTCACCCGAGCGCGGCCGCGATCCGGTCGGCGGCCGTGATGAACGAGTTCGCCCGCTCGATCGTGTCCGAGCAGGCGACCTCGCCGACACCGGCGGACGCGAGGTGGAGGAGGGCCCCGCCCGCGAAGACGCCGTGGACGCACGCGGCCCGGACAGAGGATGCGCCCTGGTCGAGGAGCATCCGGGCCGCGGCCGCGAGGGTCCCCCCGGTCGAGATGATGTCGTCCACGATCACGACCTCGCGCCCGTCGACCGGGAGCGACTTGGGCCGTATCTCGACGCGGTCCCCCGAGAGCCGGGTCTTGTCCAGGTAGTCGGTCGCGAAGCCCCCGACCGCCGCGACCTCGGCCGCGAAGCGCGCCGCCCCGTCGTCGGGCGAGAGCACGAGCGGGTCCCCGCCCCGGTCCGCCAGGTACCGCCCGACCTCGGGGGCGATCGAGATATTCTCTGTCGGCACGAGAAAGTGCTCGAGGGTCGAGGGGTTGTGCGTGTTCACGGTGACAACCCGGTCGACCCCGGTCGAGAGGGCGCGGGCGATCGCGCGGACCGAGATCGGCTCGCCGGGGCGGAAGCGCCGGTCCTGGCGGGCGTAGGCCATGTACGGGAGGACGAGCGTGTTCCTCGACTCGTCGCAGGCGTCGACGAGCAGCAGCAGCTCGACCAGCGAGTCCGCGCCGGTAACGGCCCCGACGATGATGGTCTCGTCGTCCGCCGGGCCCCGCGCGAGCGAGAGCTCGCCGTCCGGAAAGCGCGTGTATCTGACGTCGATCGTCTCGACCCCGAGCCGGCCCGCAAGCCGGGCGCCGAGGACCTGCGAGGCCTGCGTGCATACCACCTTCATCGTCCACGTCCCTGAGCTGAAAGTACTTAAACGATCGGACCGAAAAAATATAAATCAACACCGGCTCGTGAGGTCTTCTTCAGAATGGATACTGCACTCAATACGGTCCCGGCTCAGGACGAGGATCTCTTCGACGACATCGCCGTCGACACGTCCTCCGAGATCGAGATCCCCCCGCAGCTGGTCGACCAGGTGATCGGCCAGGAGCACGCGGTCGAGGTGATCAAGAAGGCCGCCATCCAGCGGCGGCACGTCATGATGATAGGCAGCCCCGGCACGGGCAAGTCCATGCTGGCGAAAGCGATGGCCGAGCTCCTCCCCAAGGAGGAGATCCAGGACATCATGGTCTACCCGAACGGCGAGGACCCGAACAACCCCATCGTCCGGACCGTCCCCGCCGGCCGTGCCAAGCAGATCGTCGGTGCGCACAAGGCCGAGGCGAAGAAGAAGATCCAGTTCCGCAACACCCTCCTGATGCTCCTCCTGATCGGGATCATCGGGTACTCGTTCATCTCGTTCCAGTGGCTGATGGGGATCATCGCCGCGGCCTTCGTCTTCATGGCGCTCCGGTACTCGACGCCGAAGGAGGAGGCGCTCGTGCCGAAGCTGCTCGTGAGCCACGACCCGACCGCCGTCGCCCCATTCGTGGACGCCACGGGCGCGCAGGCCGGCTCGCTCCTCGGCGACGTCCGGCACGACCCGTTCCAATCGGGGGGCCTCGAGACGCCGGCCCACGACCGCGTCGAGTCCGGGGCGATCCACCGGGCCCACGGCGGCGTCCTCTTCATCGATGAGATCAACACCCTGACCCCCCACTCGCAGCAGAACCTGCTCACGGCGCTCCAGGAGGGCGAGTTCCCGATCACGGGCCAGTCCGAGCGCTCGTCCGGCGCGATGGTCCGGACCGAGCCCGTGCCGTGCCGGTTCGTGATGATCGCGGCCGGCAACCTCGACGCGGTCCAGGGCATGCACCCGGCGCTCCGCTCGCGCGTCCGCGGCTACGGCTACGAGGTCTACATGCGCGAGACCATGGAGGACACGCCCGAGAACCGGAAGAAGTTCGTCCGCTTCATCGCCCAGGAGGTCCAGAACGACGGCAAGATTCCGCACTTCGACCAGTCGGCGATCCGCGAGGTCCTCCGCGAGGCCCGCCGGCGCTCGATGCGCAAGGGCCACCTGACCCTCAAGCTCCGCGACATGGGCGGCCTGATCCGCGTCGCGGGCGACCTTGCCCGGCAGGAGGGCGCCGAGCTGACCACGTCCGCGCACGTGATCGCGGCGAAGGAGACGGCCCGCTCGGTCGAGGAGCAGATCTCGGACGACTACATCCGCCGGATGCGGGACTACGACCTCTCGGTCGTGACCGGCACGGCCGTCGGCCGGGTCAACGGCCTCGCCGTGGTCGGCGCGGACTCGGGCTCCGTGCTCCCGATCATGGCCGAGGTGACCCCGACCCAGTCGGCCTCGGGCGGGACCGTGGTCGCGACCGGGATGCTCAAGGAGATCGCGCAGGAGTCGATCAAGAACGTCTCGGCGATCATCAAGAAGTTCACGGGCACGGACATCCGGAACGTCGACGTCCACGTCCAGTTCATCGGGACGTACCAGGGGGTCGAGGGAGACTCGGCCTCGATCTCGGTCGCGACGGCCGTGATCTCGGCGATCGAGGGGATCCCGGTCCGGCAGGACCTCGCGATGACCGGCTCGCTCTCGGTCCGCGGCGACGTGCTGCCCGTGGGCGGGGTCACGTACAAGATCGAGGCCGCGGCCAAGGCCGGCATCCGAACGGTCCTGATCCCCGCCTCGAACATGGACGACGTGATGATCGAGGACCGGTACCGGCAGGGGCTCCGCGTGATCCCGGTGGCCCAGATCGACGAGGTGCTGAAATTCGCGCTGGTGCCGCGCGACGAGGCGGGGTTCCTCTCGAAGGTCAAGAAGATCGCCGAACAGTCGGCCGCGACCCTCCATCCGCGGCCGACGGCCCCGGCCCCGGCCTGAGAATGCAGCGCTACTACGATGTCCGCCACGTGGCGGGCGAGTCCACGCACATCGACATCGACAACGGAGTCGTGGAGTCCGCGTCCAGCTCGCTCTTCGACCGCGCCGTGGTCCGCGTCCTCGGGTCGTCGGGCTGGGGCGTGGTCTCGGTCGACAACTACTCGGGAGAGGACCTCGACCGGTTCGTGGCCGAGGCGCTGGCACTCGCGGGGCTGACCGGCGAGGCGGTCGAGCTCGCCGAGGCGCCGCACCGGGTGCTGCCCGTGCCGCCTCCCTCGGACGACCCGCGGTCGTACGGGCTCGACGAGAAGACCCGGCTCCTGGCCGGGGTCGAGGCCACGGCGCGGGCTCCGGAGGTGCGGAACACCCGCGCGGTCTACACCGAGCGCCGGGAGACGGTCCGGTTCGCGTCCTCGGACGGCGTGGAGTACGCGTACGAGCTCGCCCGGTCGGGGTTCAACGTCCTCGCGGTGGCCGAGCGCAACGGCGTGGTCCAGATGGGGTACGAGCGCCGGCACGCGGTCAACGGCTTCCCGCTCCGGTCCGGCGCGGCCTGCGGAGAGAAGGCGCGCCAGACCGCGATCGCGCTCCTCGACGCGCGGGCCGCGACCGGCGGGCGTATGCGGGTGGTGCTCGACCCCGAGCTCGCGGGCGTCTTCGCCCACGAGGCGGTCGGCCATGCCTCCGAGGGGGACCTGGTCCGCGAGGGCAACTCGGTCCTCGCCGGGCGGGTCGGCGAGCGGATCGGGGCCCCGGGGCTGACCATCGTCGACGACCCGTCGCTTCCCGAGTTCGGGTTCGACCCGGTCGACGCCGAGGGCGTGGCGACGGTCCGGACCGAGCTCGTGAAGGACGGGGTGATCAACGCGTTCCTGCACACGCGCGAGACCCTCGCGGCTGTCGGCACCGGCCTCGCCGGCCACGCGCGGGCCATGCCGGGCGAGGTGCCGCTGGTCCGGATGTCGAACACGTTCGTCGAGAACGGGGACGCGACGTACGAGGAGTGCCTGGCCGAGTGCGGCACGGGCATGCTCCTGATCGGCTCGCGCGGCGGCCAGGTCGATCCGGGCCGCGGGATGTTCCAGTTCAACGCCGAGTACGGCTTCCTCGTCGAGGACGGCGAGCCCGGCGCGATGGTCCGCGACGTCTCGCTCTCGGGCGATATCCTGGGCACGCTCCACGAGGTCGCGCTGATCGCGAACGACCGGCGGATGCACCAGGGGTACTGCGGCAAGGGCGGGCAGTCCGTGCCGGTGGGCGACGGGGCCCCGCACATACTCCTCTCGAACGCGGTGGTGGGTGGCAGTGGACACGATTGAGGCGATCCTCGAGCGGGCCGCGGGAGTCGCGCCGGAGGCCGAGGTCTACCTCTCGCGAGCGGAGTCGGTCGGGGCCGAGCTCTCGCGCGACCGGGTCCGGGTCGGCCAGGCGAGCCACGCGGTCGGCCTCGGCATCCGGGTCTTCGATGGCGGCCGGGTCGGGGCCTCGTCCACGAACGACCCGTCCCGGTGGGAGGCCTGCCTCGAGGCCGCGCTCGCGGCCATGCGCCTGGCCGACCCGCAGCCCTGGCACGGGCTCCCGGCCCCGGCCGAGCTTCCGGCGGGGCGCCTCGCGTTCGACCCGGCTGTGACGCTCGCCCCCGGGGCCGTCGCGGACCTGCTCGACGCCATGATGGCAGGCGCGGCCGAGCACCCGTCGGCCTCGGTGACGGCCGGCTCCGCCGGGCTCTCGCGGTCGTCGGTCGAGGTCGCGAACTCGCACGGTCTCCGGTACGCCGACGAGGAGACCCACGCCTCCTGCTCGATCGAGGCGATCGCCGGCACCTCGACCGGCTTCGAGTTCGACGCGAGCCACGCGGCCGACCTCGACCCGGCGCGGGTGGGGGAGCAGGCCGCGTTCTTCGCGGCCCATGGCGTCGGCGGCGAGGCGCTCGCGGCGGGGACGTACGACCTGGTCCTCTCGCCGCTCGCGCTCGCCGAGCTCCTCGAGGCCGTGCTCGTGCCCGCGCTCGTCGGCCGGAACGTCCACGCGGGCCGCTCCCGGCTCGCGGGCAGGGTCGGCGAGGAGATCATGGACCCACGCCTCTCGCTCTACGACGACCCCCACCGCCCCATGGGGCCGGGCGCGGCCTGGTTCGACGCGGAGGGCGTCCCGACGCGAAGGCTGGACCTGGTCCGGGACGGGGTGCTCGCGGGCTTCGCCTACGACCTTCGGACCGCGTACCGTTTCGGCGCGGACCCCACCGGGTCGGCGGTCCGCGGCGGGTACGGCGGCGCTCCCTCGACCGGCTTCCACACGCTGGTCCTCGAGGGGCCGGTCGCTGACGTGATGGCCAATACGGCGATCTACGTCCGGTCCGTGGTCGGGGCGCACACGGCGAACACGATCACCGGCGACTTCTCGGTCGAGGTCTCGAACCCCTCGTTTATCGAGGGCGGGGCGTTCACGACCCCGGTCCGGACCGCGATGTGGGGCGGGAACGTCTTCGACCTCCTTTCACGGGTCGAGGGCGTCTCGACCGAGACCAGGACCGTCGGAGAGATGGTCCTGCCCGCCCTGCGGGTCGCGGGGCAGCGGCTGGTGGGGTGACGGATGTACGAGATGGCCGTCACGATCCTCGCCGCGATCGCGGTCGCGACCGTGCTCTACTTCGTGCTGAAGCGGTCGACCATACTGCTGCTCAACTCGGTCCTGGGCGTCGGTCTCCTCTTCGCCCTCGACTGGCTCGATGTGCTCTCGCCCGGCGTCCCGATCACGCTCGGCTCCGTCCTCGTCTGCGCCTTCGGAGGCCTTCCCGGCGTCGCGGTCCTCGTCCTGCTCCACCTCGTCGGGCTCGACGCCTGAGCCGATCCGGATATATACCTGGACCGGGGAGTCTACCTCCATGGTAGTCGGTGAAATCGTCGGCCTGGTCCTCGCGATCATCGTCCTGGTCGTGCTCTGGAAAGTGATAAAGAACATCCCGGCCCTGATCGTGAACGCCGTTATTGGAGTCGTCATCCTCCTGGTCCTGAACATCTTCCTCAGCCCGGACATCGCGATCAATATCTGGTCGATCCTGATCGCGGCCATCGGCGGAATCGTGGGCGTCATTATTGTGGTCGTGCTCCATTTCCTCGGGATCGCGTTCTGATCCCCCGCCCCTTCCCTCCCGGCAGGAGACGCGAAAAGCAAAGGTTTACCGGCCGGGCTCTCCTATCACCTCCCATGTCACTTCCGCGAAGCGGGCGCGAGTGGGCCGCGCTCGCCGCCTTCATCATCGGCAGCCTGGCCGCCGGCCTGATCGGGTCGATCGCGACCATGCCGAACATCCCGACCTGGTACGCGACCCTGATCCGCCCGCCGCTGAACCCGCCGAACTGGGTCTTCGGCCCCGTCTGGACCACGCTCTATATCCTGATGGGGATCGCCGCGTTCCTGGTCTGGCAGCGGCGCGACCACCCGGCGGCCAAGCAGGGGCTCGCGCTCTTCGCGGTCCAGCTCGCCCTCAACGCCCTCTGGTCCTGGGTCTTCTTCGCCTTCCACACGCTCGGGCTGGCCTTTGTCGTCGTCGCGGGGCTCTGGCTCGCGATACTGGGGACGATGGAACGGTTCTACCGGGTCTACCCGCTTGCGGCGTACCTGCTCGTCCCGTACCTCGCCTGGACGACCTTCGCCTCGTACCTGACCGGGGCGTACTGGTACCTGAACCCGCAGTGGCGGTAGACGGCGGGCGGTCTCATCAGGGATCGGATCGCGATGGGAGCAGCGCGATCCGGTCCCGCATGATCTCGTACGGCCGGATCTCGCGCGAGTGGGGCGAGAGGCGCATCTTGACGACCTCGAGCGTGAGCTGGGCCGCGGGCCGGCCCGCCGGGTGGGAGTAGCGGAGGACCATCACCGAGTCCGCCAGGTACTCGACCAGGTAGTGCTGGCTCGAGCCCGGGTTGTCCCGGTCCGCGAGGGAGGTCATGACGACCGTGCAGTGAAGGTCGCGGAGCATCTCGACGAGGCGGAACATCTCGTGCCGGCGCGCTGCGTCCGACTCGAAGAGCTCCTCGAAGTGCGAGATCGGGTCGAAGACGAGGCGCGTGGCAGAGTACTTCCGGAGCAGCGGGGGCAGCTCGTTCCGGATGGTATTGATCGTGAGGTTGTAGTTCGTCGGGTCGAGCTTGAGCACGAAGAACGAGGCGTTCCGGTACGGCTGCACGTCCCACCCCTTCATCGCCATGGAGCGGACGATCCCCTCGTCGGACTCCTCGAACGAGATGTAGATCGCAGCCTCCCCGCGGCAGAGTCCCTCCCAGATGAAGTGCAGGGCGTACGTGGTCTTGCCCGTGCCGTAGCTCCCGATGATGGCTGTGATCGATCCGAGGACGAGCCCGCCCGAGAGCATCCCGTCGAGCTCCGCGATCCCCGTGCCGACCCGCTCAAGCCCGTCGCCTTCCGTCTCCGACATCTCAGATGATCAGGCGGATGTTGTTCACCTCGAAACCGAGGGCGGGCGAGATCTTGATCGAGAACTTGACCAGGTCGTTCTCCTCGAGGTGGGTCATGACCCCCCGGAACTTCTCGAAGAACATCACCCGCTGCCGGCGGGCCGCGACCGACTCCTCCCAGCGGTACAGGATCACCGAGTCCGCGATGTCGGCCACCTCCTGGACCCGGGCGCGGTCAAGGATCCCCTGGGTGAGAAGGAGGTAGATCGTCGAGTTCCATCGCTTGGAGACCCGCTGGAGCCCGCGCAGGTACGCGGCGAGCTCCTTCCAGTCGCCCGGCTCCGAGTACGAGACGGCGAGCTCGGTCAGCGAGTCGAGGATGATCAGGGACCGCTCCGGCGCGGTCTCGAGGACGGACGAGAGGCGCATGAGCGTCGACGCGTGCTCGGAGCGGCGCGTGAGGCGGGTGATCAGGTCGTCCGAGGTGTACCACTCGTTCGGCACGGACGAGGTCTCGAAGTACTGCTCCGAGAGGTCGCTGAACCGGACGTAGTCCGACTCGAGCTCCGAGGCGAGGACCTCGTCGAACGAGAGCCCCACCTCGCGCCGGACGTCCTCCTTCATCTTGGTGAAGGTGATGTACAGGATCTCCGAGGGCAGGTACGGGTTCTCCGGGTCGCGCCGCCTGAGCATCGCGAGGTTGATGATCGAGGTATAGACGAACTCGAATGTCCCGGCGCCGATGTCGCCGAGCAGGAGCATGACCGATCCCGGGGGCACGCCCCCTTCCATCACGGGGTCGAACGAGCCGATCCCCGTCGGCATTCTCAGGGGGGCCGCGGCCGCGCGCTCCATCCCATGATTGTCACTCGTCCGCTCGATAAATGTTTGTAATTGTTGATTCGGGGATCGTCCGTCTCGAAACCACATCGGATGGTTAAAGTATCCCGAAGTTCAGACGTTCCCCTTGAAACAGCCCGCTGCGTCGGTGAGCGGCCGGGCTCGTGCCGGGGGTCGTTTCCGCGTGGAGTTGCCGCGCCTGAGAAAGAAGAAGCAGGAAGATACGAGAATCCTGTCGCCGCCTCCTGATGCCAGGCCCATGGAAGCGCCGAAAGAGCGTGGCAGGCTGATGGCCCGGACCAAGCCCGAGGCGCCGATCGTCGAGTACGACCCGGCCGTCCACGGCTCCCTCGTCGACCGCCTGCTCCCCGAGGAGTTCGACCTGATCGAGCAGTACTGGGTCGACGAGGGCTGCTCCCAGGTCAACATCGTCTATAACCGCCGGACCAAGCAGGAGGAGTACATCCTCTACGAGCCGACGCTCACGCCGTTCGAGTACGAGCTGATCGAGCGCGTCTTCGACGACCTGCGCGACGTCCTGATTCTGACCGACGCCGAGGTCGACGAGGACAAGCGGATCCTGCTCTTCCGGAAGATGGAGGGGCTCTTCGAGGAGTACGGGATCCAGCTCGAACAGATCCCGCTCTTCAAGCTCCGCTACTTCCTGGTCCGGAACTTCATCGGCTGGTCCCGGCTCGAGCCGCTGATGAAGGACCCGAACATCGAGGACATCTCCTGCGACGGCAACGAGATCCCGATCTTCCTGTACCACCGGAAGTACCGGAACATCCGGACCAATATCCGGTTCGACGAGGAGGCCCTGATCTCGCTCGCCATCAAGCTGGCCCAGCGGTCGGGCAAGCATGTCTCGATCGGCAACCCCATGATCGACGCGACGCTTCCCGACGGCTCGCGCCTGCAGCTGACCCTCGGCAGGGAGGTGACGACTCGCGGGACCTCGTTCACCATCCGGAAGTTCCGCGAGGAGCCGTTCACCCCGGTCGAGCTGATGGAGCACCACACCTTCAGCCCCGAGGCGCTCGTCTACTTCTGGCTCGCGATCGAGAACGCGAAGTCCCTGATCTTCATCGGCGGCACGGCCTCGGGCAAGACGACCTCCCTCAACGCGGTCTCACTCTTCATCACCCCGCTCGCGAAGGTGATCTCGATCGAGGACACGCGCGAGATCACGCTCTACCATGACAACTGGATCGCCTCCGTGACGCGCGAGTCGGTGGCCGAGGCCAACGCGACGATCGACATGTTCGCCCTTCTCAAGGCTGCCATGCGGCAGCGGCCCGAGTACATCCTGGTCGGGGAGGTCCGCGGCCACGAGGCCCAGACGCTCTTCCAGGCGATGAACACGGGCCACACCACCTTCTCGACCATGCACGCGGGCTCGGTCGACGCGGCCATCCACCGGCTCGAGTCCGAGCCCCTGAACGTGCCGCGGAACATGCTCCAGGCGCTGAACATCATCTCGATCCAGGCCCTGATCTACCAGGGGACGGCCCGCGTCCGCCGCTGCCAGGAGATCGTCGAGGTGATCGGCATCGACCCGTCGACGGGCAACCTCCGGGTCAACAACGTCTTCACCTACGACCCCGTGCGCGACCTGCTCAACTACACGGGCCGCTCGCAGGTCTTGGCCTCCATCACCGAGAAGCGGGGGTGGACCCGCGAGCAGCTCGACGCCGAGATCGGGGTCCGCAAGCGCCTCCTGATCGCGATGCACGAGCAGCGGATCCGCGATTACCGCTCCGTGTCAAGGATCTTCCAGAGTTACTACATCGACTCCGCGAGCGTGATGGACCACATCGACGACCTCCGGCAGGCGATCGCGTGATCTTCGGCCGGCAGGTCCAGGCCTGGGTGGCCAGGGACCCGGCCCGGTTCCAGCGGCTGAACGCGGACCTGATCTCGACCCGGTCGGGGGTCACGGTCGAGCACTACCTCTCGAACGCGATCCTGGCCTCGGGCGTGGTCGCGCTCGTCTTCCTGATAATCGGGTACATCGTGACGGGGTTCGTCATCGCCTTCACCGCGGCGAAGGGCACGTCGTTCACGAACCCGACGGGCGTCCACCTGCCGTACATGGTCGGCCCCATCCCGATGTCGGCGATCGTGCAGGTGGTCGGCGCCGGCGTCGGCGCGCTGCTGGCGGCGGCCATCACGTACATGATCGCGCTCCAGTGGCCGGCGATCACCAAGGGGATGCGCGCCTCGAAGATCAACATGACCCTCCACAACGCGGTCGCGTACATGTACGCGATGCGCAAGGGGGGCGCCGAGCTCCTGGTCATCTTCCGGTCGCTCTCGGAGAACGCGAACGTCTACGGCGAGGTCGCGCTCGAGTTCCGCCAGATCGTCCGCGACGCCGACTTCTTCGGCCTCGACGTGGTCTCGGCCATCCACCAGCTCCACATGACCACGCCGTCGAACAAGCTCAAGGACTTCCTGCAGGACCTCCTCTCGGTGATCGAGTCCGGCGGCGACATGGCCAACTTTCTCGAGACGAGGGTCCACCTCTTCCAGGAGGACGCCCGGTACGAGCAGAAGAACTTCCTCGGCTTCCTCGCGATGGTGGCCGAATCGTACGTCACGCTCTTCGTCGCGGGCCCGCTCTTCCTGATCATCATCATGGTCGTGATGGGGATGATGGGCGGCGCGGCCGTGAACCAGCTCGTGGCCGTGATCTATCTGATGCTCCCGATCGGGACCACGATCTTCATGGTGATGATCGACCTGGTCTCGATCAAGACCGAGCAGGTCACCCGGGGCGGTGACCGGTCGACCGGGCAGGAGTTCACGGACGTCACGGTCAACGCCGCCGGGGGCGAGGAGCACCTCTTCGCCCGCCTGCTCAAGTACGACCAGGCCGCGGGGGTCCGCCGGTTCCTCAGCGACCCCCTCCGGGCGTTCACGAGCAGGCCGGCCAGGATCTTCTTCCTGACGGTCCCGATCGGGGTCGGGTACATGGTCTTCATGATCTCGCGGATCCAGTGGATCGGCAACCTCGAGGCCTACATCGGCGCGATCGACGACCATATCGCGATCGGTCTCCTGATCGTCCTGCTGCCGTACGCGATCTTCTACGAGGTCTGGCGCCGGCGTCTCTCGGGGATCGAGTCGGCGATCCCCGAGTTCCTCGACCGGATGGCCGGGATTAACCAGGTCGGTCTCACGGTCGGGCAGGCGCTGGGGATCATGCAGAGCGCGAACCTCGGCGTCCTGTCGTATGAGATCAAGCGAATCAACCGGGACATGGACTGGGGCGCGAACTTCTCCGAGGCCCTGCTCCGGTTCGGCGAGCGGGTCTCGACCCCGATCATCGCGCGGATGGTCATCCTTATCACGCGTGCCTCGGAGATGTCGGCCCAGATCAACCAGGTCCTGAACATCGCCGCCTCGGACACGCGGATGTCCGAGGTCCTGAAACGGGAGCGGCTCGGCGAGATGTTCATCTACGTCGCGATCATCTACCTCTCGTTCCTGGTCTTCATCTTCGTGATCGCCACCCTGAACGCACAGTTCCTGACCGAACTGGCCAAGGTCGACACCGCCAGCGTCTCGCAGGCCGGCGGGGCCTTCTCGGGCCTGGGCCAGATGCCGCTCGGCCTTCTCCAGGTGATGCTCTACCACGCGGTCCTGATCATGGGCTTCTTCTCGGGCCTGATCGCCGGGCAGATGGGCGAGTCCTCGGTCAGGTCGGGAGTCAAGCACGCCTGCATCATGCTTCTCGTCGGGCTCATCGCGTTCAACACGGTCGCCTCGCCGCCGCTGCCGACCTGATCGGCTCCCGATACCCTTATCCCGGAAGAGGGCTGAAGCTGGCACGGTGATAGAGCTATGTGTAGCGTAGGCGGACCCATGGACGTCGAGTACGACGAGCGCGTGAAGGGCAAGCGGTTCCGCTGCCGGGACTGCGGCGAGTCCTTCGAGGGGGTCGGCAAGCACCCGGTCTGCCCGTCGTGCCAGTCGGACGCGGTCGACGCGACCTGAAGAACACGGATGTTCTGCCCCCTCGGCGACGGCTACCTCGTGCTCGAGGGCGCTTCATCGTTTCTCGCGGTGGGACGGGCGCTCCGGCGCCTGCCGCTCTGCATCGAGACCGTCGAGAGCGAGGTCGTCCAGGGCCTCGATTCCGACGACCTCGTCGCGGCCTCCGCCCCGTCGGGCGGCCCCCTCGCGCCGGCCCTCATGCTGATCGAGCTGGTGCGCCGGTACGGGATGCCGCTCGTTGTGCTGCCCAGGGACCACCCGGGGTCGCGGCGTCTCGGGATCGTCGTCTCCGCGGGGCCCGTGGTCCGGATCGCCTGCGACATCCAGCGCGGCACTCACCCCGAGCAGGACGTCCTCTGTGGCGCCGACGAGTTTGCCGGTCTCGTCCTCCGGGGGATTCCCGGAGGGGTCGAGGTCGAGGGCGGGCCGCCCGGTCTCGCGATCCGGACCGTGCCGCCCCTCTCGACCGGGATCTGAACGGGCCGTCCTGCAGGCCGAACGAAGAATACAAACACTTAATATGCCACTTTTCGCCAAACTATAGAGTGTAAGGAGGGTTGGATGAAGGTTGAGGTGTTAGAGAGCATCAAGAAGACGGAGGACGAGTATAAGGCCGCGATCAGCCAGGCCGACGCCGAGCGGCGGAAGAACGTGCAGAACGCCGAGCTCGAGGCCGACAACCTGATCGCGAAGGCGACCATGAACGCCGAAGAGTACCGCAAGCAGAAGCTCGCCGAGGCCCACGCCGAGGCGGACAACCGCCACGTCGAGATCATCAAGACCGGCGAGGCCCGGGCGGCCGAGCTTCGGGAACGGGGCCGCCGGAACATGGGCGACGCAGTCGCCCTTCTCGTCACCCGGCTCAAGGGAGCCCTCGATGCCGGCGCCTGAAACGGAGAGTCCCTGATGCTCGCTCCAGAGCAGATGAGCCGGCTCATGATCGCGGGGACCAAGGAGCAGATGGGACCCGTGATCGCCGAGCTCTACCGGCGCCGGCTCTTTCACATCGAGGACTTCGTCGGCCAGGAGGAGTACGCCGGGTTCAAGCTCGGCATGCCTCTCGAGGGGGCGACCGAGGCCTCGGTGGATCTCCTGACGATCCGGGCGGCCTCGAGCGCGTTCGGTGTCGAGTCCGACGGCGTCCCCGCGGCCCGCCGGGTCTCGGGACCGGAGCTCCGACAGCGGATCCAGACCGAGCTGCCCGAGATCGACGCACAGGCCGACGAGCTCGCGGCACGCCGCACGCGGCTCGACACCCGCTCCCGGGAGCTCGAGGCACGGATCGCCGAGCTCGAACCGTTCACGGCCGTCTCCATCCCGCTCGAGTACTATCGTGGATACGAGAACCTCGCGGTCTTTGCCGGGCGGGTCCCCGCGGACGTCGCGATCACGGCCCCCCACGAGAAGGAGTTCTCGGGCTCCAAGAAAGGCGGCTTCCTCGCCGTCTTCACCCCGCTCGCGCACCGGGACGAGGTCGAGCGGCAGCTCCAGGAGGCCGGGTTCACCCCCGTCTCCATCCCGGACGAGACCGGGATCGCGGCGGACGCGATCACCCGGTACCGTGAGGAACAGAAGTCCATCGCGACCGAACTCGAGTCGATCGACCGACAACTCCAGGGGCTGAAGGAGATCCACGCCTCGTTCCTTCTGGCGGCGGACGAGCTCCGGCGGGCCGATGTCGAGCAGGCCGAGGCGCCGCTCCGGTTCGCGGTCACGGACCTCGCGTTCGTGGCCGAAGGCTGGGTGCCGAAGGCCGAGGCCGCCGAGATCACGGCCTCGCTCGAACGGGTGACCGGCGGGAAGATCCACGTCGAGGAGCTCCCGATCGACTTTGTGCACGATAGCGTCCCGGTCGAGTTCAACAACCCGTCGTTCGCGCATCCGGCCGAGATGTTCATGGACGTCTACTCGCGTCCGAACTACCGCGAGATCGACCCGACGCTCATGGTCTCGATCGTCTTCCCGATCTTCTTCGGGATCATCCTCGGGGACGTCGGGTACGGCATTATACTGCTCGCGATCGCTCTCCTTGGGCGGAGGTATCTCAAGACCGAGGGCTGGACGCTGCTGCTCAACAACCTGCGGAACGCCTCGATCTCTTCGATCATCTTCGGCGTGATCTACTCGGAGTTTTTGGGATTCGCGCTTCCCTGGGAGCCGTTGCTCTTCTCCCGCCACCTGAACATCGGCGGCGGCGAACACGGGCACGGGCCCGATGCGGCAGCCCTGCTTATCGTCTCGGTCTGGATCGGCATTCTGTACATCACGCTCGGGCGTATCATCTCGATCGTGAATCACTGGCGGATGGACCACGGCTCGCACCGGACCAAGGCGATCATCGCTCAGACGGGCTGGCTCGCGTTCATGTGGGGCCTTCTGATCGTGATCTGGTCCATGTTCCCGATCCCGTACATGCTTGACCTGACCACGCTGGGCAACGTCGTTCCCCTGATCGGGCTTCGGCCGGCCGCGCTCGTCGGCATCGTGATGATCCTCTATGGGCTCGTCGCGATCGGGCTGGACAACGCGTTCGAGCTCGTCGAGGCGCCCACGGTCATCTCGCACGTCCTCAGCTTCGCCCGTCTCATCGCGGTTGGGCTCTCGTCCGTCGCGATTGCGATGGTCGTGAACTACATCTCGATCGGAATGATGATCGAACCGGCGCTCGCAAACCTGACCCCGGTCGGCATCGTACTGATCATCGTCGGCATCGTCGTGTTTTTGTTCGGCCACGCGCTGAACACCGCCCTCGGTATCCTCGGCGGCGGGCTGCACTCGATCCGTCTACACTATGTCGAGTTCTTCACCAAGTTCTACAAGGGTGGAGGACGCAAGTACAATCCCTTTGGAATGAATCGACTGTATACTTCGGAGGAATAAAGAAATGGTTGATGTTAGCACTGCCGTCATGACGGTTGAAATGATTCAGGCATCGCAGGCAGGACTCAAGGCCATCGGCGCGGGACTCGCCGTCGGGTTGACCGGAATCGGCACCGGCATCGCCGAGATGAGTATCGGCGCAGCCGCCGTTGGCGCAACCGCAGAGAACCGCGACCTCTTCGGTCTGTCCCTGATCTTCACCGTCATTCCCGAGACGATCGTCATCTTTGGGCTTGTCGTTGCGATGCTGCTCCTGTTCTCCTAGAGGAGCAAATTATGGGACTGGAAGCAGTCGTCCAGGAGATCCAGCAGAAAGGGCGGACCGAGGCGGACCGGATCCGGCACGATGGGATGATGGAGTCCGAGCGGATCCTGCGCGATGCGCAGCGCCGCTCGGACGAGATCAAGTTGCAGGCCGAGCACGACGTGGCCCGCCAGGTCGAGCACGTGCTCGCCCAGGAGACCTCGTCCGCGAACCTGGTGACGAAACGGGCGACCCTGAACGCCGAGAAGGAGCTCCTGGACCAGGTCTACGGGGCAGCCCTCGCGGCGATCAGAAAGGAGCCCGTCTCGTTCCACGAGCACGCGCTCCGGAACCTGCTCGAGACCGCGAAGGCCGAGATCGGCGGGGGACGCGTCCGCGTGAACCCGGCCGACCGTCCGATCGTCGAGGCGCTCGTCAAGGAGCCCGGCTTCGCCGGCTTCACTGTCGGGCCGCCGTCCGAGATCGAGGGCGGGCTCATCGCTGAGTCCGCCGATGGCGCCTTCCAGGTCGACCACTCGTACCGCACCTATCTCGACCGCGTCTGGGAGTCCTCGCTCAGGGATGCCTCGGATATACTCTTCGGGTGAGGTGAGCCGGCCATGGCAGAAATGACGTCAGGACCGGCCCCCTACATCTACGTGAGCACTCGCCTCCGCGTCAGGAAGGCGAAGCTCCTGCGTCCCGAGGACTACCTCCGCATGCTGAACATGAGCCTGCCCGGGATCACGCGGTATATCGAGGAGCTCGAGTACAAGACCGAGATCGACGAGCTCTCGCCGTCGTTCTCGGGTGTCGACCTGCTTGAGGTCGCGCTCTCCTGGAACCTTGCGAAAGAGTACCAGAACGTCCTGTCGCTGGCGCCCGGGACCATGCACGCGTTCACGGCCGCCTATCTTCGCCGCTGGGACATTGCGAACCTGCTGACGATCCTCCGGGGGCGTACGCAGGGCTTCAAGCCCGGCAAGATCAAGGAGGTCCTGATCCCGGCGGGTAGCTTGGACCGGGTGGCACTCGACCGGCTCGTGACTGAGGAGTCGCCCGAGCGGATCGTCGAGGGCCTGCGTGGGACCCCCCTGTACCCGGTGGTCCAGCGGGAACTCCCGGGCGCGCTCGAGACCGGATCGTTCGCCCGCTTTGAGAACGAGCTATACAAGCAGTATTACGCGAACCTGATCCGGGTGGCCCGTTCGGGGATCAAGGGCGGGCACGAGTTTCTCCAGTACATCCTGCTTGAGATCGACATTACGAACATGCAGAATCTCTGGCGGTTGCGCGCCGGCGGCGCGGTCGAGGAGGTCCACGACTTCATGATCGCGGGCGGGAGGATCCCCGTTTCTGAGCTCGAGCGGATCGCGGCGATCGAATCGGTCGACGAGATCGTCGATAGCCTGAAGAAGCGGACGAATATCGCACAGCTCCAGGACGCGGTCGAGGAGCTCCGCTGCGGGTGCTCGGTCAGGGAGATCGAGAGCCGCCTGACCCGGTTCAAGCTCGAGCTGATGGACCGCATGAGCCGTCGGTACCCGTTCTCGATCTCGCCCGTGCTCGTCTACCTCGAGCGGAAACGCTACGAGGTCTACAATCTCCGGGCCATCGCCCGGGGCAAGGCGGCGAACCTGGCGCCCGAGCGGATTCAGGAGTATCTGGTGATCTAGATGGAGATCGCAGTCATCGGCTCGAGCGAGTTCATCCTCGGGTTCCGGCTCGCCGGGATCCACAAGACCTTCGCGGTCGACGACGAACCGCACCTTATCGACGCGGTCAATCAGGCCGTCGCCGACCCCGATGTCGGCATCCTCGTCCTCTCCGCGAGCGACATGGAGCGCGTCCCACGGCGTCTCCGCACGCAGCTCGAGGAGTCCGTCCGGCCGACCGTGATCGCGATCGGCGGCGACGAGGGGGGCATGTCCCTCAGAGAGAAGATAAAGCGTTCAGTGGGTGTTGATCTGTGGAAGTAACCGAAATACAGAACCAGGCCGGCGGCGTCCTCAAACGCATCGCCGGGCCGGTCGTCACGGCGGTCGGGCTCGACGCCCACATGTACGACGTCGTGAAGGTCGGCAACGAGGAGCTGATGGGGGAGGTGATCAAGGTCGACGGCGAGGCCATCATCATCCAGGTCTACGAGGACACGACGGGCCTGCGACCCGGCGAGCCGGTCTCGAACACGGGCCTCTCGCTCGCGGTCGAGCTCGGCCCGGGCCTCCTGACCTCGATCTACGACGGGATCCAGCGCCCGCTCGAGGTGCTCGTCGACAAGATGGGCTCGTTTGTCGAGCGCGGCGTATCGGCGCCGGGCATCCCCCTTGACAAGAAGTGGGAGTTCAAGCCGATCGCGAAGGTCGGCGACGAGGTCGGCCCCGGGTCGATCATCGGCGAGGTCCAGGAGACGAACATCGTCCACCGGATCATGGTCCCGCCGAATGTCAGGGGCGGGCGGATCGCGTCGATCCAGGGCGGCAGCTACACGGTCGAGGAGACGGTCGCGACCCTCGAGGACGGCACGGGGATCCAGATGCTCCAGCGGTGGCCCGTCCGGGTGCCGCGCCCCGTCCGCGAGAAGAAGAACCCGACGATCCCGCTCATCACGGGCCAGCGGATCCTCGACGGCCTCTTCCCGATCGCCAAGGGCGGCACGGCCGCGATCCCCGGGCCGTTCGGCTCGGGCAAGACGGTCACGCAGCAGCAGCTCGCCAAGTGGTCCGATGCCGAGATCGTGGTCTATATCGGCTGCGGCGAGCGCGGCAACGAGATGACCGAGGTGCTGACCGAGTTCCCCGAGCTCCAGGACCCGAAGACAGGCAAGCCGCTCATGGAGCGGACGATCCTGATCGCGAACACCTCGAACATGCCCGTCGCGGCGCGAGAGGCCTCGGTCTACACCGGGATCACGATCGCCGAATACTTCCGCGACATGGGCTACGACGTCTCCCTGATGGCCGACTCGACCTCGCGCTGGGCCGAGGCCATGCGCGAGATCTCGAGCCGGCTCGAGGAGATGCCCGGCGAAGAGGGGTACCCCGCGTACCTCGCGGCACGGCTCGCCGAGTTCTACGAGCGCTCCGGCCTTGTGACCACGCTCAACGGCGACTCGGGATCGGTCTCGGTCATCGGCGCAGTCTCGCCGCCCGGCGGCGACTTCTCCGAGCCGGTGACGCAGAACACGCTCCGAATCGTCAAGGTCTTCTGGGCTCTCGACGCGAAGCTCTCGCAGCGGCGCCACTTCCCGTCGATCAACTGGCTCAACTCCTACTCGCTCTACCTGGACTCGCTCGGAGACTGGTACGACAGGGAGGTCTCGCCCGAGTGGAACATCCTCCGGTCGTGGGCCATGGAGATCCTCCAGAAGGAGGCCGAACTCCAGGAGATCGTCCAGCTCGTCGGTTCGGACGCGCTTCCCGAGGCCGAGCAGATCACGATCGAGGTGGCACGGCTGATCCGCGAGGTCTTCCTCCAGCAGAACGCCTACGACCCCGTGGACACGTTCTGCTCGATGACCAAGCAGTACGACATGATGAAGGCGATCCGAGCCTACGCGGACCAGGCCTACGCGGCCCAGGCGGCCGGCGTGCCGCCGACGCAGATCATCACGATCAGGGCCAAGAACGATCTGCCCCAGATCAAGTTCACGAAGGACTACGAGCCCATGCTCGACGGGATCATGAAGGCGATGGACGCGGAATTCACCCAGCTGAGGTCGAGCGCATGAAGGAGTACCGGACCATCAACCGGATCGCCGGACCCCTGCTCTTCGTCGAGAAGACGGAGCCGATCGGGTACCAGGAACTCGTGAACATCACGCTCGCGGACGGCTCGACCAAGCGCGGCCAGGTGCTCGACACCTCGGACGAGCTCGTGGTCGTGCAGGTCTTCGAGACGACGACCGGCATCGGCCGCGACTCGGGCGTCCGGTTCACGGGCGAGGCGATCAAGATGCCGGTGGGCCAGGAGATGCTCGGCCGGATCCTCTCGGGCGGCGGCAAGCCGATCGACGGCGGCCCCGAGATCGTGCCCGAAAAAAGGCTCGATATCACGGGCGCCGCGATCAACCCGTACGCCCGCGGCATGCCGGCAGACTTCATCCAGACCGGTATCTCGACCATCGACGGCACGAACACGCTCGTGCGCGGTCAGAAGCTCCCGGTCTTCAGCGCCGCGGGCCTGCCCCACAACAACGTCGCGCTCCAGATCGCCCGCCAGGCCAAGGTGCCGGGGTCGGTCGAGTCGTTCGCTGTGGTCTTCGCTGCCATGGGGATCACGAAGGAGGAGGCGAACGCGTTCATGCAGGACTTCGAGCGCACGGGAGCCCTCGAGCGCGCCGTGGTCTTCCTGAACCTCGCCGACGACCCGGCCGTGGAGCGGATCATCACCCCGCGCCTGGCCCTGACGACGGCCGAGTACCTGGCGTTCGAGCTCGGGATGCACGTGCTCGTCATCCTGACGGACATGACCAACTACTGCGAGGCGCTCCGGCAGATCGGCGCGGCCCGCGAAGAGGTGCCGGGCCGGCGTGGGTATCCTGGATACATGTACACGGACCTCGCCTCGATCTACGAGCGGGCCGGGATGATCAAGGGCCGCAAGGGCTCGGTCACGCAGATCCCGATCCTGACCATGCCCGGCGACGACATCACGCACCCGATCCCCGACCTCACGGGCTACATCACCGAGGGCCAGATCGTGATCTCGCGCGAGCTCCACCGCAAGGGGATCTACCCGCCGATCAACGTGCTGCCCTCGCTCTCGCGGCTCATGAACCTCGGGATCGGCGCGGGGCACACGCGCGAGGACCACAAGAAGGTCTCGGACCAGCTCTACGCGGCGTACGCCGAGGGCAACGACCTCCGCGGCCTGGTCGCCATCGTCGGCAAGGACGCGCTCTCCGAGCGCGACCGCATGTTCCTCGAGTTCGCGGACATCTTCGAGGGCCGGTTCGTCCGGCAGGGGATCGACGAGGACCGGACCATCGGCGAGGGCACGCTCGACCTCGGCTGGGATCTCCTCGCGACGCTGCCGGTCGAGCAGCTCAGCCGCATCGACCGCGAGTTGATCGAGAAGTACCACCCGAAGTTCCGGGCGAAGTGAGGGATCCATGGCACTCCGCGACATCAAGCCCACCCGGTCCGAGCTGATCAACCTAAAAAGGCGGATCCAGCTCTCGGAGCGAGGCTACAAGATCCTGAAGATGAAGCGGGACGGGCTGATCCTGGAGTTCTTCAAGGTGCTCGGCCAGGCCCGGAGCTCGCAGGACGCGCTGAACGCGGCCTATGCCCGGGCCGAGGAGATGATGGCCGTCGCGAACACGGTCGAGGGCGCGATCGGGGTCAAATCGGCCGCGTTCTCGGTCAAGGAGGTCCCGCAGATCGGAGTCAAGCAGAAGAACATCATGGGCGTCGTGGTCCCCGAGATCCGCGGATCGTCCGTGACGAAGCCGCTCGTGGACCGTGGCTACGGGGTGCTCGGCACCTCGACCACGATCGACGAGACGGCAGCGGCCTTCGAGGACCTGGTCGAGCAGATCATCCGCTCGGCCGAGATCGAGACCACGATGAAGCGCCTGCTCGAGGAGATCGAGAAGACCAAGCGGCGCGTCAACGCGCTCGAGTTCAAGGTGATACCCGAGCAGGCCGAGGCCCGCGACTTCATCAAGATGCGGCTCGACGAGATGGAGCGCGAAGAGCTCTTCCGCCTGAAGCGGATCAAGGCCCGCTCCCAGGCGTGAGATCGGGGGCGCGGGGACCTTCATCCCAGCCCTTCTCCTTTCTGTCCTATCCGGCGCGGACGGGCGACCTCATCGGTTCGACCGCTCTCTTCGGCTCGTCACCGCTGATCCTGCTATCGAACGGCGACTTTCTCTCGAGTAATCCGGCATGCAGGAGCGGTGGGCCAGGACAGCGGTGTGGGCCGCCTCCTCGAGGAGGGGGGCGCGGCGTCGCAGCTCTCCGAGAGAGGATCGGATGGTAGCCGCGACCCGCCCCCGCATGGTCCGCCCTCGTAACCGCCCGGGCACCTTCGCTCGACGACGGGCCCGGGGACCCGGTCTTCCCAGGCGGGGTGGTCCCGTTACGGGTGTGCCGGGGCGCCGCCCTGGCGGCTAGCTGCAGCCGCTCCAGCCGCAGTGCTTGCAGATCCCCTGGTTGCACCCCTCGCCGAAGTCGAGGGGTTCACGGCAGTCGGGGCAGAGGCGCCTGCCGTCGCCGCGCCCCTCCACCTGCCGAACCTCCCAGTCCCCGAGGGTCGTGATGCTCTCGTTGCGCGCCGAGAGCTCGATGCAGCGGCCCACGACATCGGCGCAGGAGTGCCCCTCCGACGCGGCGTTCTTGACCGCGGAGATACAGGAGACCTTCGCGAACTGCCGGACGAATTTCTGGTACGGCACCCCGTTCTGGAGCCCCGTGCTGATGGCGCGGCCCATCGCGTTGCTGCTCGCCTCGCACCCACCCTGGCCCACGGTCCGGATGAAGACCTCCATTGGCTTTCCGTCCAGGAGGTTCACGGTCACGTAGAGGCGGCAGCAGCCCGACTGGCAGAGGTACGTCCGGCCCGCGAGCTCCTTGGGGCGCTCGATCGGGAGATGCGGGACCACCGTTGGCCGTGCCTCGGTCATCTCCTCGGCGACCCCGGATGACTCCGGCGTTGCCGTCTCCTTGAGGGCGAGGACGACCGTCTCGCGGCTCCCCGTCCGGTAGATCGTGATCCCCTTCAGCCCGAGCCGCCAGGCCATGACGAGGGCCGCCGCGCAGTCCTCCTTCGTCGCTGTGGACGGCATGTTGACGGTCTTGCTGATAGAGGCATGGACGTGCCGCTGGAAGCTCGCCTGCATCCTGACGTGGTCCTGCCAGGAGATGTCGAGCGCGGTCTTGAAGAGCCGCCGGAACCCCTCCGGGAGCCAGGCGAGGTCCTGGACCGTGCCGGCCTCGTGGACGTGCGCGACGACCTCGTCGGCACGCGCCGCGAGCTCCTCTCCCCGGAGCCCCATCCCCGCGAGGGCCGACTCGAGCGCCTCCCGAAAGACCGGGTTGACGATCACGAACGTCTTGCCGACCGTGTTCCTCCGGGTATAGGCGTACGAGAAGACCGGCTCGATCCCGCTCGAGCAGCCCGCGAGGAGCGAGATGGTCCCGGTGGGGGCGACCGTCGTTATGGCCGCGTTCCGGACCGGGTCGGTCCAGACGCTCCCCTCGGCGGCCGGGAACGGCCCCAGCGCCTCCGCACGCGCGCGCGATGCCGCCACGGTCGCCTCGGTGATCCGCTCCATCACCTCCTCGCACCAGGCCCGCCCCTCGTCCGAGTCGTACGGAAGGCCCAGCATCAGCATGGCATCGTGGACTCCCATGACCCCGAGGCCAATCTTTCGCGTGCGGCGCGTCGCCTCCTCGATCTGCGGTATCGGGTAGACGTTCCTGTCGATGACCAGGTCGAGGAACCGCGCGGCCATCTGTGCCGCGGCGGCGACCTCGTCCAGGTCGATCGCCCCGTCGCGGACGAACGCGGCGAGGTTGATGCTCCCGAGGACGCAGCTCTCGAAGGGGAGGAGTGGCTGTTCGCCGCAGTTATGGACGACGACCCCGTTCGCGTCGAAGGCATTGACGCCCGGTACCTGCACGTCGAAGACTTCTTCCTCTCCGTCGGCCTCGATCGTCGCGATCGTCGCCACGAAACGCTCCTGGTTGAGCGCGCGCGAATACGACGCGAGCGCCTGGTCCAGGGCCTCTCGTTTCCGGGCATGGACGAAGCCCACGCGGTCCCGGAACCGGACGAGGTTCTCGCCGGCGATCACCAGTTCGTACTGTGAGCGGGTCCAGTACGGCCGTGATCCTCCTCGCCCATCGGGCAGCACGGTGAACCTGGCCTCCCGGCGCGGGTAGATGCGGGAGACAATTCCGAGACGGAGGAGCATCCGCTGGGCGGCGGAGAGGAGCGGGAGCGAACTCTGCCCGAGCCTGACACTGACACCCTTCGCCGTCGAACCCTGGACCGAGCCGTCGCAGTCGAAGAGGCCCGAGAGAAAACCGCGGTATCCGGCGGACGACGCCCGTTCGAGGGCGGGCGTGACGATCTTCTCTCCGGGACTCATCCCGTACGAGGCGGCAATGTCGCGGATGGCGGCGGGCTTCAACCGGCGTTCTCCCCTCCCCCTGACGGCGAACCACCCGGAGAAATCGGAGCGGTGGGCGAGCATAACGGCGCACGCCCCCGCGTGCTCCATCACCGAAACCGCGCCCGAATCGCTCTCCCAGGCCGAGAGGACACCCGCGTCGGATATCAGCGTGCCGTCGCCGACGAGCATGCCCAGGAGGTATCCTTCGTCCCGGGTGAGCGGTCCGTCCCACTCCGGCAGGGCCCGATGGTCGTGGAGAAGAACCCGGTCGCCAGGCCCGAGATCCCCCGCCTGTATCCACTCGGTCTCCGTGCGGTAGCGGGTCAGGATCCTGACCCGGCAGACCGGGTGATCCCGGGTGAGCCTGACGCTATGGCCCTCTTTCGTGGCGAGCCTCACCACCTTCTTCGTTCCTGTCGGGAAGAAGCCCACGGGCCCCGATCGGAAGAGCCTGCCGTTCAACGCCGCATCGAATGCCGTTCCGATGAGGTCGGCGACCTGCCGGGGCCCCGCGCCCGTCATCACCCAGGTGGTGGCCGTGACGCAGGGGTTCGTCGTGTCGATCGGCCCGAGCTGCGGGGTCGGGTTCCGCCGGTTGATCTCGTCGTAATAGAGGATCCCCGGCTCGCCGTTGGTCCAGATCCCGTCCACGATCCCCGTCCAGATCTCCCCGACCGTCACCTCGTCGCCGGTGACGGGATGGACGAGCCAGGTGGCATCGAACTCCTCTCGCTCGACGAGTTCCATGAACCGGTCGTCGACCATGACGGAGAGGTTGAAGTTGGCCACGTCCCCCTCCTCGTGCTTCATGGCGATGAACTCCAGGATGTCCGGGTGCCAGACGTTCAGGATCCCCATGTTCGCGCCGCGGCGCCGCCCCCCCTGCTTTATGACGTCCGTGGCCGCGTTGAAGACGCGGATGAACGAGATCGGGCCCGAGGCGACGCCGTCGGTGGACTGCACGGGCGACCCCGCGGGGCGGATGTGCGAGAAGTTGTACCCGGTCCCGCCCCCCGTCTTGTGAATGATCGCGCCGTACTTCATGGAGTCGAAGATACCGTCGATCGAGTCGGGGACGGGCAGGGTGAAGCAGGCCGAGAGCTGACCGATCTCGGTGCCGGCGTTCATCAGGGTCGGCGAGTTCGGGAGGAACCGGAGGCTGATCATCGCGTCGTAGAACGCGGACCGGTCCTCCTCGTTCTCCGCGAGGGCCGCGGCGACGCGGCGGCAGATGTCCTCGAAGCCCTTCTCCCCCTTTCGCAGGTACCGCGCAGAGAGTATACTGTCAACGACGGGTGATGTGGTCATGCTATTGCCGAACCCCGAGGTCCCCGGAGCCCAGGAGCTCCGGGGTGGTGAACACGGCCGATCGTCCTTGACGGAGACCGGCCTGACAGATCCTATTTCGTCCACAGGTAGATGAGCTAGACGATCGCCCCGTCCATGCCAACCCTGATGTCCCGGAGCGTCGAACCCTCCTGCATGCGCCCAATCCCTGGCACGGCGTTCGTCCTCCTCGTCGCACTCGCGCTCGGCGCGGGCTGCACCACGGCCCCGGGCGGCCTCGCGACGTACCAGCAGCACGGCATCTCGTTCGACTATCCGGCGAGCTGGAACCTCTCGGAGGAACGCGACCCCGACGGCGGATACACCCTGACCCTCGACGCGGGGGGCGGGAACAGCCTCACGGTCTCGACGACACCGAACCTCTCGGCCCGGTTCCTACCGACGGACCGGCTCGACACCCTCGGCGTCTGGGTCGCCGAGAGCCGCGCGCGCCTGCTCAACGTCGGGGCAACCGTGATCGAGGAGCACGACGAGACGGTGGCCGGCAGGCCCGCGCACCGGGTGGTCTCGGCGATCCGGGACGAGGGCGTGGCCTACCGGAGCGCGCTGGTGGTCGTGGCCATCGGCGACACGGGCTACTCGTTCAACCTCTTCGCCCTCCCGGGAGAGTTCGGAGACCTCGAGGACGACCTGCAGCGGGTCCTCTCGTCCTTCCGGGTCGACGGCGCGACCAGGGTCTAGGGGACCGTCCCCCAGGTGCCGCAGACGCAGCAGCCCGCTGCGAGGAGTGCCAGGACGAGCCAGGCGACGAGCAGTCCGGCCGGGATACGCATGGATGACCCCGTCTCCCTCCCGCCGGATATACCTGCGCCCCGCGACCGCGGCGGTCTCGTCCCGGGGAAATGGCGGCGAGGCTTGATGCGGACGGGGAGCCAACGGTGGACGCGATGGACGACGCACGCCTCTGGGAGCTCCAGGCCGGCCGCGCGCTGATGAACCCGACCACCCCCGAGCGCGTGCTCGCGGCGGCGCGCCAGGCCGATGTCTGCGCGGACGACCTCGTCCTCGACCTCGGGTGCGGTAACGGGACGGTGCTTGCCCTGCTGGCCGAGACGTTCGATTGCCGGGGGATCGGGGTCGACTGCCGGCCCGGGGCCGTCCGGGCCGCCCGCGCCCTGGCCCGCGCGCGGGGGCTCGAGGACCGGGTCTCGTTCCGCTGCGACGATGCGGCCATACCCGTCGATCCCGTCCACGGCGCCACGGTCGCGCTCTGCCTGGGGGCGGCCTCGGCCTTCGGCGGGATCGAGGGCGCGATGGGAGCGCTCCGCGCGGCGCTCGAGGACGGCCGGGCGGTCCTCGGTGAGCGGTACTGGCGGACCGAGCGCGTCCCTCCCGAGTTCGCCCGTGACTTCTTCGACTGCGTCACCGAGTTCGAACTCCTCGGGATCGTGCGTGAACACGGCTTCTCCCTCGCCGGCATCGTCCGGTCGACCGAGGCCGACTTCGACGCCTACGAGGCGGACCTTTGGGCCGGGTGCCGCTCGGCGTTGCTGGCCGACCCCGCCGACGACGAGGTCCGGGCGTACCTCGCCCGGGTCCAGGACGAGTACCTGGGGTACGGCCGTGAATTCGTCGGGTGGGCCATGTACGTCCTCTTCTCCGAACCCTGCGCGGAACCCGTCTGAACGGCCGGCTCTCCGTCCCGGTGCCGGCGTGTACCGGAACCTCTCTTTTTTCCGCATAGCCATTCGGAGCGCCGCGCTACCGCGCCGTCACTCAGAAAGCGATGGTCACGCGCCCCTCGTCGACCTCCACCAGCCGCCGTTCGGCCCGGAGAACCCCACCGTCGACCACGAACCCTGCCTCGGCCAGGTAGTCCGCCAGCTGGCCGCGAAAGGCGATGCCGTCGAGGTGGCGGCGCACGGCGGCGAGTACCTCCTCCTTCGCGTCACCGGACGACTGCCCCGTCGCCTCGACTTCGAACTCCGGGCAGATGGCCTGGTAGCGACCGCCCTCGCGGTAGACGACGACCGTGACCACCAGGTCCGCGATCACCGGGCTCCGGCCTCCACCAGTCGCCCGACGACCTGGCCGTGGAACGACCGGGCCAGGCCCGAGCCCGATACGCCCTGGGCGCGGTCGGCCCTCGCCACGATCGGCTGCGTGCCGCCCGGGGGGTGCGTGCCCGCGATGGTCGCCGCCCTCCCCGCTCCTGCCGGGGAAGCCGCGAGGGGCACGAAGGCGAACCGTTTCATGGAGACGACTCTCGCCGCGACCCCTCATCAGCCTGCCGAAATGGACCGGAGACCGGGTGCATCCGGCCGGTCCCTGCGAAGAGACACGGCACGGCTCATCGCCCTCCCCTGCCACGCCTGCCGTCACCGGTGGGCCCGGGATCCCCTTCACGGGGGGCGATCAGCCGACGGGCGCGTGGATCTCGGTCAGTATCTCCTCGGGGGCGACCTCGCTGGGGTCGTTCAGATAGTACTCCCGGATCGGGCCCGTGACCCCGAGCCCGCGCTCCGCGAGCCACGCGAAGAGCCGTTCGTAGGTCTGCGTGCACGCCTCGTACGGGCCGCGATGGAGCGTCTTCGCGAACCGTCCCCCGGGGAGCTCGTAGTACTCCACGTCGCCCCCAGGCCTGACGCGGTTCGCCACCGGGAAGGCGACCTCGAGGTCCGTCTCGCCGGACGCAATCGCCTGCTCGACCTCCCCCGCGCAGGTCTCACGGTAGATGGAGACGGGCGGGCCCGCCGGGATCGCCCCCTTCTCCACGATCACGGCGAAGACCTCCATCAGCATCTCCGGGATGCACGTGTACGGGCCGCGCCGGCGGAGCCCGAGGACGGCCTGGGGCGGGAGCTCGACGATCTCGATCTCGTCCATGGCAATCGGTGGACCGCGGCGGGGATAAGCATGGCGTCCGCCCGCGCGGGCGCACGCCTACCGCGTGATCCGGGCGAGCTGGATCAGGTCCCGGTAGCCGTCGTCGGCGCGGAAGCCGTCACGCCGGATCCCCTCGAAGGCGAACCCGCACGCCTGGAAGAGCCTCAGCGAGCGGTCGTTTCCCTCGACCACGAGGACCTCGAGCCGCACCAGGCCGCGCCGGCTCGCCTCGGCCACCATCGCCTCGACCGCGCGGCGCCCGACTCGCCGGCCCCACCAGGCAGGGTCCAGGTAGATGAAGATCGAGGCCGTGTGCCCGAGCCGGCTCGACGGGTCGGCCGGGATCAGCCCTATCGAGCCCGCGAGGAGGCCGTCGACACGGATCGCCCACCAGACGGCGTCCCCCAGGCCCTGGATATACTGGAGGAAGTCGAGCGACCGCTCGAACGGCACCGGGGGGGCCAGGTCGAGATACCGGGAGACGGCCGTGTCGTTGACGAGCCGGTTGAGGGTGGGAAGGTCACGGTCGGTGACCGGCTCCAGTGAGATCGAGTCCGGCGGGAGCTCGTCGGCATGCTCCCCGGCACGGCGCCGGTCGTCCTGCACCGGGTCGACCGGCGGGACGGCGGGCACGCTCACCGGCCCCGCCCGATGGAGCCGAGGATGCCGCGGACGAGCTGGCGGCCGAGCTGGCCGCCGATCCCTCGAGCGGCGCTCTCGGCGAACGATCCGATCACCTCGGCCGTGTCCGGCGGGCTGCGGCTCCGCGGGGAGCGGGACGCGCTCTTCTTCGCGCGCTCCGCGGGCGCCACGGGCTCCGCAGCGGGTATGCGCTCGGCCAGGCGCTCATAGGCCGAGTCGTGGTCCACGGCCTTCTCGTAGAACCCGGCCACGGGCGACCCCCGCATGACCTCGCGGCGCTCCTCGTCCGTGAGCGGGGCGAGGCGGCTTTTCGGCGGCACGATGAACGCCCGCTCCACGGGCGTCGGCACCCCGTTCGCGTCGAGGACCGAGACAAGCGCCTCGCCGACACCGAGCTCGGTGATCGCGGCGACCGCGTCGAGCCCGGGGTTCGGCCGGAGGGTCTCCGCAGCCGTCCGCACCGCGCGCTGGTCCTTCGGCGTGAAGGCGCGCAGCGCGTGCTGGACCCGGTTGCCGAGCTGGCCGAGCACGCTCTCGGGTAGATCGAGCGGCGACTGGGTCACGAACCAGATACCCACCCCCTTGGAGCGGATCAGCCGGACCATCTGCTCGATCCGGTCGAGGAGGACCTCGGGCGCGTCGTCGAAGATCAGGTGGGCCTCGTCGAAGAAGACGACGACCCGGGGGCGCTCGGGGTCGCCGACCTCGGGAAGGTTCTCGTAGAGTTCGCTCAGGATGTAGAGCAGGAGCGTCGAGTAGAGGCGCGGGGCCTGCATCAGCCGGGTGGCCGAGAGGACGCTGACGTAGCCGCGGCCGTCGGGAGCGGTCCGCATCAGGTCGTCGAGGCGGAGGGCCGGCTCGCCGAAGAGCGCGTCCCCGCCCTCCTGCTCGAGCGCGAGGAGGCCGCGCTGGATCGCGCCGATGCTCGTCGTCGCGAGGTTCCCATACTTCGCCCGGAACTCGGCGGCGTGCTCCGTGACGTGGGCCAGGACCGCGCGAAGGTCCTTGAGGTCGAGCAGGAGCAGGTCCGCGTCGTCGGCGATGGCGAAGACGGCGGAGAGCACGCCGCTCTGGACCTCGTTGAGGTCCAGGATGCGGGAGAAGAGGAGCGGCCCGACCTCCGTGACCGTGGTGCGGACGGGATGGCCCGCCGCGCCGTAGGTGTCCCAGAAGATCACGGGCACGTCCGCGTACGAGAAATCGGTGAGACCGAGCTGCGCGATCCGCTCCACGACCTTCGGCGTCTCCGTGCCGGGCAGCGCGAGCCCCGAGAGATCGCCCTTGAGGTCCGCGAGCAGGACCGGGATTCCTGCAGCCGAGAACTGCTCGGCGAGCACGCGGAGGGTGACGGTCTTACCCGTGCCGGTGGCGCCGGTCACGAGGCCGTGCCGGTTCAGCATCCGCGGCAGGACGCCGATGGGATGGGCGCCGATCGCGATGGTCAATGGCTCCTGGGACGATGGCATAGGCTGACGATCAGTTTTCTGCCGTTCGGACCATAAACCCGTCAGGTGAACGCGACCTGGACCGCGGTCGGATATTTCGCGACGAGGCCGTACGCGATGGCCCGACCGATCCAGGCACGGCCGTCCGCGAACTCGCGCATGGTCGAGATCTCGCCGAGGGCCTGGAGGGCCTCGAACGCGTACCGGTCCGTGATCGAGCAGCTGTCCGGGACGTCGATGGAGGCGAAGCAGATGATGGGCAGGCGCAGGCGGCGCGCGAGCGAGGCGGGGACCCGCTCATCGATGGACCGGAGGACGACCGGGTCGTACCGGTACTCGTCGCCCCCGCGCGTCCTCGAGACCGGCCGCTCCATCTCCAGGAGCGCGGCGAGGGTCGGCCGCTCGGCGACGACCCCGTCGTTCATCCGGTTCGCCTCGAGCCGGAGCCAGCGCTGGAGGACACGGTCGTCGTACATCCCGGGCATGGTCGCACTCCCCACCCTTAATACTGGCGACAGGGTTATGCACGCACGCGTCGCCTGTGGGAGTATGACGGAGAACGTCACCGGCGAGGCCGTGCTCCAGCGCGACGGGCGCACGTACGGCCTCGTGGTCGGCGGCGCGGGTGGCGTCGTGACCCCCGAGGAGCTCGAACGGATCGCCAGGACCGCCCGCGACTTCGCGGTCCCGCTCGTGAAGCTGACGACCGGGCAGCGGATCGCGCTGCTCGGGATCGCGGAGTCCGACCTGGAAGGCGTCGCCACCGCGCTCGGCCTCGGCGGGTTCGGCTCGCCCGGGCCGTGCCTGAAGTACGTGACGGCGTGCCCGGGGGTCTCGGCCTGCCGGTGGGGGATGCAGGACGCGCTCGCCCTGGCCGCCGCCCTCGAGGCGCGGTTTGCTGGCCGCGCCCTCCCTGGCAAGCTGAAGATCGGCGTCTCGGGGTGCACCCGCAACTGTGCGAGCTGCTTCTCTCGGGATCTCGCGTTCATCGGGACGGACCGGGGCTGGACGGTCCTCTTCGGGGGCAATGGCGGGCGGCGCCCGAGAACCGGCGACGTCGTCGGCGCGAACCTGGCAGACGACCACGCCCTCGATCTCGCATCCCGGCTGATCGAGCATTACGCCGCGAACGCCCGGTCGAAGGAGCGGACGGCGCGGTTCGTCGAGCGGGTGGGTCCCGGGACCATCCGGGACGAGGTGCTCCGGTTTGCACCCTACCTGCCGCTCGAGAATGCGACCTGAGATGCGACGGGCCGGCGGCACTCCCCCAGCTCGCCACGGGCGGGGGGGGATCGTACTCCGTCCCGCAACCGAGGACGACGCGGCGGCGGTGGTCGCGATCTTCAACCAGTACGCGGCGGCGAGCCATGCCGCGTTCACCGAGACGCCGGCACCGCCGGAGTTCTTCGAGGACCTTCGCAGGGGGACGTACTCGTTCCGGGTACTCGTCGACGCGGGCGTGATCGCCGGGTTCGGCTCGGTCCGCCCGCTCCTCCCGTTCCCCGCGTTCCGGCGGGCAGGGCTCCTCTCGTACTTCATCGCACAGGCGTACACGGGCCGCGGGCTCGGGACGAGGATGCTCGAGCGCCTGGCCGCCGACGCCCGGGAGAACGGCTGCACCACGCTCGTGGCGAACGTCTCGTCGCGGAACGAGGCGAGCCTCGCGTTCCACGCTGCCCGGGGCTTCGTCGAGGCCGGCCGGCTCCAGGCCGTCGGGACGAAGTTCGACGAGCCCTTCGACCTGGTCTGGCTGCAGCGGGACCTCTGACGCGCTGCCGCTTTCGGCGGGAGTCATCTCCTCGGTCGGCACGCCGGTGACCGGCTCGTGAGAAGGGCACGGGAGTGCCAGTAATGGATGGTCATGCGATAGCCGGGGATCGAACCCGGGTTAGAGGCTTGGGAAGCCCCTGTCCTGCCGCTAGACTACTATCGCGCGATGCCCTGTACTGTTGGGGGGAAGAGGGTTATCAACCTTCTCAAGACGGTCGGGGAATCTAGAGCTTCCCCGCGAACTTCTCGGGGTTCGCCTCGAACTGCTTCTTGCAGCCCGGGGCGCAGAAATAGACCTTCTTTCCCCCGTACTCGCTCGACCACTGTGCCGTCTTCTCGTCGACGTCCATGTCGCAGACCGGGTCCTTCGCCATGATGGTTCTCCGACGGCCCTGCCGTCAGCAGTGATGCGGCTCCCGCTATAAAAAAGATGGCTATCCCGGGCCGTGCCGGCGGACCAGGGCGAGCGCGTCCGAGAGGAGGGGCGAGCTGATCAGGAGCAGCCCGGCGACGGCGAGGAGTGTGCCGATGGCCAGCCCCTCGACCGAGAGGAGCGCCGTCGTGTTGAAGGAGGAGAGCGACCACACCGACGCCCCGATCCCGGTCGAGACGAAGACCGAGCCGTACGCGGCCGACGCCGCGCGGCCGTCCGTGAAGGTGACGACCCCGCGCAGGGCCGCGGCGCCCGTCGCGGCAGCGGGCTCGCCGGCCTCGTCCGGGATCCGGAGTGTTCGGACCCGGAGCCCCGCCTCAGCCGCCGCCCTGGACAGCGCATCGGGGCCCGTGATGGTCGTCCCGCGAGCCGCGACCAGGACCGATGCCCGTTCGTTCAGCACGACGAGCCCCGTCCGTCCCGGCGCGTTCTCCCCGATCACCAGGTCCGCGGAGCCGGTGCGCACCGGCTCGGTGATCCGCGTGATGCACTCATGGCGGCAGAGCTGGTCGTCGAAGAGGATGGCGAGGAGGGTCACCCGGTGCCGGACTGCGTAGGCCACGGCCTCGCGCAGCCCCGCGCCCTCGCCGTCCGAGGGAGTCCGCCGGATCAGCGTGGCGCCGGCCCGGGCCACGAGGTCGGCCGTCTGGTCGGTCGAGCCCTCGTCGATCACGAGCACGTCGTCGGTGGTCTGGCGGGCCCGCATGATCAGCGATCCGATCACGAGTTCGGCGTCGCGGCAGGGGAGGGCGATCATCTGGGTCATACCGGGCGCTCCAGCGCGTCAGGGGACGGGTACATGCGCAACCGGGACACACTATTGCCAGCGAATATATATGTATAGTGGTTGCCGGCCGTGGTCAACCGGAACCGTACGGAGGATGTATACGACAACCAGGATCACATCCTGTTCCGGACACCCGGGGGGGGCCGGTGCAAACAGTTCAATTAGATCTCGTGCTCTCACGATATAGGTCTGTCTCTTTTTTTCAGGATGAAACGCGACGAAACCGGGTATCACGGTTACGGTTCCCGTCTCCTGGGGCTCGATCGGGGACGCCGTCGTCATGGTGACGGGGCGTTCCGGTCGAGGCACGGCCGGGCCCTGTCCCCGGGAAGCGTGATGAAGAAGGTCGTGCCCGAGCCCGGCGTCGAGGCGACCCAGCACCGACCTCCATGCCGCTCGACCACCTTCTTGACGATCGGCAGGCCGATGCCCGTGCCCTCGTACCGTTCTCGCGTGTGCAGTCGCTGGAAGAGGACGAAGATCCGGTCGAAGTACTCGGGCTCGATCCCGATCCCGTTGTCTGCGACCGCGAGACGCCACCACCCGTCCTCGCGCTCGGCCGTGATCCGGATCCGTGGGGGCTCGTCCGACCGGAATTTGAGCGAGTTCTGGATCAGGTGGTCGAAGACCAGTTGCAACTCGGTGGGATCGCCGCAGACCTGGGGGAGCGGGTCGTGCTGGATCACGGCGCCGAGCTCGCGGACCTGGTGACGGTGGTCGCGCAGCACGTCGCGGAGCACCTGTTCGAGGTCAACCGGTTCGAACGGCCGCTTCCCCGAGCCGATCCGGGAGAGGAGAAGAAGGTCCTGGACCAGCCGCTGCATGCGGAGCCCACCCTCGACGATGTAGCCGAGGATCTCCTCCGCGTCCCCATCGAGCCGGTCCCCGTACCGCCGCTGGAGGAGCTGCACGTGCGAGACGACCGTCCGTACCGGTTCCTGCAGGTCGTGGCTGGCCGCGTAGGCATAGCGCTCGAGCGCCTCGTTCGAGACCTCGAGTTCGTCGATCACGGCCCGGAGACGGCGCTCGGCCTCGACCCGCGCCGTGACGTCCTGGCCCTGGACGACGGTCGCGGCCACGCTCCCGTCGGGGGTGCGCAGGGCGCTCGCGGTCCAGACGACGATCCGGGAGGTCCCGTCGCGGTGGACGACCGTCCCCTCGACGCCCTGGGGAGCGATACAGGCCTCGCGGATGGTCGGGGCGATGGCGGGCAGGGCCTCCTCGAGGGGGCGCCCCTGGATCCCCGAGGCCGACCGGCCCGTGAGCGTCGCGAAGGCCCGGTTCAGGCGCGTGACCCGGCCGTCGACATCGAGGACGAGGATGGGGCCCGGGGCCTGCTCGAGCAGGCCCTCGACATACTCCCGGGCCTCGCCGAGCTCGTCCGTGCGGCTCGAGAGCTCGCGAAAGAGGGCCGCGTACGGGCGCCGTATCCCGAACTCGACGATGGCCCGGGCGAAGAGGTAGAACGTGAGGAGGCGCGCGAGATACCCGGCGACCGCGAGCGGGCCGGCGGGGGCGGCGAGGGCGAGGCAGGCCTCGGCCACCAGGAGGGCGCCGAGCGCGCCGAGGAGAAGCAGGAGCACCTCCTCGTCGAACGCGGCCCGGCGCCGGTAGAGGAGGACCATCCCGCCCCCGATCCCGGCCACGACCAGGGCCCCGGCCCAGGAGCGCGCGGCGATGCCGCCGGGGCCGGCGGTGTCCAGCGGCGGCACGAGCCCCGTGGCGATCGAGGCGAGCAGCACCGCCGTCGCGGCCGCGAACGCGACGAAGAGGTATCGCGGCGCGATCTCACGCCCGATCGCGAGCGGCGCGGCGACGACGGTGGCGGCCGCGAGGAGCCCGCCGGCCACCTGGAACTGGACGGCGAGCCCGGAGCCCGCGAGGCCGAAGGCGGCCATGCCCTCGACGGCGAGCGCGTGGAGCAGGGCCAGGCCGCCGACGAAGAGCAGGCCGATCCCGAGGACCAGGAACGAGGCGTTCTCGATGTACGGCCGGCTGGACCAGACCAGGATGAAGATGGCGAGCGCTACCCCGACCACGGCCATCTCGGCGAGCCCGTGGAAGAGGAGGTAGTTCACCCGGGCGACCGCAACGAGGGCTCCCCCGACCAGCACGGCCCCGACGACCCCGAGCGGCACGCGGGGCGCGGACCGGGGAACCGTTGCCATCAGCATGTCTCATGGTCCGACTGGTCTCGCGAGGGGATAAGGGTTATGCCCCCGCCCGGTCTCGCGCCCGCGGGGTCCACCGCCGGAGCAGGAGGGAGAGCGAGACGACCGTGACCGAGGAGAGGGCCATCGCAGCCGCGGCCCACTCGGGCCGGAAGACGATCCCCGTGAACGGGTAGATCACGCCCGCGGCGACCGGGATCAGGGCCCCGTTGTAGAAGAAGGCCCAGAAGATGTTCTGGCGGATGCGGCGCATCACGGCGCGCCCGAGCTCGACGGCGGCGACCGCGTCGAGGGGGTCCGAGCGGACGAGCACGACGTCGCCCGACTCGATCGCGACGTCGGTCCCCGAGCCTATGGCGATGCCGAGGTCGGCCGTGGCGAGCGCGGGCGCGTCGTTGATCCCGTCGCCGACGTAGGCGACTCGCGCGCCGCCCTCCTGGAGCCGCCGGACCTCGTCGGCCTTCTCGCCCGGCAGGACCTCGGCCAGCACACGGTCGATCCCGACGCGGTGCGCGATCGTGGAGGCGGTCCGGCGGTTATCGCCGGTGATCATCGCGGTGCCGGCGCCCAGCTCCCGGAGGGCCGCGACGGCGTCGGCCGCCGTCGGCTTGAGCGGGTCCTCGACCGCCAGGATCCCGGCAGCCGTGCCACCGGCCGCGACGAGTACGGCCGTCCGGCCCGCCTCCTCGAGGTCCCGGAGCACGTCCTCGGCCCCGGCGGGCAGGGCCACGCCGCGCTCCGCGAGGAGCGCCCGGCTCCCGACAAGCACCTCGCGGCCCCCGATGGTCGCGGCCACGCCCCGCCCCGTGACCGAGCCGAACACGGACGCGTCCGGCACTGCGACCCCATCGTCCCGGGCCGCGTCCACGATCGCCCGGGCGAGGGGGTGCTCGGAGTTCACCTCGGCGCCGGCCGCGAGGGCCAGGAGCGCTGGGCGGTCCAGGTCGCCGAAGGGGACCGCGTCCGTGACGGCCGGCGCGCCCATGGTGAGCGTCCCGGTCTTGTCGAACGCGACGAGGTCGACGCGCTCGGCCAGCTCGAGCGCCTCGCCGTTCCGCACCAGGATGCCCAGCTCGGCCCCCCGGCCGACGCCGACCGTGACCGCGGTCGGCGTGGCGAGCCCGAGGGCGCAGGGGCAGGCCACGACCAGGACCGAGATCAGTGCGGTCAGGGCGAAGAGCAGGGTCTCGCCGAGGAGGAAGTACCAGGCGAGGAACGCGCCGATCGCGATCGCGAGCACCACCGGGATGAACCAGGCCACTGCCCGATCGGCGACCCGCTGCACGGGCGGGCGCGACCCCTGCGCCTGCTCGACGAGGGCGATGATCTGCGCGAGCACGGTCTCGCGCCCCACCCGCTCCGCCTCGAAGCGGAACGCGCCCGTGCCGTTGATCGTGCCGCCCACGACCCCGTCGCCCGCGGCCTTTCGCACGGGGACGGGCTCGCCTGTGATCATGGACTCGTCCACGAAGCTCTCGCCGTCGCGGACGGTCCCGTCGACCGGTATCCGCTCGCCCGGCCGGACGATCACCAGGTCCCCGGGCGCGACGTCCTCGACCGCGACGGCGACCTCGGCACCGTCCCGGAGCACGGTGGCGGTCCGGGGCGCGAGCTCCATCAGCGCACGGATCGCCTGCCCGGTCCGGCCCTTGGCCCGCGCCTCGAGGTATCGGCCGAGGGTCAGGAAGCCGGCGAGCATCAGGGCCGTCTCGTAGAACATGTACTCGTGCGTCAATACGATCCCGAGCGTGCCCATCAGCGAGGCGACGTACGCGACCCCGATACCCATCGCGTACATCACGTCCATGTTCAGGGTCCGGTTCCGGAGCCCGAGCCAGGCCGCGCGGAAGATCGGGGCCGCGACGTAGACGAAGGCCGGCGTCGCGACCACGAGGTGGACCCAGGAGAGGATGTGCATGGGCACCCCGAACGGGAACCACATCGAGAGCATCAGCGGGATCGAGACCCCGAAGGCCACGAGCATCCGGCGGCGCTTGTCGGCGAGGTCGGCCTCGACCGCGGCACGCTCGGCCTCGACCGAGACCTCGCCCTCCAGCCCGAGGTACTGGTACCCGGCCGCCTCGATCGCGCCGGCCATGGCGCGGACGTCGACGAGCGAGGGGTTGTAGACGACGTGGGCGCGCTCGGTCGCGAGGTTCACGCGCGCCTCGACCACGCCGGGCAGGCCCCGGAGCGCCTCCTCGATCGTCTGGACGCACATCGCGCAGACCATGCCGCCGACGCGGAGTGCCGCCTCCCGGTTCGCGACGCCGTACCCGGTCTCCTCGACCGCCCTCCCGAGGCGGGCCACGTCCGTTGCCGCCGGGTCGAAACGGACCCGGGCGTTCCCCGTCCCGAGGTTCACGCTCGCCCCCGAGACGCCGGGCTCGCGCTTGAGCGCCTCCTCGACAGCGAGCGAGCAGGTCGCGCAGTGCATGCCCGTGACCGCGAGTTCGGCCTCGACCTCTTCCGCCATCCCGGTGTCGGTAGAGGCGACGGCATGAAAAAGGTATCCGTCCCGGTCGCGGGCCGGGGCCGGCTCGCCGCGGTCGCGACGCGCGACCGCCGTCTCTCCTCGAGAACCCCGCCCCACTGAGACGGACCGGGAATAGTGCCGGTCTGATATGATCCCGCGAGCTCGTCCCCGCCCCTCTTCCTGATAAAGCTTTATTATATCATGATTACGATTAGCCATCGAGGAGCTCGGGGTGGACTGAATGGCAACGACCCGCCGGCGGCTTCGTTTCTCGTACCTGATGACGGGGGTACTCTTTGTCATCATCGTCACGGTCCTCCTTGCCGGGATCTGGACCAGCTACCAGACCTCGCGGTCCAACCTGGAGACGAGCGCGGAACGGCTCCGGGTCATGACCGAGTCGCACATCAACAACTCGTTCCGGCTCATCGATACCAGTCTGAAGATCTACGACAGCACGTACAACGACGAGATGAAGGAGGCGTTCGTCCTGGTCATGGACGAGTACAACCAGACCGGCGGCGATCCCTCGCGGATGAACCTGGCGGCGCTCCAGGCGCAGATCGGAGGCATGGATATCTACACGATCGACGAGCGCTGCGTCATCGACCATTCGACCAGGCAGAGCGACCTCGGGCTGGACTTCCGGGTCATCTACCCCGATTTCGCCGTGTACCTCGACCAGATCCGGAACACCTCGGGGTACTACCCCGATCGGGTCGTTCCGGACTGGGTCAACCGGACCATGACGAAGTTCGCGTACATGCCGACGCCCGACCACCGGTACATCATCGAGCTCGGGCTCAGGTCCACCCGGTTCGAGGACGAGCGGACGAAGCTGATCCAGTACAGCGACGTGGTGGACGAGGTCAAGGCCAATAATCCGTACCTCGACGAGGTGCTCGTGTTCCAGAAACAGAAGCGTCTGGTCGACAACCTCAGCTACGTCCCGACGGCGGAGGAGTCCGCTATGCTCGACTACCTCCTCTGGCAGAACCGGACGACCCAGGTGGTCGGGGATGTGAGAAACGGGACGACCATCGTCTGGCAGGTCGTCGACCTCCGGGACCCGAACTACGCCGCCGACCAGAGCCGGTTCGCGAAGCTCACCTACGACGACGCCCTGCTCGCGTCCGAGCAGAACACGCTCGCGTTCTTCCACGCCTTCGCAGCCCTGCTCGTCCTCCTCTCGGGCGGTCTGGTCGCGGCGTCGGTCGCGCGGCGGATCTCGCGGCCGATCGAGCAGATCGCGGCGGACGTCGACGCCGTCGCCGCAGGCAACCTGGACCACGCGATCCGGCCCGTCGGCGGATACGAGCTGTCGCGGCTCGCCGAGAAGACCGGGGTGATGGTCGACCGGCTCAAGGACCAGATCCGGCAGCGCGAGGCGAGCGAGCAGCGGTTCGCGGAGACCGTGCAACTCCTCCCGCAGGGCGTCTTCGAGACCGACCTCGAGGGGACCGCGACCTTCGCCAACCCCGCCGCGCTTGAGCTCGGGGGGTTCGGGCCCGACGCAGTCGAACGCGGGTTCTCCGTCTTCGAGGCGATCGCGCCCGGGGAGCGCGAGCGGGCGATGGCGACTTTCGCGGACGTGCTGAAAGGAAAGGAGACGGTGGGGGCGCAGTTCACGGCCGTCCGGACCGACGGGAGCACCTTCCCGATGCTGATCTACGTCGCGGCACGGTGCGCCGACGGCGCCGCCGTCGGCGTCCGGGGGAGCTTCGTCGACATCACCCGGATCAAGGAGGCAGAGTCGGAGCTGCGCCGCCTCAACGAGGTGCTCGAGGAGCGGGTGGAGGAGCGGACACGCGAGCTCGAGTCGTTCACGTACTCCGTCTCGCATGACCTCCGCGCGCCGCTCCGGGCGATCGACGGCTACTCCGCGCTCCTCGCCGAGACGGCCTGGGGGCGGTTCGAGGGCGAGGAGCGGCACTACCTCGGCGAGGTCCGGCGGACCGTGCGGCAGATGAGCGCCCTCATCGACGGCCTCCTCGCCCTCTCGCGGCTCGACCGGCAGGAGCTGGTCCGCGAACCCGTCTCGCCCGCGTCGCTGGTCATGGAGGTTGTCTCGGTCCTGCTCGAGCAGGACCCCGGGCGCACGGTCACGGTCACGATCGGCGACCTGCCCCCGTGCACCGCGGACCGCGCGATGCTGCGACAGGTCTACGCGAACCTGGTCGGCAACGCCGTGAAGTTCACCCGGGACGCCGCCGACCAGCAAATCGAGATCGGCACTGTCACCGACGGGACGGAGACGGTCTACTACGTCCGCGACAACGGCGTCGGGTTCGCGATGGCCGACGCGGAGCGAGTCTTCCAGCCGTTCCAGCGCCTCCACCGGACGGGCGCGTACGAGGGGTCGGGGATCGGTCTTGCCACGGTGGAGCGGATCATCCGCCGGCACGGGGGCCGGATCTGGGCCGAGTCGAGCCCGGGCGAGGGGGCCACCTTCTACTTCACGCTCTCGCCCCCCTGAACCGCGGCCCGGGCGCGGGCCGGCGCCCCGGCAGCGAGCCCGCAGGTTTATCCTCGCAGAAGAGGAACGATGATCGCCAGCAGGCACCAGGAGTTCGAATGATCACCATCGTAGCCACATGCACCGCGAGACCCGAGAAGATCGATGACCTCATGGCCCTGGTCAAGGACCTTGTCGAGGCCTCTCGCAGCGAGGAGGGCAATGTCTCGTACGACTGCCACCAGAACCTCGAGGACCCGACCCGGTTCGCGTTCATCGAGGTCTGGCGCGACCAGGACGCGATCGATACGCACGGCGCGACCCCTCACTTCCAGGGCTTTGTCAAGCAGGCAGAGCCGTGTTTCGCCGGTCCGCTCGAGATCGCGCTCTACCGGAGACTCGACTGAGCCCCGTCCGAACCCGCGCTAGGAGCGCCCGTAGACGTCCTCGTACCGGACGATATCGTCCTCCTCGAGGTACTCGCCGATCTGGACCTCGATCACCTCGAGCGGGATGACGCCGGGGTTCCCGAGCCGGTGGACCTGGCCGGTCTTGACGAAGGTCGACTCCCCCTGCGCGAGGAGGCGCGTCTCGCCCTCGAGGACGACCTCGGCCGTCCCCGAGACCACGATCCAGTGCTCGGACCGGTGGTGGTGGCGCTGGAGCGAGAGCCGGCGGCCCGGCCGGACCGTGACCCGTTTTATCTTGTACGCCCCGTTCGCCTCGAGCACCTTGTACGTCCCCCAGGGCCGGTGCTCCTCGCGGTGGTGGACCACGACCGGGTCGCCCTCGGCCCGGAGCGCCTCGACCAGCTCGCGGACGCGCCCGGTCTCGGCCTTCCGCGCGACGAGGAGCGCGTCGTCCGTGTCGACGACGACCAGCCCCTCGACCCCGATCAGCCCGACGCGTTTCCCCTCGCTCCGAACGAAGTTATCGCGGCTGTCGAGGTAGAGTGCCCGGCCCGCGTTGCCGTCGGCGTCGACAGGCTCGGCCGACGCGAACGCGGCGAAATCCCCGAGGTCCGACCAGGCCGCGTCGAGCGGCGCCACCGCGACCCGGCCCGAACGCTCGAGGAGGCCGTAGTCGATCGAGACCGACGGCATGGTCCCGTAGTCGGGCGGGAGCGCGGCCACGGCGCCCGCGACTGCGGGCTGGAGCCGGCCGAGCTCCTCGAAAAAGACGGCCGTGGAGAGGAGGAACATCCCCGAGTTCCAGAGGTAGCCGTCGCGGACGTATCGCCCGGCGGTCGCGGCGTCGGGCTTCTCCACGAAGGCCTCGACCTCGTACCCGCCGGCCAGCGGCGCGCCCGGGCGGATGTAGCCATACCCGGTGTGCGGAGAGGTCGGGGTCACGCCGAAGGTGACCAGCCGGTCCGCGGCGAGGGGCTCCGCCTGCCGGATCGCGTCGAATGCGGCGTCGTCGAGCAGGTGGTCGCTCGGCAGGACGACCGCCGTCGCCTCCCCGCCGGCCTCGCGGAGCGCCGCCATGGCCCAGGCGATGGCCGGGAGCGTGTTCCGGCCCGTGGGCTCGGCGAGCAGGTGCGCGTCGTCGCAGGAGCCGCCCAGGGCCTCGACCTGGTCGCGGATCAGGTAGCGGTGCGCCTGGTTCGTGACCACCCAGACCCCGTCGCCGCCCGCGAGGGCCCGGGCGCGGGCCCAAGTCCGCTGGAAGAGCGACCGGTCGCCCACGGGCAGGAACTGCTTGGGGTACTGCTCCCGCGAGAGCGGCCAGAGCCGGGTCCCCGAGCCGCCCGCGAGGATGATGCACTGCATGTACTTCCTGTTGGATCCGGCGGGGGTTAAGGTTCGCGAACCGTCCCCCGCCGCTCCGCCTCGCGCCGGACGATGGCGAGGCTCGAGGCGAGCCCTATCAGGATGTTGAGGTGATAGACGATCAGGCGCCAGAGGGCGACAAAGACGCCGAGGGACGAGGACGGCACGAAGAGCCCGTAGAGCGAGGCGGCTGAGGCCTCGGCCAGCCCGGCCCCGCCCGGCGTGATCGGCAGGAGCGAGACGACGTTGATCAGCATCTGGCAGAGGAGCGAGAGGACCCAGGTCGGTGGGAGACCGAGGGCGAGGAGGAGGAACGAGGCGACGGCGAACTCGCAGAGCCAGTAGCCGGCCGAGAGGGCGAGGCCGGCCGCGAGGTGCCCGATCCCGCGCGTGGCGAACCGGCCGAAGGCCGCGCGAAAGAGCCCGACCTCGCGATCGAGCAGCCCCGAGCGCCGCTCGAGCCACGCCGCGGCCCCCGCCGGGAGGACTTGGCCGAGGAGGGCGGCGAGACGGCGGAGGGCGCCCGCGAGCGCCCGCGGCCAGCGGAGCGCGACGAGGAGCAGGCCGACGAACCCGAGGACGAAGAGCCCGATCGCCGGCACGAGCGGGCCGCCGCTGACGCCGAGGGCGACGAGCTGCCGCCCGAGGACGAGGACCGCGATCGCGACCCCGGCGAAGAGCAGCAGGACGTCGAGGAGTCGCTCGGCCACGACAACGGCGGTCGCGTCACCGGCCGCGACCCCGGCCCGGTAGAGCTCGTGGGCCCGGACGGGCTCGCCCCCGGCCGACGCCGGGGTGATCGAGGCCGCGAGGACGTTCGCGAAGACGAGCGAGACGCACCGCCGGTACGGGACGCGGTACCCGAGCCCGGCCGCGAGGACCCGGACCCTGCCGGCCCAGGAGAGCAGAGCCGCGAGGTGGGAGGCGACCGCCACGGCGAGCCAGCGCCAGTCGAGGTCGTCGAGGGCGGCGAGCGTCGTCTCGTCCACGGTCAGGACGAGCAGGACCACGAGAACGGCGGCCGAGAGGAGGACCGAGACGAGCAGCCAGCCCCGCCGCTCCATCCTACACCGCGAAGAGCGACCGGTCGCCGGCGATCGCGACGAGACCGGCCCGGACCCCCGCGTCGAGCCAGCCGTAGGCGTACGAGCTGACCGAGAGGGAGCCCTCGGGATCACCGTCGGCGAGGAGCGCGTTCGCGGGCCCAAGGAGCCCGTCGGCCACCGCGAGGACCCTCCGTGCGGCCCCGTGGGCCAGGCTCGCCGGGTCTGGGGCGGGCGCCGCCCCGGCGACGGCCCCGCCGAGCATGGCCGCGTACCGCGCCGCCTTCTCGCCGAGCTTCGCGGCGTCGCGGTCGGGCACGGCGCGGCGGAGGAGCCCCACCCCCGACCCGGTCCCGTCGAGGAGGCCGACGGCGACCGCGGCGTCGAGCCAGCCGGCGGCGTAGGCGACGGCCGCGAGGGCGTTGACCGCGTCGCCCCTCCCGGCGAAGACCGCCGCGTCGGCGCGGTAGGCCCGGACCATGGCGAGGCAGTCGTCCGCGGCCGGCCGGAGCAGCGCGTCCTCGCGGACGGCCGCCCGGGCGGCGGCGAGGGCCTCGTCGAGGGCCTCGAGCGCGGCCGGGAGCGTCATAGGCCGGCGAAGGCCTCCAGGTACTCCCGCTCCATCACGTGGAGCGGGCCCGGCACGACCAGGACGTGCAGGGGTCCGCCGAAGTCGACCGCCCGGAGCCGGTCGGCCGTCCCCGCCGCGACCACCGGGGCGGGCGACCCGGCCCGCGCGACGCCGACGTAGCGCGGGATCGCGAACCCCAGCTCGGCCGCCCCGTCCTCGAGCAGGTCGAGCGCCTCGGGGATGAGCATGCAGCGGCCGGGCTGGATATCGAGGTAGACGAGGGTATGGAGATCACGCTCCAGGTTTTCCCGGATCGCCAGGAGCGGCGAGGTCGGCCGCCAGGCGCCGTGCGGGAACGGGAGCGAGGTCGCCGGGCCGAAGCGGTAGTTCTGGAGCCCGGCGAGGCCCGGCGCCGCCGTCGCGATCGAGGCGCCGTGGACGATCCCCGTCTCGATCCCCAGCGCCCGGGCCCGGAGCCGGAGGTCGACGTGGGTCGTCGAGACCATCGGGTCGCCCGGGACGAGGAAGACTGCCGTCCCCGCCCGGGCGGCCTCGAGGACCTCGTCGGGCCGGACCTCGACCTCCTCGCGCGAGAGGACCGTGACCGTCGTTTCCCAGGCCGCCTCCATCTCCGCGACGGACGAGCCGCCGAGCCGGGAGGTGTAGCCCTCGAGAAAGACCCGGTCCGCCCCGGCGATGGCGCGCCGGCCGCGGACCGAGACGTCCTCGAGGTCCCAGAGGCCGAGGCCGACGAACCAGAGCACCCTTACGCCCCCCGTACAGAGAGAGACATCTTCGCCGAAGCTGTCGTGTCCGGCCGTGATAAGCGCTTCGGCACCGCTCAGCCGGCCGCGAAGTGGATGAGCGCGCCGATCCCGAGGCCGAGCACGACCGTGTACACGGTGATCAGGGCCGCGAGACGGCTGCCGAGCTCGCGCCGGAGGACGGCGATGGTCGAGATGCAGGGGACGAAGAGGGTCGAGACGACCGCGAAGGTGTAGAGCTGGAGGCTCGTCATGACCGTGTCGAGCTCCGCTGTCCCGGCCAGCACGACCAGGGTCTCGAAGGCCATCTCCTTTCTGAGGATGCCGAAGAGGAGCGCGGTCGAGGCGTAGGCCGGCAGGCCGAGCAGCCCCTCCGAGATCGGGGCGAACGCGTCCTGGACGGCCGCGATCACGCCGAAGTACCCGAGCAGGCCGAGGATGACGCTCGAGACGAGGAGGAGCGGCATCGCGATGTAGAGGAACTCCTTGATCCGGAGCCAGGCCTTGAGCAATACCAGGTCCGGCCTCGGGCGGCGGAGCGGCGCCATCTCGAGGACCATGCCCAGCTGCGGCCCGGGCGCGACCCGGCTCAGCACGAGGCCGGTCAGAAGGATGAGCACCAGGACCATCAGGTAGATCGAGAACGCGGCCGCGAGCGAGACGAACGAGGCCACGATCCCCGAGATCACGACCGTCCGGGCCGAACACGGGACCATCGTGATCATGAACGCGGCGATGGTGCGCTCGCGGCGCGTCGGGAGCAGGCGCGTGCCCATGAGCGCGGGCACGTTGCAGCCGAACCCGAGGACGAGCGGGATGATCGCCTCGCCGTGCAGCCCCACGCGATGCATGGCCCGGTCGGCCAGGAACGCGGCCCGCGACATGTACCCCGAGTCCTCGACGATGGCGAGCAGGACGTAGAAGGTGAAGATGTACGGGAACGCGATCCCGAGCCCGGCCTGGAGGGCGAGCACGACCGAGGAGAGGACCTCGGTGAGGAGCGGCGGCAGCCCGAGGCCGGCGAGCGGGACCATCAGGAACCGGTCGAACGCCTGGACGATGTACTCCTCGAGGACGCCGCCGACCAGGAAGACCACGAGCAGCATGCCGACGAGGACCGCGGCCAGGATCGGGATCCCCGGAATGGTCCGGGTCAGGAGGCGGTCGATCCGCCGCCCGGCGCCACCTCCCGGGGTGATGATCTCGTCCGCGATCCCCCGGGCGTGGTTGTGGCGGTTGGTGGCGATGATCTGGCTGGCCGACATCCGGTGCCGCCGCCCGATCTCATCGGCCACAGCCGCGGCCGTCTCGAGGAGCTCAGCATCGTCGCCGATCTCCTGGAGGGCCTGGAGCGCCTCGCGCCGGTCGGCCCCGAAGGTCCGGGAGAGGGAACTGAGCGCGGCCTCGACGTGGTGGTCGTACGGGACCTCCACCGTGGCCGGCCGGGCCTCGAGCACGGCCGTCGGCAGGATCCGGTCGATCCCCTCGCCCGTCGCGGCCGAGGTGGCGAGGACCGGGACCCCGAGGAGTCTCTCGAGCCGCCCGGTGTCGATCGCCGCCCCGCGCCGCGCCGTCTCATCGATCATGTTCACGACCGCGATCATGGGACGGCCGTACTCGGCGACCTGGAGAAGGAGGTAGAGGTTCCGCTCGAGCCGCGTGGCGTCGAGAACCGCGACGACCGCCGTGACCGACTCGTCGGCGATGACCCGCCGGACGAGCGCGTCCGTCTCGGCCCCGTCCTCGAGCGAGTAGACGCCGGGAAGATCGAGGACCTCCACGCGCTCGTGCTGGAAGCAGGAGCCGCCCGAGAGGAGGTCCACGGACGACCCGGGGTAGTTGCCGATCTCGACACCGACCCCGGTCAGCTGGTTGAAGATCAGGGACTTGCCCACGCCGGGGTTGCCGACGAGCGCGACCTTCAGGGGCATGGGGTCGCGAGCACGGTGGCCGCGCACTCGGGCGAGAGCCCGATCTCGCAGCCCTTGACCTCGATCACCACAGCCCTGTTCGAGAGCCGCCGCCGGACCACGACCTCCTCGCCGGGCACGACCCCCATGTCCATGAGCCGCCGGTACCGGCCGCAGGGGCGGACGGCCGTGATGCAGACCCGGGCGCCCTCGCCGTAGTCGAGGAGGGACTGCCCGTCGGTATCGCGGCCCGTCTCGCACGGCCGCTCCCGACACGGCCCCGGGCAGCGGAGGTGGTCCTCCAGCCGGGCGATCGCCTCGTCGGAGAGCCCGTGCTCGAGGGTGCAGGCCTCGCGCTCCGCGGCCTCGCGTTCCATGCCGAGCTCCTCGAAGAAGCAGGCGAGGGCGCGGTGGCGCCGGGCGATCCGGCGCGCGACGCGCCGCCCCTCGCGGCTCAGCCGGAACCGGCCGCCGGCCTCCCGCTCGATCCGGCCGTGCTCCTCGGCCGCCGCGACGGCCTGGTCGAAGACCGCCGGCTCGAGCCCGAGCCGGGCGGCGAGCTCGTCATCGTCCGGGACGGGCTCCTGGAGGAGGGACTCGAGCAGGTCCTCCTCGTGGTCCGCGTGCGCCCCGGTCATGCACACATTCTTCTTCTGCCGGACGGTTATGGCTTGCGGGCTCCGTCGCATAGACTGATATGGTGAAAAGTCACCGTACACTTGGAGCATGAGCGTGGAGTGCACGAACCGCCAGGTGGCCGAGACCCTCCGGCTGATCGGGCACCTCCTCGAGATCAAGGGCGGGAAACCGTACCGGGTCCGTGCATTCGTGAACGGCGCCGACGCGGTTGACCGGCTGATCCGGCCCGTGGCCGAACTCTCCACGGACGAGGTGATCGCGCTCGGCGGCGTCGGCGAACGGCTGGCCGGGGTCGTTCGCGAGGTCTGCGAGACGGGGTCGAGCGCCGAGCTCGAGGCGCTCCGCTCGGAGATCCCGCCGTCGCTCCTCGAGCTCCTCCGCATCGAGGGGATCGGGCCCAAGACGGCCGGCCGGCTCTGGCGCGAACTCGGGATCACCTCCGTCCCCGAGCTCCTGGAGGCAACGGCGAAGGGCCGCGTCCGCCGGCTCAAGGGCTTCGGGCCCAGGAGCGAGGCCGAGATCCGCCGCGGGGCCGAGCGCTACGTCGCGTCCGAGCACCGCATGAACCGGTCGACCGCCGAGGCGCTGATCGCGGGGCTCGCCGAGGTCCTGGCGCCGGGAACCTACGTGGTCGCCGGGTCCTGGCGACGGGGAAAGGCGACCCTGGGCGACCTCGACATCGTCAGCTGCGAGGACCCTTCCGCCCTGAACCCGCGCCTCCGGTCGATCGCGGACGAGGTGATTGAGGAGGGCGAGCGCCGGACCTCGATCCGGTACCGCGGCGAGCGGGTCGACCTCCGGTTCACGGCCCCGGGAGCGCTCGGCCCGATGCTCCTCTACTTCACGGGGTCGAAGGCGTTCTCGATCAAGCTCCGCGACCGCGCCCTGCTCGAGGGGCTCCGGATCAACGAGTACGGGATCGCCGGCCGGGCCGGCGACGGCCTCCGGACCTTCCCCTCGGAGGAGGCCATGCTCGCGGCGCTCGGCCTGCCGTACATCCCGCCCGAGCTCCGCGAGGACGCGGGCGAGATCGAGGCGGCCGAGCACGGCCGGCTCCCGGAACTCGTCGAGGCCGGCGACCTTCGGGGCGACCTCCACGTCCACTCGAACTGGTCGGACGGCACCCTGACCCTCGCCGAGCTCGCGGCCGAGGGGGCGCGGCGGGGGTACGAGTACCTCGTCGTCTCGGACCACTCGGGGACCCTGAAGGTCGCGCACGGCCTCTCGGAGCGCGAGCTCGAGGAGCAGAGGCACACGATCGAGGTGATCAACCGCGACTCGCCCTGCCGGCTCGTCGCCGGCACCGAGGTCGACATCCTGGCCGACGGCACGCTCGGCTTTCCCGACCGGGTCCTCGCCGACCTCGAGTTCGTCATCGCGAGCCTCCACGGCGGGCTGCGGCAGGACCAGGACCAGGTGACCCGCCGCGTCATCGGGGCCTGCGAGAACGAGCACGTCGACGTCATCGGCCACCCGACGGGCCGGCTCATCGGCCGCCGCGAGCCGGCCGCGGTCGACCTGGCGCGGCTGATCGAGGCCGCGGCCGAGCACGGGACCGCCCTCGAGATCAACGCCTCGCCCTTCCGGCTCGACCTCGAGGACACGGCCGTCCGCGCGGCGCGCGACCGGGGGGTACGCCTCTCCATCGGCACTGACGCCCACCGCCCGGGCGAGCTCGAGAACCTCCGCCACGGGCTCGCGACGGCGCGGCGCGGCTGGTGCACGCCCGGCGACGTGCTCAACAGCCTGCCGCTGGACCGGCTGCTCGGGGGCTCGCGATGATCCGGTGGGTCTACGAGGAGCACCTCGCCCGGCAGCTCGTCGACCTCCCCGGCCGGATCTGCGTCCTCCTTGCCGACCGCGACATGGCGGCGGCGCCGGGCAAGATCCGCGAGTGCGTCGAGTGGTGCCGCGATGCCGGCATCGGCGCGGTGATCTTCCACATCTCGACCCCCGACCCGGCGGGGATGGCCGAGTACCTGCCCGACCTCCGCCGGATCGCGGAGGTCGCCCGTCTCACCCTGCACATCGGCGAGGCGACCGAGACCGCGGGAGCGGGCATGGAGGTCACGGTCGCGATCGGCAAGAGCGGGCGCGAGGAGATCGCGGCCTGCATCCGCCGGATGGCCGAGGACGGGGTGGACCCCGACGCGGTCGACGAGCGGACGTTCGAGCAGTACCTGACCTTCCGGTACGCCCCGGACCTCGTGATCAAGACCGGCGGCGACCACCTGACCGACTTTCTGATCTGGCAGTCGGTCTACAGCGAGCTCTTCTTCTCCGACGTGAACTGGCCGCTCTTCCGGCGGCTCGACCTGCTCCGGGCGCTCCGGGACTACCAGTCGCGCGTGCGCCGGTTCGGGCGCTGAAAAAAAGTGTCCGGTCAGACCTGGACCGAGAGCGCGACGATCCCGGCCGGCTCGGACGTCACGCCCTGCTTGAGCACGGCGCCGTCCTGCTCGACCCGGACCTCGAGCGGGTCCGTGGTCTGGTCGAGCTTCTGGAGGTTGACCGTGACCATCGTCGCCGGGCCGGTGATCGTCCGCACCTGGTTCCCGCTCCCGACGACCGGCGTCTCGGTGTAGGTCTCGCCCTGCTGTCCGATCGTCCCCGACCACCCGCCGACGGACGCGATCACGACGCGGATGCCGGTCGACCCAGCGGGGGCCGCGGCCTCGACCGTGGTCTCCACGGTGGGAGTGGCGACCTCGGTGGTGGGTGCCACGGTCGTGGTGGCCGGCGTCGCGGTGGCGAGCGGGAAGAGGTTGTACCCCGTCGGATCGGCCGCCGTCGGTGGCCCGGCCGTCGTGGCGACGCCCGTCTCCACGGGGAGAGCGGGCGTATCGGCCGTCGGGCGGGCGGGCGTGGCGATGGTATGGATGGGCATGCGCGTGAACCGGTTGACGTTATCGTCTCCGGCCGCGTCGCCGCCCGGGGGAAAGAGCGCGAAGACGATCAGGGTCAGCAGGATCACGGCCGCGATGGCCAGGATCCAGGAGGGACGGATCGCCCGGCCGATCGCGGCCGGGTCGACGAGCGGGCCGCGCGCCCTGGGCCGGCGCCGCCCCTTCCGCTGCCGCGAGTCCTTCTCGGCGTAGTCGCGCGGCACGACGATCGGCCCCTCCGCCGCCGCCTCCTTCGCTTCGCGCGACGGCGGCACCGGGCGGACGGGCACGGGCGGCTCGAGCCAGGGGATGATCGGGTCCTCCACGGCTGGCGGCGGGGATGCCGCCCGAACCGGCTCGGCGGGCGGGGCGTCGGGCCGTGTCCCTGCCTGAGGGGCGCTGACCCACTCGTCGCGGACGCTGGCCCGCTCGGCCTCACCGGGGCGGTTCTCGGCCTCCCATTCCTCCTTCGGCGGGACCATGCGCCGGAGCGCGGCCTCGGCCCGCGACGCCGCCGTGTTCGCCGGCTCGACGGCCGGCGCCACCGTCTCGATCTCCGGCTCGACGACCGGCTCGCTGGCCGCCGTCACGGTGGGTGGAGGCGCCGCCCCCAGCGGCATGGGGACGACGGGCTCGGCAGCCTCGCGGGCCCGGCGCCGCCGGAGCTCGGTCAGGGGGAGCTGGACCCGTTCGCGCCCGTGGTCGGGCCAGGCCGAGACCGGGCGGCGGAGCCGCTCCGCCGGAGGGGTGCCGGCCCGCGGTTCCGAACCGGGTGAGACCTCGGCCTCGCCCCGGTGCAGCAGGGCTCCGCACCGGGAGCAGAACCGGTCCTCAGGATCCTCGATCCGCGTGCCGCACTGATGGCAGAACATGTCCCTGCATTACTGTTCTGCGCCGTCCTCCTATTAACCGTGCCGAATCGAAGGCTGGCCGCTGGCCGCGATCCGCTGCTGGTAGACCCGGATGGCCCGGAGCAGATCGATCTTGCGGAACCGCGGCCAGTACGGGGCGCAGAAGTAGACCGCGCACTCGTTGCCGTTCGCCTGCCAGGGGAGGAAGTTCGAGGTCCGGTACTCGCTCCCCGTCCTGATGATCAGGTCCACGGGCGGGACGGCCGCCCCGTCTCCCAGGCTCTCGTCCACGAGCGCGGGCGTGATCTCCCCGGGCCGGACCCGTCCCGCGGCCGCGTCGGCGAGGATGCGCCGTGCCGCGCTGACGATCTCGTTGCGGCCGCCGTAGGCGAGCGCGATGTTCAGGTGGAACCGGTCGTACCCGGCCGTCGCGGCCTCGGCCTCCTCGACTGCCTCGAGCACCGTCGACGGCAGGAGCGACCGGTCGCCGACCATCCGGACCCGGATATGGTACCGGTGGACCCGTTCGTCCGAGACCGTGGCCATGAACTTCTCGCAGAAGAGGGTGAAGAGCTCCCCGAGCTCGTCGGGGTCGCGGTTGAAGTTCTCGGTCGAGAAGGCGTACAGGGTGATCGTCTCGATCCCGAGGTCGCAGGCCCACGACAGCAACCGCTCGGTCGTGTCGGCCCCGGCCCGGTGGCCTGTCGCGGTGTCGGCGCCCAGGTCCCGGGCGTACCGCCGGTTCCCGTCCTGGATGATCGCGATGTGCCGCGGCACGACCGTGCACTGGTGGGCGAGGACCCGCTCGTACACGGGCTCGACGAGCGAGCGGAGGCTCACAGCGGGGTCACCTCCACGACCATGCCCCGGTTCGGATAGCGCTCGACGATCGCCTTCTCGCCCGCCACGGCGTCCCGGCCGGCGGCCAGGCGGTCCCAGGCGAGCTCGAGGGCGCCGTCGACCACCGCGTACTCGCCCTCGGCGAGATCGAGCGCGGCCGCGACCCCCTCCGCGGGCCGGACCGTGCCGTAGACGACCGTCCCGTCGTCGGTCACCTCGTCGAACGGCCGGGCCGTGTTGACCGCGATCCGGACCAGCCGCTCGCGGAGCTGGACCGCGTCCTTGAACGAGGACGAGCAGAACCGGACCTTTTCGTCGCCGAGCAGCGGAGTGGCCCAGTCCCGGGCGCCCGCGACCGCGTTGCCGAGGGGGGCGGCGAGCTCGAGCCCCCGGGCCCGCATTTCGTCGGCCGAGGACTCGCCCCACTCGAGCTCGTTGATGTTGAGAAAGTCCACGAGCGGGAGCAGGGGGGCGAGCCCCTCGACCCCGGGCAGGGACGGCACCTCGACCCCGACCGCGAACCCGAGGTCGCGGGCCGCCCGGATGGCGGCGGGGTACGGGGTCTCCATGACCCGCCCCCAGTCCCCGTACGGCGGGTGGAGCCGGACCTCGTCGACGAGGCCGGCGAGCGTCCGGAGCTCGTCCTCCGTCGGGGCCCGGCCCGTGTAGAGGTGGACGTGGTGCGCGGGCCCAAACTCGTCCTTCAGCAGCCGGCAGTACCGGACGACCCGGTCGAGCGCCGCGAGGGGGTCGCCGCCCGTCACGCCCGTGCCGAGCGCGGACATGGCCCGGGCCTCCTCGAGCAGGTCGTCGTCGCCGCGGACCTCCCGGTCATTGGCGAAGACCAGATCCGTCCCCTTCCGCTCGCCCGAGAGGGGACAGTACCAGCAGCCGCGGTCGCACCGGCCCGTCACGAAGAGGACGAGTTTCGCTCCCTCCCGGCAGAGGGTGCAGCCCGGGGCGACGTACCGCTCGTCGGCATCCTCCATTCCAGAAGGATGGGCGTGGCGGGTAATCAGGGTATGCGTCGCGTACCGGCAATGTAATTGCCGATCCACCCCCACCTCCTGTGCTGCATGGTTGCCGCAGAGAAGGGTCCCCGGCCCCGCCGGCTCGCGCTCCTCGAGGACGAGCGGCTCCGGCTCTCGCCGACGGCCCTCGCCTTCCTCGCGGTCTTCGTCCTCGTGGTCGTGATCGCGGTCGTCGCGTCCCTGGTCTACCTGCAGGTCTTCGCCGGGCAGGGGCCGCCCCTCGAGATCGAGGTCGGCTACGACGGCGAGACCCTCCGCATCCTCCACGCGGGCGGCACCGAGCTCCCCCCGGGCGACTACCGCGTCCTCGTCGACGGCGAGGACCGGACCCGGGACGCGCGCCTCGAGTCGGGGACCGGTAACTTCACCAGGGGGCGGGTCCTGGTGCTCGCGGCCCCGGCCCCCGTGCAGGGGGTCATGATCCGGTACGAGGGCGACGCGGGCTCGCACGTCGCCATCGCCCAGCGCTACGCCGAGGAGTTCGTGCCGACGGCCCCGGACGACCCGTGGTCCATGCCGTTCCCGCCCGGGCCGACCACGACCCCCCGCGCCGCCCCAGAGCCGCCGCGGGAGTACGCGTTCCCGCCGGCGCCCGCGCCGCGACCGCTGGACCAGGAGCCCCGGGCCGGCCTCGTCTACGTGGCCGCTGCCGACTCGTCGCCGATCCCGCCCGGCACGGTCCTCCGCTGCGACGGCGCCGGCGACGAGGCGGAGATCAACCAGGCCCTCCGGTCGGCCGGGACGGTCGTCCTGCTCGAGGGGACCTTCCACCTCTCGCGGCGGGTTACGGTCCCGGGCAACTCGGCCCTGCTGGGCCAGGGCAAGGGCCGGACCGTCCTGGAGTTCGAGAACAGCGCGGACCCGTACCAGCCGATCGAGATCGCGAGCCCGTACGTGGTCGTCCGCGACCTCCGGCTCCAGGGGCAGGGCTTTCTCCGGATCTCGGCGAGCCACGTCCGGGTCCGCGACGTCTTCGCCACGAGCGTGACGAGCGCGGGCCGCCGGCTCCCCGCGGGAGGGAACGGGATCTTCTTCGTCTGGGCCGACCGGGGCGACATCGAGGACGTCGAGTTCTACGCCTGCACGGCCTACGACTGCTCGACTCACGGGTTCAACATGAACCAGGACTACGCCGACCGGGTCGCGCGGACGATCCGGGACACCCGCTTTATCAACTGCTACGCGGCCCTCTGCGGGTACGGCGAGGCCGGCGGCTCGCGCTCGCCCTGGATCACGGGCTTCGACCTCCAGGAGAGCCAGGACCTCGAGGACTGCCGGGTCGTCAACTGCATCGCGGCCTCGAACTGGGAGTCGGGGTTCCACTTCGAGCCCGGCGCCCGTGCCGACGCCTCGGGCCGCGAGATCGGGCCGCGGACGCGCTGCGAGAACCTCTCGCTCGAGAACTGCATCTCCGTGGACAATGGTTGGCGGAACACGGACCCCGGCCGGTTCTTCATGTCGGGGTACTACGTTCACCGGAACGCGAACCTGACGGGCTGCCGCTCGGTCCACAACCGGAACGCCGGTTTCTATGTTCAGGGGGGCACGGAGGCCCGGTTCGAGGACTGCTCGGACGAGGGCTCGACCTACGGGTGGATGCTCGTGAAGTCCACCCACGACATCGTCCTCGACGACTGCCGCTCGGACGACGCGCGCATCTGGGCGCTCTGGGCTGCGTACGCGAGCCGGCTCGCGGTCACGGACTTCACCCAGGAGAACGCCGGCGCGGCCCGCGGCGTCCAGTCCATGCTCGGCTGGTACCGGGACGACGGACGGTACGAGCGGCCGGTCACGGACTCCTCGTTCGAGATCGCGGCCGCCGGCCCGGCGGGCTCGGCCCCGATCACGCGCGAGGGCCGGGGCAACCGGTACTCCGTCACCGCGGCGGCGTAGCCGGCGCGCTTCCCGGCCGTCCCGCAGCCCGCCCTCTTCCCACGCGCGTCGAAACAGGCGGGCCCCGCCCGGGTTCCCGGTTCCGCGACCGCTCGTTCAGGATCAACACTCCCGGTTCCACCGGGACCATTCAGAATCTTTTACTGTCCCCCTGCGAACAGTACCAGTACGTGATGATGATCGAGGGCCGAACTGGACGTTCACGGGTTCCGCCTGTCGAAGAGCAGACCGGCCCCGCCTCCCGCGCCGGGCCGGGAGGAGTCGTCCCGTGACCTGCCCGCGGCCGCTGCCCCCCGGTCTCGCGGATCTCGCCGACCTCGCCGGGAACCTCTGGTGGACCTGGCACCCCGAGGCCCGGGCGCTCTTCGCCGACCTCGCCCCCGCGCTCTGGCGCGAGTCGGGCGAGAACCCGCTCCGCCTCCTCCACCTCGTCCCGGAGGACGCCCTGGCGCGCGCGGCCGGGGACCCGTCGTTCCGGGCCCGGTACGACCTGGTGCTGCGACGGTATCGCCAGGACCTCGGCGGCCGGCGCGGCTGGTTCGAGGAGGCACACGGCGGGGGACCGGCGGTCGCGTACTTCTCGGCCGAGTTCGGGCTCCACCAGTCCCTGCCCCTGTACGCGGGCGGGCTCGGCTTCCTGGCCGGCGACCACCTCAAGGAGTGCTCGGACCTCCACGTCCCGCTCGTCGGGGTCGGGCTCCTCTACGGCGAGGGCTACCTCCGCCAGCGGATCGGGGCCGACGGCGGGCAGGAGGACACGCCGGAGCCGCTCGACTTCTCGTGCGCGCCGCTCGCGCCGGTCCCCGGGCCGGGGGGCGAGCCGCTCGCCATCGAGGTCCGGATCGGCGACGAGTCCTGCGAGGTCCGGGCCTGGCGTGCGGACGTCGGCCGGGTGCCGCTCTACCTCCTCGACACGGACCACGAGGGCAACCCGCCGGCGCTCCGCGCGATCACGCGCCGGCTCTACGCGGGCGATGTCGGGCTCCGGCTCCGCCAGGAGGTCGTGCTCGGCGTCGGGGGCTGGCGCCTCCTTGCATCCCTCGGGCTCGGCGACGCGGCGGTCCACCTCAACGAGGGGCACCCGGCGTTCGCCCTGCTCGAGCTGCTGGGCGGCCGGCTCGCGGCCGGCGAGCCGCTCGAGGAGGCCGTCCGCGCGGTCCGCGCGCGGTCGGTCTTCACGACCCACACGCCTGTTCCGGCCGGCTTCGACGTCTACGACGACGCCCTCGTCGAGGCCGTCCTCGGGCCGTACGCCGCGTCGCTCGGCCTCGCGACGGCCGAACTCCTCGCGCTCGGCCGGCACCCGGACGCGCCGGACGACGGGTTCAACATGGCCATGCTCGCGCTCCGCCTCACGGGCGGGGCGAACGCGGTCTCGGAGCGGCACGGCGAGGTCTCGCGCGACCTCTTCGCGTCGCTCTGGCCGGATCTCGCCACGGCCCGGGTCCCGGTGGGGTCGATCACGAACGGGGTCCACCTCCCGACCTGGCTCGACGCCGCGATGGCGACGCTCCTCGACCGCCACCTCGCCCCGGTCTGCCCGGGCTGGCTCGAGGAGCACGACCTCGAGGCGGTCTGGGGGCTCGTGGACGCGGTGCCCGACCGGGCGCTCTGGGAGGTCCACCGGGGGCTCAAGGGACGGCTCGCGGCCCGCCTCCGCGAGGGGCAGCGGCGCGCCTTCGCGTCGGGCGGCGCCGTGCCGGCCGGCCTCGCGGCGGGCGGGGCGCTGCTCGACCCGGACGTGCTGACGGTCGGCTTCGCCCGGCGGTTCTCGACGTACAAGCGGGCGGACCTGGTCTTCTCCGACCCCGAGCGACTCCGCCGCATCCTGACGGACCCGGAGCGGCCGGTGCAGCTGGTCTTCGCGGGCAAGGCCCACCCGGCGGACGAGGCGGGCCGCGCCCTTCTCCGCCGGGTCCAGGGGTTCGCCCGCGACCCGGCGTTCGAGGGGCGGATCGCCTTCATGGAGGACTACGGCGCGGCCTCGGCCCCCGACCTGGTCCGGGGCGTGGATGTCTGGCTCAACAACCCCGTGCCGCCGCTCGAGGCCTCGGGGACGAGCGGGATGAAGGCCGCGATGAACGGGGTGGTGAACTGCTCGGTCCCGGACGGGTGGTGGCTCGAGGGCTACGACGGCTGGAACGGCTGGGCCTTCGGGGGCGACAGGCCGGCGGACGGCGACCGGGCGGCGGCCGACGCGGCGGCGCTGTACGACCTCCTCGAGAACGAGGTTGCGCCGCGGTACTACGAGCGGGGGCCCGACGGCGTGCCGCACGCGTGGGTGGCGATGATGAAGGCCTCGATCCGGACCTGCGCGCCGCGGTTCTCGGCGCGTCGGATGGTCAAGGAGTACGTGGACCGGTACTACCCGGGGCTGCGGGCGGGGACGGCGGCGGCCCTGGCGACGGCCCCGGCGCTCGCGGCGGACGGGGAGCCGCTGCCGGCCGGCGGCGGGACGTAGCCGGCGGCTTCTCCCGCTCTATTTTTTTCCGTGAGGCCCCGGGGCCTTCCGCTCTTCTTCGCGAGCGGCCCCCGGGACCTCACGGCGTTTTTCTCTCCTCGCGCGACTGCTCCGCCCCGATTCAGGCGGCCATCAAAGGTTTCAGGGGGACCGAATAGGGTGAAAAAGGGAGAAAGTACTTAACCATCCCCGAACCAGTCCGGGCCATGTCCACACGCTATCGCGCGGCCGCGATCGGTGCGGTTCTCCTGGTCGCCGTCGCGGTCATGCTCTCGGGCTGCACCTCGGCCCCGGAGACGCCGACGATCCGGATCACCGCGCCGGCCAACGGCGCGACCGTCCTGGCCGGCGACGTCCGGGTCGATGTCGATGTCGAGAACTTCAACATCGTCGACAAGGCGGGCCAGGCCCCCGTCCTGGGCGAGGGGCACGTCCACTTCTACATGGACCTCACCACGCTGCCGAGCACGGCCGGCCAGCCGGCGACCCCCCCGGACCCGGGGATCCTCTGGGCCCATGTCACGGACGATACCTACACGTTCACGAACGTCTCGCCCGGGGTGCACACCTTCGCGGCCCAGCTCGTGAACAACGACCACACCCCGGTGGTGCCGGTGGTCTCGGACACGGTCACGATCACCGTCACGACACCGGGCTGACGGCGGCGGACGGCGCGGGGGCCGGTAGGGGAGGGGATGGCCTCTTTCGTGCCGGCTCCCGGCGGCGATGACCTTCGAGAGCGAGGAGGGTTCCGACGAGGCTCGGGACTTCTTTCTCTTTCTCTTTTCTGTACCTGAGTACGTACTGGACCTTGGATCCGTGTCAAGAGAGCTAGTAGCTCGAGAGCTTGTTGCTCTCTTGACACGGATCCACGGTGATTCTCTCTCTCTCTGTTGTACTGGTACTGTGTACACACTTGTGTAGACAATGCTGTTCTACACAAGTGTGTACACAGCAAGTGGAGGTGGTGACCAGTGAGAGCCGATGTGATGATCATGTTTCATGAAAATGCTCTCTCTCTCTCTCTCTCTCTCTCTCGTACGATCCACTGTGTACACAACCAAACAACCACTGTGTACCCTGTGTACACAGTTCGCGGAAGCGGTTACCGTTGAAGACCAATGAGATGATTGTGACCGGGTAATCGCCCTTCTTCTCTCTCAGTTCGTACGGGAGCTGAGAACAATATCCAGTGAGGATGTCGCTCGCGAGCTACACCGGCACTGGACACCTCTTTCACTGGTGAGGGGACGGTGGTCCGGTTCGCGTACTGTCTCTCCATAGTCGCTGTTTCGAGCCGGCCGCACCGTTCCCGCAAACAGGGGGATATCACGCCGCGGGAGACCGGCGGGACTCTCCCGGGGCAGCGGTCTTCCGGGCCGCTGGGATCCTGTTCAGCCTTCGAGCACACCCGTGTATTCCAATGAAGATCAAACCCGCTGGCTACTCGCTCCCTTTCTCCATCGCGGGAACGAGGTCGGCGAATACGAAAACAAATATTTAAGTCAACCTCTTGCAATAACTATCACTCAGGTGGCCTGCGTGGGTGGTGGCTCGAACGAGGACGCGCTCTCCGAGATCGTCGGGTTCGTGCTGATCCTCGCGCTGGTGGTCGTGGCCTCGACGCTCTACCTGATGTACGTGGTGCCGGCCGAGGGCCGCGAGGACGAGATCGAGCATATGAACAAGGTCCAGGACCGGTTCGTGAGCTACAAGACGTCCGTCGACGGGCTCTGGATGCGGTCTCTGGCCGACCTCTCGATTCCCGGGACCCGTGGCGTCTCGCTCTCCACGTCGTTCGATCTTGGCACCGGCGGCGGCAACACGCAGTCGAGCGGCCTGTTCCTCTCGTTCATGCGGCCGATCGGGACTGCGGCTCGGATGCAGACCAAGCTTGGTATACCAGCCGACGATCCCAATGATGATCGGATCGGTCTACAAATAAACAACGAGAATCTCTTCCCGGAACTGGATCCAGCGGGCGAGGATGCTTATTATGAGATGCCGGTTGGCTCCCTGAGCTACCACACGGACAACTACTACTGGATCCAGCAGAACTATTACTACAAGCTCGGCGGGATCTTCCTCGAGCAGCCCGGCGAAGGAGTCTCGGTCAAGGTCGCTCCGCCCATCGCGATCTACCAGGTGACAGATGCCTCCACCGGCCAGCAGGTACCGAAGGTCAGCATCTCCCTGGTCAATATCAACAGCGATCCCTCCACCGTTGGCGGAACAGGCCCGTTGCGCATCGAGACCCGCCTCCGTGAATCAGGAAAACCGCTCTACCGGAACGAGAAGGTCGATAGCGTCTTTTTATGGGTCTACGCCAAGGACCACGAATGGGCCGAGGCGTGGCGACAGGTATTCTTTGACGCGGCGTGGAAGAGCGGATTAGCCGGTCCCGACGATGTCCTTGACGATCCCACAACTTATCACGATTGGTTCTACATACCCAAGCTACCCAACGACGAAGCCCATCTCGAATACAATATTGCTAAACTCTATGTCCGCCACTACCCTCTGGACGAGACAATAAAGGATGTGTTCCTCGATCTGACCGAGGCGAACCTCCAGGTGACGTTCGAGTATGACGAATAAGGAGGACGCCGTTTCGGGGGCCATCGGTGGCGTTTTGCTTATCGCCCTGGTGCTCATCGGTGCAGCCATCGTGGGTACCTACGTGATGTCCCAACCCCTGCCCGAAAAGATCCCGAAGGTACAGTTCAGTGTCAAACAGAGCGGTGACACACTGTATCTCATACATGAAGGGGGGGAGCCTGTTCTCGAGGGAACAGTGAGACTTGACATTGATGGGGTCAAGTCTGACCATCCCATCTCCGATTGGAAATTTGGAGGAGAGCCCGTCACGATCGATGTGAGCAGTGCAGGTTCTAATCCGCATATCTCGGTCGCCCTCGTTTACACAGGGAACTCCGGTGACACTCTGCTTCGCTCTGTCAAGTCGCCCGATGGTTTCGAGTACAAGTTCCCCGTCTATGATCCGGCCGAAGTCGTGGATCTCCCCGCTCCCTGGCCTACGTCCGGCCCGTATACCGGACCTCTCCCTACCTACCCTTGGCCAACAGGAGGGTTCGTTCCGCAACCGACAATCCCGCCCCTGACCGGCTCGCAGCACGTCTACGTGGCGGCTGCGGATTCGACGGTGATACCGCCCGTCCCTCCCCTCTTCGTCTGTGACGGTGACGATGATGAGCGGGAGATCAACGAGGCACTCGGCTCAAGTCGGGGCGTGACCGTCGAATTGCTCGACGGTACCTTCCACTGCTCCGGCCGTATCATCATGCGCGAGTACACGACGCTCATCGGACAGGGATCGTTTGCTGACGATGACTCCTTAACAACCACGATCGAGATGATCGCCGCCAGCGGTCGGACGAGGTATCTACCAATCGAGATCGGAGCCGAGAACGTGAATCTCGGTGGTGTCGTTGGTGACGAGCGGAAAGGGTTCACAATCCGCGGAAATGCCTTCGTGATGATCACGAGGAGCCATGTCCGGGTCCAGGATATCTACGCGAGCAGCGTTGACCTGAACGGAGTCCGCCACAGGGCCGCAGGAAACGGGATGTTCTTCGTCTGGGTGGCCGACCCCGTGGCGGTAGTCGATGATGTCGAGTTCTACCGGTGCGAAGCCTACCAGTGCTCGACGCACGGGTTCAACATGAACCAGGACTACGACCCCGACAGTCCCGTCTATCGCGCCACCACCAATATCCGGTTTGTCGAGTGCCGGGCAGCGCTCTGTGGATATGGTCTCGAGGGTGACGCTGTCTATGGCAGCCCCGGCCAGACGGTGAGCGCCGACGAGGCATCGCGATCCGAGTGGATCACCGGTTTCGACTTCCACGAGTGGCAGGATCTCGTCAACCTCGAGGTCATCGGCTGTGTGGCCGAGGATAACTGGGAGTCAGGCTTCCATCTCGAACCTGGAGCCCGGTATTCGAATCCCCCCGGGCTCCGCACCATCTCGCAGAACATCGTCTTCCGGGATTGCGTGAGCAGCAACAATGGACAGCGGAATACCCATGCCGGCCGGTTCTTCATGTCCGGCTATTACTTCTCCCGCGATACTCGCCTGGAAAACTGCAGATCATTCAACAATCGAAATGCTGGCTATTACATTCACAGCGGTGAGGACTGTGAATTTACCAATTGTGAAGATGAAGGGAGCACCTACGGCTGGAAGATCTGCAAGGATACCTCCGACGTCACGATCGATGGATGTCGATCACGGGATAATTCCAGGTGGGCTTTCTGGATCTCGTTCTCGGATCATATCACGGTGACCGACTTCCAGCACACCAGTGTTACGGGAGACCGGGGTTTCCAGAACATTCTCGGGTGGTACAAGGACGAGGCGAAGTACCAGCAGCCGGTCAGGGACTCCGAGTTTCATATCACGGCCATCGGGAACGGGATACCGATCATGAACCGGGCCGGTAGCAACAACGAGTACTTCCTCACGTACGGGTGATTCGGGAAATGCAGAGCCATTGCAATAAAGCACGGGAGCACCGGTCCGACGGCATCTCCGAGGTCGTGGGCTTCGTGATCATCCTCGGTGTAATGGTCGCCGGCATGTCCCTATACCTGACGTACGCGGTTCCCGTCCAGGGCAGGGAGGAGGAGATCAAGGTGATGGACAGCGTGCGGGCATGGTTCGTCGACTACAAGAGCGGCGTCGACCAGCTCTGGCTCAACAGCCCGCTCGCCCCGGCGAGCTTCGACGGAGAGGACTCGACACTGCACGGTTCGACGATCGGCCAGGTGACCCTCCGCAACGTGATCGATACGGGAACTGTTCGTGAGAAGGGATTCGTTGGCCGATACCTTCCGCTCCTCGCACCCATCCCGGCTTCGGCAGAGGTGTCGATCAGGAGTAACGAGTTTCTCACCATCGAGGTGAGACCGGAAGGCGCCACGGACCCGGAAAAAGTGTACGACAGTAAAGTAGCTCCCGCGTTGTCGTACTCCTCGCATAACAACTACTACCTCCAGCAGGAGTATTTCTATCAGCTCGGCGGGGTATTTCTCCGGCAATGGGACATGAAGGGAGGACCGAATGCCGAGCGTGTGACCCTGATCGCATCGCCGCCCCTCTCGCTTCACCTGGTCGAAGAGGGCGGCGAGTTCAAGACCACGGTCTCGTTCGTAATTGAAAACCTGGACGTGACGACACGGGGGATCGGATCGATGTCGCCGATCCGTGTCTCCACGCGGCTCAAGGAGGACCCGGCCATACCGCCCCTGACTAGCGGCGGCCCGTTAGCGCGTACTTATTCAGAGGTGATCCTGACCGTCGCGGCAGCCGATGACAGGGCCGCGGAAGCATGGGGGCAGGCCTTCTCCCGTGCCGCGACTCGAAACGGGTTCGATCCAGGTTATTACACAATCTCCGTGGATCCGAGTCAGAATCTCGCGAGGCTCAGCGTCAATGGTCCAACGGGGGAGAACGACGTCTATCTCGAACTGCTCGAGGCGAACTTCGAGCTGGGCCTGGAGAATGTACCGACAATGATCGAATAGGAGGATTGGGATGAATTCTATGAAGAGTAGGGAAACGGCCGCGTCCGAGGTGATCGGCGCCGTGCTGCTGATCAGCCTCGTCGTGATCGGCGGCGCTGTTGTCGCGGCCTTCGTATTCGGGCAACCCGCACCGAAGGAGCTGCCGGATGTGAACTTTGGCGTTTACAAGGAGAACCCAACGAAGCTGGTACTCCACCACACCGGCGGAGACTCGCTCCAGTGGGGTGACTATAGCGTCTACGTCTATCCGACAGGTCCGGGGAGCGGTTCCGCTGTGACAGACCGCGTCGATGACCACCACAAGGCGAATCCATGGTCCTCGGGCGACGATATGACGATTGATGCTACTGGATACCCGGAATATGAAGAAATCCTTCAAGGAGCCGGAAGAGTCGTGCTTTCGTACAAGGACGGTAGCGCCGGCGAGACAGTCCTGAGAAAGGTCGTTATAGAGGATGGCGTCTCTCCTGTCTTCCCTGGAAAAATATCTGGACATAAATATGAAACCACCGGGAACGGCAATGACGATAAGGATAATCTCAGATTCCCTGGTGTCGTGGAGATGATCCTCCTCAGGGAAAATTCCGATGGAGATTTCGTTCAGTACGGACCTACCAAGTGGACAAGGGTGGGGGATGGTTACTACGAATTCGACAATCTGCCGACCGAGAACGAAAAATATATCGTTAAAGAGAATCTGGCGTCTCTGACGGGCTGGGAGGCTGTAAAACCCAACACGGATGGAACCTCACACACGCTCACTCTCAGCAGGGGCAACCCGACCAGGGAGGTCGACTTCAAGAACAGGCGCGCTCCTCCCACGACCACCGTTAACACCCAGGCGACGACAACAACCTCCACCACTACAACGACGCCGACCGTAACCCAAACCGAAACGGTAACCGTTACGCCGACCCCGATACCAGCCACCATTTCGGGTCATAAATACCGCGTGGACGAGAACGGCGTTGAGATGGCCAACCCCTATGTCAGCGGCATCACGATCTACCTGGAAAAACTCGTGCAGGTCAATAACAACAAATGGGAATGGCGGGTTGTCGCCTCCAATCAGACGGACGCCAACGGCTATTACGAGTTCCCGTCCCCCACGGACGGGGGAACCTACCAGCTCCGCGAGGACCTGAACAGTGCCCTCTACACTGTGTACAGCCCGGCGGGGGGCATCATCAGCGGGGTACTGCCTGGCGCAACGAACCAGGACTTCAGGAACACGCCGATCGTCGGAGACGGGGTCGTGATGTACCTGAAAAAGGATGTCCAGGATAACAACGACGGCATCGATAACGATGGAGGGTACGTCGTCGACGGGACATACCTCCAGGGCGAGGCGTCCGGTGGGGATACGGTGACCATCAACGGGTACACCTACGTGTTCGATAACAACGAGGAGTTCCGGTTCACCATCGACGGAGACCAGTATTCGGGCGAGTTCATGCTCACGGAGCATGACATCACCAAGCTGACATTCAGGGTCAAGTTCCAGGTGCGAGCGAAGAATGGGAAAGACTGGGTCACGCCGGAAGGCATGGGGTCTGATCCGGTCATCGGCAAGCCAACGTCGCTTCTGATCAACCAGCTCAACAAGAACACAATCAACCCGGAGTCCACGCTGACCTACCGGTTCCCGCAGTACGTGGATACCGATACCCTGCTCCGGCTCAACGGCAAGGTCAGGATCGACAGCCCGGCAGACAATACGTACCTCGAGTTCACCACCCTTCACATCGTCCACGACAACCGGTACGGCGAGGGGTTGAACACGATCTGGATCATGCTCGAGCCAGGATACGACTACATCCTCGCACAGGGGGACTGCCTCTCCCCCTGATCTTTTGACCTATGGTGACCTCACGACCAGGAAACGAGACCGCCAATGCCGAGGTCCTCGGTGTCGTCATACTGATCGCGATCTTCGCGATCACGGCCGGTATCATATCGGCGACCACCTTCGCGTCGCCGCAACCGGTAAAGGTACCGGCGGCCTCGATCGAGATAACCCAACCTTCCCAGACCTCGGTCCATTTCGCCCACCGGGGAGGTGATCCACTTCCCCTGGCGCACCTGGTCGTGCGATGGATAAAGGCCGATGGCACGTCCGGATCGACCGAAGGAACCGACGAGCTCCGTGCCCTATTCCAGCTCGCGAGCGACGATATCGTCCTGGGCAACGGGCTCAGCAGGGAGATCCTGGAGGACTGGGACGCCGTTGCGCTGAACTGGAGGAGCGACGGCGGAGAGGCTACAATCGCGGTCTGGGACCCCCAGAGCCTCGGTCTGGCCGGCTCGGGCGCTCCCTTTACACCTGGAGCACCGTGGAAACCCCGTACGCAGCCCGCGCTCACCCCGCTACCCGTTCCGTCCGTTGAAGCGCTCAGCGCGGAGTTCGTCGTACCAAGCTCGCTGACAGTTGGCCAATCCTTCACGTTCACGAGCACGGAGGCGAGGGCTACGAGTTTCCTATGGAATTTCGGTGATGGCACAACCTCGACACTGATGACCGAAACGCATGTGTTCCCTCGTGTCGGGATCTACTCCGTCTCACTCACGGTCTCGAATGCGGATACCAGCGATACGGTCGTGCATACCATTAGCGTCGGTCCCGGATCGCCGGACGAACCTCTCAGATTCGAGGTCTCCCCAACGCTGGGCATCGGGCCGCTGGAAGTCACCTGCACCGATACAACCCATATCGGCCAGACATTGTGGCAGTGGAGATTCACGGATGGTCTCACGGGCAGGGTTCTGGAACAGACACCCCGACTTACCGAGGGCGTGGGCAGATCCTATCATTACGTATTCAATAACCCGTCGGTCGTGAGTGACAACGTCTGCACGGTCGACCTCACGGTGTGGTCCCCCTATGCCGCGGATCCCATCGCCTTCGAGACGCAGACGGTGACTGTCGCGCCTCCGCTTCGGGCGGACTTCATCTCGGACGTCACCGTTGGCATATCGCCCCAATCGGTCCAGTTCACGGATACATCGATCGGGCACCCCCAGACCTGGGCATGGGACTTCGGTGACGGTTCTACCTCGACCGAGCAGAACCCGGTCCATACATACACGGTTACCGATCCGAACCTGCCACAGACCTTCACCGTGACTCTCACGGTTACCGGCTGGGGCCAGACCAGCAGTCTCTCGAAGGATATCGTGATATGGCCTCCCGTAGTCGCGGATTTCACAGCCGATAAAACAGAGGGAGAGGCAGGGCTCATCGTCCAGTTCACGGATCTCTCGACCGGGCAGGTCAGCAAATGGCACTGGGACTTCGGGGACGGTACCAGTTCGGATGAACGAAACCCCCAGCACACCTTCATGAATCCTGGCAAGTACGATGTAACCCTGTTCGTGGAGAGGGAGGCGGAACCGCACAGCGTCGATCCGAAGACTCTCCCCATATACATCCGTGTCGGGCCGGAGGTCATGACCGACTTCACCGCGACCCCGACGACAGTTGCCACGGGGGTAGAGGTCCAATTCACTGATCTATCCACGAGTGCCGACCCGGTCGTCAGCTGGTCATGGGACTTCGGAGACGGGTCGATACTCGAAGGGACCGACCCTGCCGTTCATAAGAACCCGAGACATGCCTACACGGCGGCTGACACCTACACCGTCACCCTGACGGCCGAGAACCAGTACCGGAAGAAGACGATGACGAAGGTCGGGTACATCACCGTGTATCCAGCGGTTGTGGCTTCGTTCACAGCAGACCATACGGCAGCCCCGATTGGCGGGCTGATCTCCTTCACCGACACCTCAACCGAGTCCCCGACCAGCTGGTCATGGGACTTCGGCGACGGCACGATCGAAGTAATTCAGAACCCATCACACACATACACCGCGGCGGGCGTCTATTCTGTCACGTTGACTGCGTCGAATGCCTACTCGACCTCACCCCCCAAGACCCGCATCGACTACATCACTGTCTTCGAGCCGGTCACGGCCGCTTTTACCGCGGACCCGCTCGAGGGTTCCACCCCTCTCACCGTGACCTTCACCGACGGCTCGACCGGCGATGTGGACACCTGGTCCTGGGACTTCAATGGCGACAACGTAGCGGACTCTGACCTTGAAGCCCCGTCCTACACCTTCAGCGCGGCGGGCGATCACGTGGTGACCCTCACTGCCTGGAACAAGCTGCGACCGGACCTCACCTCCACGGCGAGTGCCACGATCAAGGTTGACAGCCTGCCAACCGCGTCGTTCACAACCTCCACGTCGTCAGGTTCCCGACCTCTCTCGGTGACCTTCACCGACACCTCGTCCGGCAACCCGGTCTCATGGTCGTGGGACTTCGATGGGAATGGTACGGTGGATGACACGACCCGGAGCCCGACGCACACATACGCGACGGCCGATACCTATACGGTCAGACTCACAGTCAGCAATCAGGCTGGAGGCTCCTCTCCCGCGACCACGACGATCGTGGTGACGTGACCCCGATCGATATCGGGGCCGGCTCTGCCGGTCTCCGATCGATTTCACCACCGTCGGCGAAACTCTCATGCTCTCCGTCGTCGGAGTAAACACCAGTGCCCTTTTACTGCCTTCGCTGCGGTGAGTGTTGCTCGGCCATGGGCGACGTCCATGCCATCGAAGGTGACCTGCGCACAGGCCGCTGTGTCGTTGTCAACCGCTACACGGGCGAGCGGACACCGGTAGCAGTCGACCCGGACAAGATCACCGTCCTTGACTCTCCGGCAATTCCCGGTGCCTGCCCCCTTTTCCGCCACGATAACGATGGACGCGGTATCTGCCCGGTCCATGAAACGTGGCCGGAGGTCTGCGCCGATTACCAGTGCTGGCGGGTCCTGGTGATGGATGGCGCCGGCCGTCGGGGGGCGAGGATCATGGGCACCCGTCACATTGCCGTAGACGACCCAGGGCTCGATGTCGTACTTGCGCCATACCGCGAGCGAATGGCTGGCATTGTCGATGATGCCACATGGCAGGATGTTCTCGTCGACATCCTCGAGCGTGCCGGCTACCGGGTCATTCAGTGATATGGCGGGCGTCGGAATCTCGTAAGAGTACCGGCGAAACCGAAAAGGGAACCTTCTCTCGATAAGCAGACGAAAGGCATTCTCTCAGGATCACTCGATGCATCTGCACGGAATCCGTTGATCCAGAATTCGCAAGGGGACGGGTTCCCATGCTTCGGTTCATGCCGGTCGGTATGGGTTGATACCGGTCAAATCCATGTAATTGGAAAAAGGATACAGAATTTATCCTGGAAAATGAGAAACATCCAGGATTGCCGATAAATAAAATAACAATATTTATGATTTTGAGGAATTACATGTCCAGTAGAAACACTTGCCGGCCGACACCGCGATGTCGGATCGTGATGCAGGATGGATGACAATGACAGACAACAGGAAATATCTACGCGCGGCGAACCGGAGAGGTTCTCTTATCGCTGTGTTGCTGTTTTGCGCTGCCCTATTGCTCGGGACTGCCGCACCTGTGATGGCGGATCAACCGGACGTAATCGCTGTGGGAAGCTCCCTTGATCAGGTGAAGTTCGTCGATATAACCGATCCTTCAGCGGGTGTGACCACGATACCGCAGCCGGTACCAGTTTTCAACAACCCCGCTGATGTCGCCATCAATACTGATTGTGGATTGGTATTTATCGTACAGACAATCTACGGGCTTCGAACTACCACTGGGTACCTCTTCGTCGCCGATCCCACGCAGAACCCTCCGATCGCGACCACGTTAAACTTGGGCACTTATATTCCAACGCAGATCGCCCTCACCACGGCAGGAGACAGAGTAGTTCTCGGAAATGATAGGGATAATAAAATCAAAATCATAGATCCTCGCGCTTCCACGATTCTGCAGATTCTGACCATTTACAAGCAGTCCGGGACTAGCTCGTTAAATGATCGACCACGGGCAGTCGGGTATACACACGACGGCCGACTCGTGGTCGGCGTTCATAATCCCGGGGGGAACTTCGTAAATATTTATGGTGTAACGGTCGACGGTTCGACTCCTGAAATCCCTGATAAGACCATCGGCATCAGCGCGTCTCCTGGTAGGCTGGCGATCGATGCATCTCCTTTCGGGAAGACCGCCGTGATCTCATCAGAGGATGGCGATACGATCTCGATAGTGGATCTGGAGACCTTCAGTACAACCGATCAAACTGGTAGCCAAACGGGGATCGACGAACCCGGTGATCTGGATATTACTGCCAACGGAACGCTCGCTCTCGTCCCGAATACGGCCGGCACCACAATATCGGTCGTTTCTCTCAGTAATCCCACGGAGCCTCGAACTCCCATCGAGGTCGGAACTTCTCCCCAGAGTGTGGCGGTCATTGACAACAATCATGCGATCGTCGCGATGAGCGGGGGTGGAGCCAAGATAGTCGATCTCCGGACGTCCCTGGTCGTCGAGACCGTCTCCGATCTCCCGGGTATCTATCATATCGCAGTCGCCCCATGGCCATCGTTCACCGAGTCGCCTTTGCTGACTGCAGATGCCGGGGGACCGTACTCCGGCATCGAGGGAACCGAGGTTACACTCTCGGCTGAGGGTTCTTTCGGTAGTGATATCGCGACGTACGAATGGGACTTCGACGGCGACGGGAATTATGAGTCTACGACCACGTCTCCAACGGCAACGCACACATGGTCCGATGACTTTTCCCACGAGATCGGCCTACGCGTGACCGATACGTACGGTCAGGCTACTGATACAGCGAGCGTCGCGATCACAAACGTCGCACCGAGCGTCTCCGGCGTGACCGTGAGTATTAACCCCGTCGCAGTGAAGACCGACGTCCATGCAACGGCTGCCTTCACCGACGCCGGAACGGGAGACACGCACACGGCGTCGATTGACTGGGGCGACGGCAGCACGCCCTCTGCTGGCACCGTGAGTGAATCTGACGGTTCGGGACAGGTTACGGGTTCGCATGGCTACGCCTCGCCCGGCCTTTACAAGGTGACGGTGACGGTGACCGACGACGACGGTGGAGCGGGGAGTTCGACCTCCTCCGATCTCGTCGTCTTCGATCCCAACGGCGGGTTCGTCACGGGCGGCGGCTGGGTGCCTGTCGAGAACGGTAAGGCGACCTTCGCGTTCGTCGCCAAGTACAAGCCGGGCACGGCCACGCCGACGGGCCAGGCCAAGTTCAAGCTCACGTCAGCCGGCGGAGACTTCGCGGCAACGAGCTTCGACTGGCTCGTGATCGCCGACGGGACCGCCCGCGTCGGTGGCACCGGAACCATCGACGGCCGTGGACCGTACACCTTCATCCTGACCGCCGTGGACGGTGGTAAAACCGATTCCATCCAGCTGCACGCATGGAATACCGACGAAAACTACGATACGGGTCTCATCGCGCTCGGCGGCGGGTCCATCATCGTTCACTCCTGAAGCGACCGGAATCCACCCCTTTTTCCCGACCCGATGACGAACGCCAACCCGCAGGAGTGGTCGTGTCCCGTGCGAGGGGAGGGCTGCAACACTGCCGCCGATACAAACACGGATACGGGGGCGAGCGTCCACAGCACCCGCTACCTCCACGCCGTCTCGGATCCTCTCGCCGAAATGCTTTTGACTTCTCACCGACACCAAGTCCCGATGCGTCCTGTACCGGCCCGCGGGGGTGCGTGACCATGGCGAACGGCATCGACGCCGAGGACCTCGCCGTCCTCGTCCTCCTCGTGGCCGACGGCGAGCTCGAGGTCCCCGCGGCCGACGTCGCCGACCTCCTCGAGGCCACCGAGCGGCGGGCCCGCGCCAGCTTCGGCCCCGAGCCCGGCCTCCTCCGCCAGGCGCTCGCCGGCCTCGTCCTCGAGTCCGCCCTCGCCCGGCGCGGCGAACTCGCCGAGGGGTCGGTCGACGACGCCCTCGCCCGGATCCCCCTCGGCGACCTCATCGGGCCCATCCTCTCGCAGGACCGGCTCTGGTTCAGCCCCGGCGGCGCCGTCCACTGGATCCGGGCCGCGCCGGCGACGCTGGCCGACCCGGGGACGAGAAAGCGGGTCCAGACCCTGCTCGCCATCGCCACGACCCGCCCCCCGCCGTCGATGGTGATCGCGATCCTCGGGCAGATCGGCGCCGACCGGTCCTTCATCCGGGAACTCCTCGAGCGCGAGACCGCCGGGGACGACGACGACCTCCGCCGGCAGGCCGCGTACCAGGACTGGTACGAGTAACCCGTCCCGCGCGGCCGGCCGACCGCCCCCCGGCCACCGGAGGATATATCCGGTTGAACGACCGGTATGGCCCCTATGAAGGAAGTCACGGGTTCTGCCATCCTCGTCGCGGCCGTCGCCGTCGCGCTCCTCGCCGCCGGCTGCACGACCGCCCCGGGCGACGGTGGCGCCAACAACACCAGCCGGGCCGTGGACCCGCCCCTGGTCGGGACCTGGCAGCTCACCTCGTTCCTCGGCGCCGACGGCCGTGAGGTCGCGGCCGTCGCGGGCTCGACCCCGCTCGTCACCTTCGACCGCGACGGCCGGGTCTCGGGCACGGCCGGCTGCAACCAGTTCTCGGCCTCCTACACCGTCAGCGGCTCCCGGCTCACCATCGCCGCGCCCGTCTCGACCATGATGTACTGCTCGTTCCCGGCCGGCGTCATGGACCAGGAGTCGCGCGTCCTCGAGCTCCTCCCGCTCACGGCCGGGTACGTCGTCGCGGGCGACACCCTCTCCCTCCTCGACCAGGCCGGCACCGGGATCATGACCCTCCACCGGGCCGCCCGCCCCGAGGACGTCCCCCTCGTCGGGACCACCTGGCGCCTCGCCGGCTTCACGGTCAACCAGACGGCCCACTCCGCGATCGCCGGCTCGAACGCGACCCTGGCCTTCGGCGCCGACGGCCGGGCCACGGGCTCCACCGGGTGCAACGTCTTCTCCGGCCCCTACTCGACCGACGACGCCCGGATCTCCATCGGCCCGCTCGCCGTCACCGAGCGCGCCTGCATCGCCCCCGACATGATGCTCCAGGAGCGCGAGTACCTCGAGGTGCTCGGGGCCGCGACCACCTACGACATCGACGGCGACCGGCTCACCCTGGTCGACGCCTCGGCCACCCTGGCGGCCGAGTTCGTCGCGCTCGACTGAAAAACCTCTTTTTATCCGCCGTCCGCGACCAGGGCGTACGGGACGTTCCCCGCCCCGATCTCGGTCCTGAGCGGGATCCCGAGCTCGCGGCAGTACCCGACCGTGTTCATCCCCGAGAACGCCACGATCGAGAGCCGGAAGGGGTCGGGCGGGGCGTTGAAGACCGTGCGCCCCGTCGTCACGGGGAAGACGAACCCCGCACGCTGCATGGCGCCGACCAGCTCGGCCACCTGCGCCTCGGCCGTTCCCGGCACCTGCCGGATATTCGCCAGCGCCATCCCCGTCCCGGTCGCGACCACCGAGCCGATCGAGGTCAGGCCCGACGAGATGAAGAGCGCGAGCGGGTCGATCGTCGTGCCGCGGTACCCGATCAGGTCCGCGAACTCCGTGGCCGTCCCGTCGCGCACGCGCAGCGTCCCGCCGTAGGCCATCCGGACCGGGATCCCGTGGTGCTGGAAGACCCCGTCCATCGTGATCGAGCAGACCGACATGATCCCGACCGACCCGTTCGAGATCTGCGGGTGCCGGTCCACGACCCGGTAGTGGGAGAAGAAGCCGCACCCGGCCCCGATCACCGCGTCGAAGCCGCGCCGGACCTCCTCGAGCCGCTCCTCGGGCACGATCGTCAGGTTGTACGCGACGTCCCCCGTCATGGTCTCGGGGTTGAACGTCGAGCGGTAGGCGAGCCGCTCGAGCTTGGAGATGACGAACCCCGCCCGGTCGTCGACCAGGGCCTTGTCCGTCTCGCTCCGGCCGCGCTCGGTCAGCACCCTGCCGTGGTTGCCGACCTTGTACGTGAAGCCCATGTCGTCGAGGTACCGCAGGTAGTACTGGACCGCACGGTCCGAGAGGACGAAACCCCGCTCGGCCATCAGCTCCGAGAGCCGTTTTGCGCCGACCGGCTCCTGGTGCTCCTTCAGGATCCGGAGGATCTCGACGACCTTACGCTCGGTCCTGATCATTCCTGGCCCCGACGGCACCCTCGCTCTCCTGGTACCGGCCACGGTACGTCTGGTGGTTCTCCAGCACCTCGGAGAAGACGATCTGGACGCAGCGGTCCCCCGCCTGGAGCCGGACCTCCTCGGGCCCCAGGTTGGAGAGCGCCAGGGTCAGGTTCCCGCGAAAGCCGGGGTCCACGAACCCGCCGCCGAGCAGCACCCCCTGCCGCCCGAGCGAGGAGCGGCAGCGGAGCGTCGCGCAGAGCCCGATCGGCACCTCGACCCACTCCATGGACGGGACCAGGCGGCACTCCCCGCGCGGGATCGCGACCGCCTCGCCGGCCCGAAGATCGTAGGACGCGCTCTGGAGCGACGCCTTGGCAAACGGCCGGATCGTGAGGCGTTCGCCTGGTTCGAGCGTGCGGAGGCGCCGGACGATCTCCTCCCCGGACAGAATCATAGGAAGATCAGGACGTTCCATATACTTAATAGTCATCGATACCAATCAGCTGCCGGATCCATGGGGTAGAGGACATCCTCCTGGGCTTCGGACCCAGGGACCCGGGTTCGATTCCCGGTGGGTCCGTGTACCGTGCGAAATCGTTAAGACGCCCTGTGTCGTTTGAATACTACAACATCTCCCGCAGGGGCCCGGACTGGGACCGGGCCGGCACGCGACCGCAAGCCTCTTGTCGGTTGCGCCGGATGGAATCTGCATCGGTGGTCGAACGTGGCGAGGCACAGCTCGATGAATACCGGCCCGCACCGGGCCCGTCCATGTCCTGTTCTCCTGTTCTTCACCGGTACCACCGGCGCGTCAACCAGGGACGCGGCGCAGAGAGGGCGAGGATGGGCAGAGCATGCTGAATGAGCTGATTGATAAGCGAAAGACGATTCTGGCAGAGTCCGAGCAACACAAGGAGCGTCGCAACGAGCTGAACGCGACCGCGAGCAAGTTCGCCCGCGAGCGCAACGCACTGAACGCGAAGACGCGGGAGTTCGTCGAGGAGGCGCAGACCAACAAGGAGCTGCGCGATCAGGCGAACAAGGACGTCCAGGCGGCAAAAGAGGAGCGCAACGCCCTGAACGACCAGGCGAACGTCCTCTTCGAGGAGCTCGAGGTCTTCAAGAAGGAGCACGGCTCCATCAAGAACCGCGGGATCAAGGAACTCCAGAAACAGATCGAGAACATGGAGTTCCGGCAGCAGACCGAGGTCTTCAGCGTCGACAAGGAGCGCGAGCTGATCGAGAAGATCAAGCAGCTCCGGGCCGAGATCCGGGACCAGGAGGCCGAACTCGAGCAGAACAAGGACATGCGGACCAAGCTCACCGACGCCCGTGAGCTCCGCCGCCAGGCCTCGGAGGTCCATGCACGGGTCACCGAGCTCGCCGAGCTCGCCCAGCGTCACCACGACCTGATGGTCGAGAACTACCGGAACGCCGACAAGTCCCGCGAGACCGCCGACGACGCCCACAAGCAGTTCGTCGAGGCCCAGGAGGCGGCCGACGCCGAGCACAAGTCCTTCCTCGCCTGCCAGAAGGAGCTGCGCGACTACGACAAGGTGATCGGGGGGCTTCGGAAGAAGACCCGCACGACCAGGACCACCAAGGAGCAGAAGGCGGTGCGGCAGGAGGCCGAGCGGATCTTCACCTCGTTCCGGAGCGGGGAGAAGCTTACGACCGACGACCTGCTCCTGCTCCAGCGGTCGAAAATGGTCTGATTATCCCGTTTTTTTCGAATTTACGCGTTTCAGCAACCCTTTAATAGAATCCGTGCAACACTCCTTGTGATGGCCGAACGGTGCACCCTCGTGCTCTCGGTGGACCGGGACGACGACCTCGGGTTCAAGGCGAACCTCGAGGGGCCGGTGGTCGGGCGGGAGGCCTGCATCGCGGCGGCCAACACCCTCGCCCTCATCGACCCCGAGGACTCGGACGTCAACGCCATCTTCCAGGCGGTCAAGGTCGCCGACGGGCTCGCCGGGAACTGCGAGCAGGTCGAGGTCGCGATCGTCGCCGGGGACCACACGCACATGATCGAGGGCGACCGGAAGATCGCCCGCGATCTCGAGCGCGTGATCGCCCGGACGGGTGCGACCGAGTGCATCCTCGTCACGGACGGGGCCGAGGACGACTTCGTCCTGCCGATCATCCAGTCGCGGATCCCGGTCTCGTCCGTTCGCCGGGTCGTCGTCTCCCAGATGGTGAACCTCGAGGGGACGTACTACATCCTCAAGAAGCTGATCGACGACCCCAAGATCTCGCGCCCGCTCCTGGTCCCGGTGGGCCTCGCCATGATCCTCTTCGCCATGGCCTACCTGCTCGGCTACCCCGAGGGAGCGATGATCGTGGTGGTCGGCGTGATCGGGGTCTACCTCCTCTCGCGCGGGCTCGGGTACGACGACATCTTCGGCTCGTGGTACCGGGCGCTCTCCAACTCGCTGTCGCATGGCCGCTTCACGCTGGTCACGAACCTCGCTGCCGTGGTCCTGGTGATCATCGGCGCGGTCAACGGCATCACCACGACGATCGTCCATTACATGGGCGGCGAGCAGGCGAACGGGCTCTTCATGGTCCTCGCGTTCGCGTACGGCGCGGTCCCCTGGTGGGTCTCGGGCGGCCTCGTCTCGTCGGCCGGCCGGCTCCTCGACGTCTGGCTCGGCGAGCGCGGCGAGTTCTCGCGCGTGCTGATCCTGCCGTTCGTGACGCTCTCGGCCGGCCTCTTCGTCTACGGCGCCGCGATCTACGTGCTCGCTATCAACCAGGCGCCGGAGTTCCCGATCCTCGCCGAGGCCGCGCTCCAGTACTTCGTCCTGCTCACCATCGCGGCCGCCGCCTGCCTCGCGCTCGGGCTCTGGCTCCAGCACTCGGCCCGCCGGTCCACGGTCAAGGGAGAGGACCGGACCTGCGTTCGCGCCGAATGAGGACGCCTAGAGCGAGTCCAGGCTGATCCCGTTGAACTCCTGGCCGATCGAGGCGAGCTCGCGCACCCCGAACGCCGTCTGGACCGCGTTGCCGTCGAGCTCGAACGCGACGTCGCACATGTAGTCCAGGATATCGATGGAGAGCTCCCGGTTCTGCCGCGACTTCCGGACCTGGTCGAGGAGGAAGCTGAGCCGCTCCGGGGCCTCGTTGCGGAGCTTGGCGACGGCGATCACGCACATCGAGATCCGGGTGATGCTCCGGTCCGTGCCCGTGATGATATCGAAGAAGTTCCGGACGATCTGCGCCTGGTAGATCTCGCCGCCCATGCTGAGAGAGATATTGACTGTCCCTGCTATAACAACGTTCCGAATTGCTTATTTCGCGGCCGAGACGATCCGGATGATGTCGCCGTCCTTGAGGGGCTGGCTGTCCTTGATACGCATCTTGGTCCGCGCGTCAATGGCGTAGAGGAAGCCCTTGCCGATCTCGGTGTGGACCGCGAAGGCGAGGTCCCGGGGGGTCGAGCCCGCCGGCATCAGGAACGCGTCGGGGAGGATCCGGCCGCGCCCGTCCATGAAATGGGTCTCGTCCTCGACCGGGTAGACCACGATCCGGCCGAGCAGGTCGAAGACCGCGCGGTTCAGGGCCGGCTGGACCCCCGTGCCCCCGAGCCGTTCCATCACGGCCGCGATCTGATCGAGGCCGGCCGCCTGGGCCTTCGAGAGGCCCGCCCGGTCGGCGACCTCGAACGTCGGGTCGCCGGGCAGGTAGCGGACGAGGCCGGCCTTCGCCGCGTTCCGGAGTGCAAGCTCGCCCGCTGCCGTCGCGGGCGGGACGCCGTGCTCGCGCAGCCGCGCGAGGAGGTCCCCGGGCGCCTGGTCGGCCTTGTTCGCGACCGCGACCATCGGCTTCGCGCGCCGGAGGAGGGTGCCGCAGAACGCGATCAGCGCCGCCTCGTCGGCGCGCAGGAGGTCGATCCCGGTCTCCCGCACCGCGTCCGCCACGTCCTCGGGCGTGATCGCGAGCCCGGCGAGCACCTCGGCCACGGCGGCGGGGAGGCTGAAGGTCCTGGCCTGTGCCTGGCGGAGGAGGCGGGCCCAGTGCTTGTCGAGGATCCCGTAGACCCACATCGTCATCTCGAGCGGCAGGAACGCGATGTCGCTCTCGGGGTCGTGCTCGCCGATGCCGACGGGGTTGCCCTCCGCGTCGGTCGCGCCCGAGCCGTCCACGACGTGGATGATGGCGTCGGCTTGGCGGAGGTGGTCCAGGAACTGGTTGCCGAGCCCCCGCCCCGTGTGCGCCTCGGGGACGAGCCCGGCCACGTCGATCAGGTTGACGGCGATGAACCGGACGCCGTCCGTGCAGTGACCGCAGGTCGCGGCGCCACCCGGGAGTGTCAGGGACGTGCACGGGCAGGGGGCGCGGACGTAGCCGACCCCGTGGTTGGCGTCGATGGTGGTGAACGGGTAATTGGCGATCTCGGCGTCGGCGAGGGTCGCCGCCTTGAAGAAGGTGGACTTTCCGCAGTTCGGCTTTCCAGCGAGCGCGAGGGTGATCATGGACCGGTCAATGATCGGCCGGGGAGGGGTAAAAAGGTGTTGCCGGGTCTGCCGCAAGAATAGTTTTTAATATGTTCGGCGATTTACCAGGGGGTAGTCGCGGTCCGACCGCGACGTGCCTGGAGAGATGGCTATGGCATACCGAGAGAACCCCTTTGAAGCGCTCTGGCGTCAGTTCGACGACCTGATGGGCGCGATGGAGACCCGGGTCCGCAGCATGGCGCAGGGCTCGGGAGAGTACCTGCCGGCCGGTGGCTTCGGGCCCGGCGGTGTCGGCGACCGGATGCTCCCCGCGGTCCGCGGCGAGTTCCGCATGGACGTCCGCGAGGACCAGGACGAGGTCTTCGTGGTCGCGGACCTTCCCGGCGTCGACCGCGAGAACATCACGGTCCGCCTCCTCTCGCCGACCTCGCTCGAGATCTCGTGCGAGCGTCGCTCCGAGCGCTCCGAGGCCGGCGAGCAGGGCCAGCTCGTCCGGCAGGAGCGGACGTTCGGCTATATGGACCGCGTGATCCCGCTGCCGCACGAGGTGACGGCTGACGGCGCGAAGACCTCGTTCACGAACGGGGTGCTCGAGATCCGGCTCAAGAAGACCACGGTCGAGCGCGGCGAGCGGATCCCGATCGAGTAACCCTTTTTTCCATGCCCCGGTTCGTGGTCCACGACCACCGGGCCCGGACGCACCATCACGACGTCCGGCTCGAGCGCGACGGCGCCCTCGTCTCGTGGGCCGTCCCGAAGGGGTTGCCCGAGCGTCCGGGCGAGCGGCGGCTCGCCATCCGCACGCCGGACCACCCGCTCGAGTACATCGACTTCGCCGGGACGATCCCCGGGGGCCAGTACGGCGCGGGGGAGGTGAGCGTGTTCGACCACGGTGAGTACGAGCCGGTGACCTGGACCGACGACCGGATCGAGGTCCGGCTCCGTGGCGGCCGGTACGACGGGCCGTACCTCTTCGTCCCGTTCCGCCGCGCCGGCCCCGACCAGTGGCTCGTCTTCAAGGCGCGGAACAGGCAGCTTTAAACGTGTGCGTGGCACACGCCGGCCCCATGGCTGGTCTGTACACGGACGAGTGTCCTCCTGGCGGCAAGGACGTCGACTCGTGGGTCCGGCGCGGCATGGCCTGCACGCGCCGCCGCAAGTACGAGTTCGCGATCGAGTCGTACGACCGGGCCCTGGAGCGCGAGCCCGCCTCGGTCGAGGCCCTGGTCGGACGGGGCAACGCCCTGTACGCGCTCGAACGGTTTGACGAGGCGCTCGAGGCGTACGACCGCGCCCTCGAGGGCGCGCCCGAGAAGGCGGCACTCCACCTCGCGCGCGGAAACGCCCTCACGGCCCTCGGCAGGGCGGACGAGGCCCACGCCGCCTTCGACCGCGCGATGGCCCTTTGCCACCGCCCCGATCGGAGTTAATTTAAAGGGCGTCAACGAGAACACTGAGCAGAGCCAGAATGACCGAAGGCTATCCCACCGCAACCGTCGAGGGACGCGAGGTCCCGTACGACCCGTCCACGCTCCGGCGGATCCAGGAGCACCCCTGCTTCTCCGAGAAGGCCTGCCACGCCTTCGGCCGGATGCACCTCGCCGTGGCCCCGAAGTGCAACATCCAGTGTAACTACTGCCAGCGCGACTACGACTGCGTCAACGAGTCCCGGCCCGGCGTGACCAGCCGTGTTCTCAGGCCGGAGGAGGTCGTCGAGATGGTCAAGGGCGTGCTCGACAAGCACGAGTTCATCAAGGTGCTCGGGATCGCGGGCCCCGGCGACCCGCTCGCGAACGAGGAGACCTTCGAGGCCCTCCGGCTGGTCAAGGAGCACTTCCCGGAGACGATGCTCTGTATCTCGACGAACGGGCTCATGCTCCCCGAGCGGGTCGACGAGCTGGCCGAGCTCGGCGTCGGGAACCTCACGGTCACCATGAACGCGCTCGACCCGGAGGTCGGCGCGAAGATCTACGACCACATCGACTACCACGGAAAGCGATACACCGGTGTGGAGGCCGCGAAGATCCTGATCGCGAACCAGCTCAAGGGGGTCGAGGAGGCCGTGAAGCACGGGATGATCGTCAAGATCAACACGGTCTGGGTCCCCGGGGTCAACGACGACCAGATCATCGAGATCGCGGAAACGACCTCGAAGCTCGGCGCCTATACCTTCAACCTGATCCCGGTCATCCCGCAGTACAAGTTCAAGGACGTCGTACCCCCGACACCGGCCCAGAAGCGCGAGATGCAGGACCGGTGCGCGCCGTACATCAAGCAGATGCGCCACTGCCAGCGCTGCCGGGCCGACGCCATCGGGCTGCTCGGCCACGACCTCGAGGTCCCGCAGGGCTGCACCAAGGGCACCTGATCCGGGCCCGGGTCCGAGTCGCCCTCCTCTTTTTCAGTCGAGAGAGCCAGGGAGCTACGCGAGGTTCCCCTCCGGGAAAGGAATCTCGCCGAGCGGGAGAGCGAAAAAAAGAGGTCAGGCCGTGATCTCGCGCCACCGGGGCCCGAGGACGCCGCAGATCGGGCAGCGCTCGGGCGCCTCGTCGAGCGCCACGTTGCCGCAGACGGGGCAGAGCAGTACCTTCGACGCCTCGATGTCCTTGCCCGCCCTCACGGCCTCGGCGGCCTGTGCGTAGAGGCCGGCGTGGACCTCCTCGGCCTTCATCGCGTACGTGAACGGCGTGATCGCGGCCTGCTGGCCCTCGCGCTCGGCCTCGGCGATGAACCCGGGGTACATCTCGGTGAACTCGTGCGTCTCGCCGGCGACGGCGCCCTCGAGGTTCTCGGCCGTCGACTTCGACGCGCCCATCACACCGATCATCGTCCGGGCGTGGATCGCCTCGGCCTCGGAGGCGGCGCGGAAGAGCTTCGCGACGGTGGGAAATCCCTCCTGCGTGGCCTTCTCCGAGAACGCGAGGTACTTCCGGTTTGCCTGGGACTCGCCCGCGAACGCGGCCCCGACGTTGTCCATGGTCGACATGCAGAACAACTGGAGCGGGGTGGCTCTTATACCTTCGTCCGGTTCCGAACCAACATGGAAAACAACGTTGATGTCATGGCCGCTCCTATGCTCTGATCGTGGCGGCACGTCGCATGGCCGAGATCCCCGAGCGGGACCGGCCCCGGGAGCGGCTGATCAGGAAGGGGCCGAAGGCGCTCTCCACCCGGGACCTGATCGCGGTCATCATCGGCCGGGGGACCCGCGGTCGGGACGTGCTCGCGGTCTCCGCCGAGGTCGAGCGGGTCCTCAAGGCCCGTCGCCTCGAGACGACGATCGAGGATGTCGCGGCCGTCACGGGCGTCGGGAAGGCCAAGGCCTGCCAGCTCCTCGCCGCCTTCGAGCTCGCCCGGCGGTTCGGGGACCAGAGCGAGGGGTTCCGGGTCTCGAACCCCGAGGAAGTGCTCCTCCTTCCCGACGTGGAGCTGATCCGGTGCCGGCAGCAGGAGCACTTCCTCGCCGTGACCCTGAACGGGGCCGGCGAGGTGATCCGCGCCCGGACGCTCACGGTCGGCCTGCTGAACGCGAGCCAGGTCCACCCCCGCGAGGCCTTCGCCGACGCCATCACGGACCGGGCCGCGGCAGTGGTCTTCGTCCACAACCACCCCTCGGGCTCGCTCGAGCCCTCGGCCCCGGACCTCGCGGTCACGCGGCAGCTCGCGGAGGCCGGAGAGCTCCTGGGGATCCAGGTCCTCGACCACCTCATCGTCTCGAAGCGAGGGCACCGCTCGCTCAAGCAGGCGGGGGTGCTCTAGCCGCCCGGGGCAGGCGCCGTCGTCACGACCCGGGGGCGGTGCAGGCCCGTTCGCCGAGCCGCCGCCCCATCGCGTGGGCCTCCTCCAGCAGCTCCGGGAACCGCCCGAGGTCGCGCTTGTCGTCCATGTGGTCGACCAGCAGCTCCTCGCCGGGGGTGACGTCGACGATGTCGAAGAAGGCCTCCATCGTGTGGCGGAGCCCGTCGAAGACGTGCGGGGTGTGCTCGCGGGAGAGGCCCGAGATCGCGAGGACGAGCCCGTGCCGCTGCGACCGGCGCCCCTTCGGGACCATCGGCTGCTTTCGGCCGTACTTGGCCCAGTAGAAGACCTGGTACCGGTCGAGGAACCCCTTCAGCTTGCCGGGCACCCCCATGGTCATGACCGGCGTCGCGATGATGATGCCGTCGGCCTCTGCCACCTTCGCGTAGTACGGGGTCATGTCGTCGATCTGGGCGCACTCGGGGGCGTTCATGCAGTGGAGGAGCTCCATGCAGGGCTCGAAGGTCAGCATCGGAACGTTCACGCGTTCGACCGTGCAGCCCGCCTCCGCCGCGCCGGCGAGCGCCCGCTCGAGGAGCATGGCCGTGTTGCCGCGCGGCAGCGGCGAGCCGAGCAGTCCGAGGATCAGCGGCATGGGCACGAGGTGGACGGTGCACGATAATAAACTATGGCCCTGTGACCTGCCCGGGAGCGGAGGGCCCACCGGGGTGTTTCAATGGCAATGGTACCATGATCAGGTATTTATCCCTGTGGCGAGCATGGTCACCGGTGAGTTCTATGCCAGAAGGTATTGAGAAGAAGGCCGGCGAGACGGTCGGCCCCGGAAAGTACATCTGTCTCGACTGCGGGCACGAGGAGGTGCTCGACAAGAGCGAGCAGGACCTCCGAAAGTGCCCCAAGTGCGCCTGCGAGGAGTACCAGTGCGTACCGATGACGCACATCCGTCCCGACATCAAGAGCCCCGAGGACGTGGCGAACCCGCCCAAGCGGTGACCCGCCGGAGGCGGTGCCCCACGAACCCCGTAACGGACAGTCAGAAGAGGTAGTTATTCACATGGTGAACGTATCGAGCGTCGGCCAGGTCTATGTCTGCAACATCTGCGGCAACGTGGTCGAGGTAAAAGAGGCCGGCGGCGGCGAACTCGTCTGCTGCGGCGAACCGATGGAGCTCCAGGCATGACCCCCGGCGACGAAGCCCGACTCGACGCCCTCGAGGAGAAGATCGGCAAGGTGCCGCGGATCTTCCGCGACCTGAAGGAGACGAACCCCGAGCTCTACAACTCGGTGATGGGCCTCGACCAGATGGTCTGGGCCGATGGCTGCCTCACGCGGAAGCAGAAGAAGCTGATCGCGGTCGCCATCGCCGCGGCCATGCGCGACGGCCACGCCGTCCGGGCGCAGCTCGCGGGCGCCCCGCACCTCGGGATCTCGCTCGAGGAGATCGAGGAGGCGCTCCGGGTCACGTTCCTGCTCGCGGGGATGCCCGCGTACGTGTACGGCCGCGCCGCGGCCGAAGAGATCTACGGGATGAGGGGCTAGAAGCCCCACCCACCATTCGAAGGTGTCACGATGTGTATCGATGAGATCAAGACCTGCACCTGTGAAGAGCCCGTCCGGTCTCTCCCCGGGCTCGGCGAGCCCGCCCCCGACTTCCAGGCCGAGTCGACCCACGGCCCCCTGAAGCTCTCCGACTACCGCGGCCGCTGGGTCGTGATGTTCTCGCACCCGGCCGACTTCACGCCGGTCTGCACCACCGAGTTCATGGCGTTCGCTGAGATCGCCGACGAGCTCAAGAGCCTGAACGTCGAACTGCTCGGACTCTCGGTCGACTCGGTCTCGGCGCACCTCGCCTGGGTCCGGGCGATCAAGGAGAAGATGGGCGTCGAGATCCCGTTCCCGATCATCGCCGATCTCGAGATGAAGGTCGCGAAGGTCTACGGGATGATCCAGCCGGCCCAGTCCTCGACCGCGGCCGTCCGCGCCGTCTTCTTCATCGACGACAAGGGTATCCTGCGCGGCATGCTCTACTACCCGCTCTCGAACGGGCGGTACATGCCCGAGATCGTCCGGCTCATCAAGGCCTTCCAGACCTCGGACGCCCACGGCGTCGCCACCCCGGCGAACTGGCAGCCCGGCGACAAGGTCGTTGTCCCGGCCCCGAAGACGGCCGCCGAGATGGCGGAGCGGGAGAAGGCGGGGTACGAGTGCAAGGACTGGTACCTCTGCTTTAAGACCCTCTGAACCTTTTTTATAGCCGTCGTGCCAACACGGGGGTACATGCCGATCACCGTTCTCGGGTTCGCGGGCTCGCCGCGCCGGCACGGCAACTCGGAGACCCTGCTCGACTGGACCCTCGCGTCGATGGCCGCCGAGCCGGGCGTCCAGGTCGAGAAGGTCGTGCTCGTCGACGCCGACGTCCGGCCCTGCCGGGGCTGTAACGCTTGCGAGAAGAACGGGATGTGCGTCCAGCGCGACGGGATGATCCCGCTCTACGACCGGATCCTCGAGGCTGACTGCGTCGTGCTCGCGGCCCCCATCTACTGCATGGGCCTCCCGGCCCAGGCCAAGGCGCTCGTCGACCGCGCCCAGGTCTACCGTTCGCGCATGTACGTCCTCGGCTGGCCGGTCGTCCCCGAGGAGCGGAAGGGAAGACGCCTGGGGCTCTTCCTCGCCACCGCGGGCCAGACCTGGGACTACGTCTTCGACGCGGCCCTGCCCTCGGTCCGGTGCTTCTTCCACGTCGCGGGCATCCGCAACCGCGACACGCAGAACCTGCTCGTCAACGGCGTCGACGAGTCGGGGGCCGTCGCGCGCCATGCCACGGCCCGTGCCGAGGCGGAGGCGCTGGGGCGGGGGGCCGTGGCCACCCTTCGCGAGCGGCTGGGGCCATGATCCGGGTGCTCGGCGTCTCGGGCAGCCCGCACCGGCGCGGGAACACCGAGACCCTCCTCGACGCGTTCCTCGAGGGCGCCCGGGAGGCCGGCGCGGACGTGGAGAAGGTCGTGCTCTCGACCCTCGAGTACGGGTCCTGCAGGGGCTGCAACGCCTGCCACCGGAACGGGACCTGCGTCCTGAACGACGACGCGGTGCCCCTGTTCGAGCGGATGGCCGGAGCGGACGTGCTCGCTGTGGCCTCGCCGATCTACAGCATGGGGGTCACGGCCGAACTCAAAGGTCTGATCGACCGGGCACAGTACCTCTGGGCACGGCGGTTCGTCACGCGCAGCCTCGAGTACTCGCCCGACCACCTGGCCCGGCACCACGGCGTCTTCCTCGCGACGGCGGGCTCGGACTGGCCTGGCGTCTTCGACGCGGCCTTCCCCGTGGTCCGCGCCCTCTTCTCGGGGCTCGGGTTCGAGTACGCGGAGAACCTGGTGTACGACGATATGGACGGGCACGGCGGCATCAGGGGCCACCCGACGGCGCTCGACGAGGCGGCCGCTGCCGGGCGGCGGATCGTCGAGGCGCTCACCCCGACGGGGTAGGCTCCCCGCACCGCTCGGCGCAGACCCGGGCCACGATCGCGCGCGAGGAGCAGAGCGGCGTCCCCGCGAAACGACCGATACGGACGATGCGGCACCCGCAGCCCCGGGCCTCCAGGGTGGCCGCGAGCCGCTGCTCGTCGAAGTGCTGGTTGCAGCCGAGAGTGATGATCGCGGGCCGGAGCTCCTCGATCGGCCTGAGCATGTCGTCGGGGTCGCCGAGCCGGGCCGAGTCGACCGTCCGGAGCGCCCGGATCACGGCGAGCCGCTGGGCCTCGGGGACGATCGGGCGGGGCTTGTGCCGGACGTTCGCGTCCCGCGCGACGATCACCACGAGCTCGTCGCCGAGCCGGCGCGACTCCTCGAGGTAGTGGATGTGCCCGGGGTGGAGGAGGTCGAAGGTGCCCGTGGCCACGACACGGGTCACGGGAGTACCTCGAGCTCGTACGGGGTGCCGTCCGCGGAGAAGCAGGCCCAGTCGTCCGCGCCGTAGGGCCAGCCGATGATCAGGTGGACCCGTCCCGTGCGGGAGAAGAACGAGAGGTCGGCGAGCGAGGGCTCCAGCACCCCGTTCGGGTGCGAGTGGGCCGAGCCCGCGCGGCGGATGCCGAGCGGCATCATGTCCAGCAGGACGCTGGCCGAGTCCTCGTTCGTGACCGTGCCCGGCACGAGGTCGCACTCCTCGATCACGCCGTCCTCCTCGCGGAGGAGGGCCGCGAACTCGTTCGGGTCGTTCGAGGCGCCCATCGCGAGGAGGAGGTCGAGCAGCTCGCGCCGGATCCCCCTGCACTTCATGCCCTGATCGATGGGCCCGGGGAGCTGATAAGCCCGACGCTTTAAAAGAAACTGTTTATTCCTCGACCATCCATCTCAGTGGCGGCAACAGTCATGCGAGTCCTCTCGGCCGAAGACGTGGACGCAGCGCTCCCGATGGATACCGCGATCGCGGGGATGCGACGGGCCTACGCGGCCCTGGCGAGCGGCGGCGTCGAGGCGCCGGGCGTCGCGGGACTTCCCCCGGGGCGCGGGCGCCGGCCCGGGGTGTCCACGATCCCGGTCCGCGTCCGGACGGCCGGTGACGAGATGCTCGGCGTCCGGATCGAGACCCCCCGTTCCGGCACCCCCGGGCCGGGCCACCCTGCGGGCCAGACGGCGGTCCTCCTCCTCGACCCGGCGACCGGGGAGCCCGAGGCCCTGCTCGAGGGCGAGGCACTCTGCGCCTTCCGCACCGGGACGACGAGCGCCGTCGCCACGGACCTGCTCGCTCGACGGTCGTCCCGCACCCTGGCGGTCATCGGCACCGGGGTGCAGGCCCGTACCCAGGTACAGGGGGTCTGCCGGGTGCGCCCGATCGAGACGGTCCGGGTCTACGGGCGCGACCCCGACTCGGTCCGCCGCTTCGCGGCCAGGGTGACGGGGCTGGGCCAGGGCCCGGTCGAGGTGGTGGTCGAGAAGACTCCCGGGGCGGCCGTCGGGCGGGCCGACGTGGTCTGCACGCCCACGAGCTCGTCGAGGCGGGTCTTCGCCGACCGCGAGCTCCGGGCCGGCGTCCACATCAACGGCGTCGGCTCGGCCTCGCCGTCGATGGCCGAGATCCCGCACCGGACCATCGCCCGGGCCCTGCTCGTCGTCGACGACCGCGGATCCGCGCTCACCGCTGCGGGAGACGTGATCCAGGCGATAGAACAGGGGGCGATCACGGCCGATCACATCCACGGCGCCCTGGGGGACCTCCTCCTCGGCAGGATCGCGGGCCGGTCCACGCCGGACCAGGTGACAGTCTTCAAGTCGGTCGGGCTGGCCATGCAGGACGTGGTCGCGGCCTCGCTCGCCTACCAGCGCGCCGCGTCCCGGGGGATCGGCCGCGAGGTTCGGTGGCGCTAGAGCCCTCGCTCGACAGCCTCGGCGATGCGCAGGTTCTCGACGGCCTGTGATGGCGTGACCGGAAAGGCGGGGCCGCCCGCAGCCGCCGCGAGGAACGCGGCGAGCTCCACCCGGAGGGGCTCGACGCGGTTTACGAGGACCTTCTCGATGATGTTCTCCTGGACGTAGCGGTCCGGCTCGGCCGCGTACTGCCCGGGCTTCCGGTGGACGTAGACCTCCTGGGTCATGAAGTCCCCCTCGATCGTCCGCTCCTCCTCCTCGATGTAGATCGCCCGGATCTTCTTCGAGGACTTGCGGCTCGCCGAGAGGTAGGCATGGCACCCGTTGTAGCGGAAGAGGGCCGAGCAGACGTCGTCGGTGCCGGCCGACGCGACGTGGTACGGTGTCTCGGGAAAGAGGACGTGGGCCAGGATGTCGATGTCGTGGATCATCAGGTCCTCGACCACCGGGGTCCCCGTGACCCTGGTCGAGGCCGGGTTATGCCGTTTGAGCTCGACGTAGATCGGCCCGTCGAGGAGCTTGCGTATCTCCTCGACGATGGGGTTGAACCGCTCGATCTGGCCCACGCCGACCGGGAGATCGCGCGGGATCCGCTCGAGCAGCCGCTCCCCCTCCTCGACGGAGGCGCAGATCGGCTTCTCGATCAGCATGGGCACCCCGGCATCGGCCACGCGCTCGGCCGTCTCGAGGTGGTACGGCGTCGGGACGCAGATGCTGACCGCGTCCGCAGCCCCGAGGATCGCCTCGAGCGAGCCCGCGACCGTTGCCCCGACCTGGCGGGCAGCCTCCTCCGCCGCCCCGGGCTGCACGTCGTGGACCAGCACCTCGGAGACCTGCTTGAGCTCGGAGCAGACCCGGAGGTGGTTCCGGCCCATGACCCCGGCGCCGATCACCCCGACCTTCACGCCCCGACCCCGTTCACGGCGTCGACGATCGCGTCGAGCTCGGTCGCCCCGAGGCCCGGGTGGACCGGGAGCGAGAGGACCCGCCGCGCCAGGTCGGCCGCCACCGGGCAGGCCCCCGCCCGGGCGGCGCCCCGGTAGAGGGGTTGCTCGTGGACCGGGATCGGGTAGTGGACCGCGGTCCCGACCCCACGGTCCCGGAGGTAGGCCGCCAGGTCATCGCGGGAGAGCGGGCAGTCGTCGGTCACGGTGACCACGTACTGGTGGTAGACGTGGGTCCGGTCGTCGCCGACCACGGGCGGGACAACCCCCGGAGCCTCGAGGTGAGCCGAGAGGTACGCGCCGTTCTCCTGACGCCGGGCGTTGAATTCGGGCAGCCGGCGAAGCTGGACCCGGCCGATGGCCCCCCCGATGTCGGTCATCCGGTAGTTGTACCCCAGGTCGGTATGGAGGTACTTCTCGGCCTGTCCGTGGTTGATCAGCCGGCGGACCCGCGCGGCGAGCGCGTCGTCGTCGGTCGTGACCATCCCGCCCTCGCCGGTGGTCATGTTCTTCGTCGGGTAGAACGAGAAGCACCCGGCGGTCCCGACCGACCCGACCATCCGGCCCCGCCAGGTCGCGCCGTGGGCCTGGGCCGCGTCCTCGATCAGCGCGATTCCCCGGTCGGCGCAGAGGTCGGCTGCGGGCCCGAGGTCGAAGGGCTGGCCAAAGAGGTGGACGCCGACGATCGCCTTCGTCAGGGGCGTGACGAGTGCCGGGAGGGCCTCGGTCTCGAGCGTGAAGAGGTCCGACCGGACGTCAACGAAGACCGGGACGGCGCCGCACATCGAGACCGCCGTCGCCGTCGCGATGAACGTGAAGCTCGGCACGATCACCTCGTCGCCGGGGCCGACGCCCGCGCCGAGCAGGGCCGCGTGAAGGGCCGTCGTCCCGTTCGAGACCGCGATCGCGTGGGCGACGCCGGCGTACGTGGCGAACTCCTGCTCGAACGCGGCCACCTCGGGTCCCGTGGCCAGCATCCCCGAGCGGATCACGTTCGCGGCGGCCGCGGCCTCCTCGTCGCCGAGGAGCGGGCAGGCGATCGGGATCATGCGCGCGCCTCCGGCTTGTCGCGGATCCGCGCGGGAGCCCCGATCGCGAGCGTCCCCGGGGGGACGTCCCTCGTCACGATCGCGCCGGCCGCGACCATCGCGCCGGCCCCGATGCGGACCCCCGGGAGCACGGTCGCGTTCGCGCCGATCGCGGCCCCGTCCTCGATCACGGGCCCCGCGAGCCCCCCGATCCCGGTCGGGGGGTACCGGTCATTCGTGAGCACCACATGGGGGCCGAGGAAGACCCGGTCCCCGATCACCGTGTTCGTCGGTATGAAGGCCATCGACTGTATCGAGACGTCCGAGCCGATCACCGAGCGCCCCTCGCAGATCGCGTTCGTCCCGATCGCGACCCGATCGCCGATCCGTGTCTGCTCCCGGACGAGGACGTTGTGCCCGGTCTGGAAGTCGTCGCCGATCTCCACCTCGCAGTAGATGACCGTCCCCGGGCGCAGGGTCGCGTTCCGGCCGATGGTGACCCCGGGGAAGTCGGCGGTGCCGAGGTATTCGCGGGAGGGGAACCCGAGGGTGACGGGATGGAGAAGGCGGGCGCCCTCCCCGATGGTGTTTCTGCCGAGATGCATCATTCGACGGTCACGCTCTTTGCCAGGTTTCGAGGCTGGTCCACGTCGCGCCCGAGCGCGACGGCGGTCCGGTAGGCGAGCAGCTGGAGGACGACCGAGGTCGCGAGCAGCTGGACCAGCTCGTGGCTCTCGGGGATGGGTATGAAGACATCCACGATGTCGGTCAGCTCCCGGTCGCCGCGCGCGCCGATCCCGATGATCGGGGCGTTTCGCGCCTTCATCTCCTTGATGTTCGAGAGCATGATCGAGTAGGTGTCGCCGGGCGAGCAGAGCGCGACGACCGGCGTGTCCCGGGAGAGGAGCGCGAACGGACCGTGCTTGAGCTCTCCCGCCGCGTACCCCTCCGCGTGGATGTACGAGATCTCCTTCATCTTGAGCGCCCCCTCGAGCGCGATCGGGTAGAAGAGGCCGCGACCGACGTAGAAGAGGTGCTCGGCCGGCCGGCAGATCTCCACGGCGGGGGCCAGATCGAGGAGCAGGACCTCGTCGATCGCGCTGTTCGCCCCTTCGAGCGCGGCCGCGAACTCGCCGTCGCCCTTCATCAGGTCCGCGAGGTGCATCAGGACCGCCAGCTGCGCAACGAACGACTTGGTGGCCGCGACCGAGATCTCGGGCCCGGCTCGCATGTAGAGCGTGTGGTCCGAGACACGGGTCACGGTCGAGCCGAGCACATTGGTGATCGCGAGCGTCGGGCAGTTGTAGGCGCGAGCCTTCTTGAGGGCCGCGAGCGTGTCGGCGGTCTCTCCCGACTGGGTGATCACAGTCACGATCCCCTTGAGAGGCGGCGTGAAGTACTTGAACTCTGACCCGAGCTCGGTCCGCACGGGGATCCGGCAGGCGGATTCGCAGAGGTACTTGAAGACGAGCCCCGCGTGGTACGACGAGCCGCAGGCCACGACCGTTATCTCGGACGGATGCCGGTACTGCATCGGCAGCGACTCCTCGGTGATCCCGTGGAACGTGTCGTAGAAGACCTTGGGCTGCTCGAAGATCTCCTTGAGCATGTAGTGGGGAAACCCGCCTTTTCGCACGGTCTCGACGTCCCAGTCCACGTGCTCGATCGGCCGCTGCACGGCCTCTCCCCGGGCGTAGACGCGCCAGCCCCCGCGGTCGAGCTCGGCGAGGTCGCCGTCCTCGAGGTAGACGACCCGCTCCGTGTACCCCAGCAGGGGGGTCACGTCCGAGGCCGCGAAGACCTCGTTGTCGCCGACCCCGAGGACGAGCGGCGACGAGTCCCGGGCCGCGACGACCGTCTCGGAGCCCTCGACCGTCACGAGGAGGGCGAACGAGCCCGTGAGCCGGGAGCAGGCCGCCTCGACCGCGCCGCGAAGGTCGGACCCGTCGTAGCAGTCCTCGATCAGGTGGGCGACGACCTCGGTGTCCGTCTCCGAGCGGAAGACATGCCCCTTCGCCTCGAGCTCGCGCGTGAGTGCGGCGTAGTTCTCGATGATCCCGTTATGGACGACCGCGATCCGTCCCGTACAGTCCAGGTGCGGGTGAGCGTTCCGGTCGCTCGGCACGCCGTGAGTCGCCCACCGCGTGTGCCCGATCCCGATCGTGCCATGGAGGCACCCGGCCTCGCTTCCCTTCTCCGAGATCTTGCCCTCGCACTTGAAGACCTGGAGAGAGGGGTTGTTCGTGGCGACCCCGAACGAGTCGTATCCCCGGTACTCGAGCTTCTGGAGCCCATCCACGATCACCTTCGCCGCCGGGCGGAAGCCGACGTAGCCGACGATGCCGCACATCCTAGATCACCACCGCGCCGTCGGGGACCACGCCCGTGACCGTGGTGTTACCGGCCTCGATCGTCACGTTGTTCCCGATGATGCAGTTTTTCAGGATCGTGAACGGCGCCGAGCTGACGCGGTCGCCGAGCACGGCGCCGAACGCAGCCTTCTGGAACTGGCCCTCGCGCTCGAGCACGGCACCGGTGGTCCAGGTGGCCGTGTGGTCCTGGAGCCGGCAGGCCTCTCCGACGACCGCGTCGATGATCCGCGAGTGCGACCCGATCACGACGTCGTCCATCACGAGCGAGTTGGCCACGTAGCTCAGGGGGTCGATCGTGACCCGCGACCCGATCGAGGTCTCGGGCATGATCACGCAATTGGGTCCGATGGTGCAGTCGTCGCCGATCGCCACCGGCCCGTGGATATAGGTGTTCGGCCCGATCTCGGTCCCCTTGCCGATCCGGATGAGCCCGTAGAGCTTCGACGAACGCGAGATGGTCCCGGCGCGCCGGGCCTCGATCTGCGGCAGCAGCCTCGCGTTCATCTCGAGCAGCTCCCAGGGGTTGACCGCGTCCTGCCAGTCGACGGCCCGGACCGGGACCACGCGTGCGCTGTCCTGGATCATGGCCTGGAGCGCGTCGGGGACCTCCTGGCCGACCGTGTAGCGGAAGAAGGACCGGTCGAGGGCGTAGATCCCCGTCGAGACGATGTACCCGGTCGGGGTGTCCGGCTTCTCCTTGATCTCGCTCACGAACCCGCCTCGGGTCACGACCACCCCGAAGTTGGTCGGGTTCGGGTGATCGGTGACCAGGACCGCGTTGCGCTCGCCCTTGATCCGCGCGATCGACTCGCGGTCGATGTAGTTGTCGCCGGCGAGCAGGAGGAACCGGTCCTTCAGGAACGGCTCGGCGCAGCGGAGGGCGTGCCCGGTCCCGAGCTGGTTCTCCTGGACCACGGTCCGGACGGGCAGGTGGTTCTCGTTGAGGTACCGGATGACATGCTCCTTGCGGTACCCGACGACAACGATGATGTCGCGGATGCCGTTTGCGAGCAGGGCGTCGATCACGTACTTCAGGATGGGCGTGTTGGCGACCGGGACGAGGGCCTTCGGCCTCGACCGGGTCAGGGGGCGAAGGCGCGTGCCCTCGCCCGCCGCGAGAATGACTGCCTGCATGGAAAGCTCCTATGACTGGAACGACGTCCCCTCATCGATCCACCCCTCGACGAAGGAGTGCGGGGCGATGTTCGTGCCGGGACCGATCACGGTCCCGACGTTGACCGAGCAGTTGATCCCGAGGTTCACGTTGTCGCCGACGATCGCCCCGAGCTTTCGGCGCCCGGTGTTCTTGCCCGCCACCTTCACGACGGCGTGGTCGTTCCTGAGGTTCGCGATCTTGGACCCGGCCCCGAAGTTGCACTTGCTCCCGATCACCGAGTCGCCCACGTAGTTGAAGTGGGGTATCTTGGTGTCGGGGAGCACGATCGTGTTCTTGACCTCGGTCGAGTGGCCGATGTGGCAGCGGTCGCCGATCGAGGTCGACGGCCGGAGATACGCGTGTGGCCCGATCTTGCACCCCTTGCCGATAATGCACGGCCCCTCGATATAGGTGCCGGCCATCACCACGGAGCCCTTGCCGATCGCGACGCTTCCCCTGAGCACGACCCCGTCCTCGACCTCGCCCTCGATCACGGGCTCCAGGTCGTCGAGCAGGCGCGAGTTGGCGTCGAGGAGGTCCCAGGGGTATCCCATGTCGAGCCAGCTCTCGAGCATGTACGAGCGCAGGCGCCGCTCGCGCACGTACTGGGCGAGTGCGTCGGTCAGCTCGTACTCGCCGCGGCTCGAGACGCCGATGGCGTTGATGAGGTCGAAGATCTCCTCGTCGAAGCGGTAGACCCCGGCGTTGATCAGCTCGCTCTTGGGGTCCGGCGACTTCTCCTCGAGGCCGGTGATGAACCCCTCCTCGCAGGTCACGACGCCGAAGTCCTGGGGGTGGTCGGTCCGGTGGATCCCCATGACGGGCCCGTCCATGGCCGCGATCCCGGCGATGTCGTCCGGCCCGACGATCATGTCCCCGTTCATCAGCACAAACGGTCCCGAGACGAGACCGGCGCAGGCCCGGACCGCGTCAGCCGTGCCGAGCTGTTGCCGCTGGGTCACGTACCGGATCCGGCACCCGAAGGCGGCGCCGTCGCCGAAGTGCTCCCGGATCTCGCGCTCGCCGTAGCCGACCACGAGCACGAAGCGGGAGAACCCCGCCTGCACCGCGGCCCCGATCAGGTGCTCGAGGATCGGGCGGTTCGCGACCGGCAGCATCACCTTCGGCCGCGAGGCCGTCAGCGGGCGCATCCGTTTGCCCTCGCCCGCGGCGAGGATCACGCATTGCATCACAGGAAAGCCTCCAGACTGTGCGCCGCCGATCGGCGTCGGGATCGCTCCGGGCTCGCCCGGCTCGGCGGGAACGGGCACCGGCGGAGTTCTCCCGGGGCGCGGCCCGGTGCAGAAGCGGCAGACCCGCAGGTGCCGTGTCTCATTCCTGAAGCATTTGTCCTCCCCCGATATGAGGCTTCGTAAGACCTCATCGTCCGTACGGGCACCAGTGGGGGAGGTCGACGAGCGTGGCGGTGCCTCCGGTCGAGGGACCGAGCATCAGGACCTCCGTCCCGGGGCTCGCCCGCCCGATCGCGTCGAGCCCCGCATCGGTCACGAGCCCGTGACCGAGCACGAGCAGGACCCTGGCGTCCTCGGGCCGGTCCACGAGCCGGTTCCCGAGGGTGTGCTCGAGGACCGGTGACTGGCCGACCAGGTAAACGGACTGCTCGCCGATTCGCGCCGCGAGCTGCCGCAGGCACGGGGGGCGGTCCTCGATCGCGCAGCCGCGGAGGTTCCGCGCGAACCCGAAGAAGCCGGCGACCGCGTTGATCACGGCCCCGGCGGCCGAACGCTCCCGCTCGCCCGCGAGGGGGGCGCCGAAGAGCATGGAGACCTTCACCCGGGCCTCGATCGGCGCGCCCGTGACGAACTGGGCGATCCGCCCGCCGTACTCGGCCTCGAGCGGGACCCCCCGCTCGTACGGGCAGACCAGCGCGTCGTGGTTGCGCGCGATCTCGATCCCGCCGTCCTCGGCGCCGGTCCCCTCGACCCGGCAGCGGAGGACCTCCGCCGCCCGGGCGACGAGGTTCATGGCCGCACCTCGAGGACCACCCGCGCCGGGGCGCCGTCCCCGCCCTGGAGCCGGAGCGGGAGCGCGATCAGGCCATAATCCCCTGGCGGGACGCCCGAGAGGTCGAGGAGCTCGATCACCGCGCCGCCCAGCCCGAGCAGGGTCCGGTGGACCGAGCCGTCCGCACCGTCGGCCTCGATCGAGGGCGCGTCCGTGCCGACGAGCCGGACTCCCTGGTTCACCAGGTACGAGGCACCCGCCGGCGTCAGCGCAGGGAACGGCGCGACGAACCGGGTCCGGCGCGAGAACCAGGTCTTGAGGAGGAGGCGCGTCGCGCCATCCACCCGCCCCTCGAGCTCCTCGCGCCCGATCTCGGTGGCCGTTGTCTCGATCACGCGGCAGGGGCCGATCAGCAGGTCGATCGGGAGGCGGTCCACGGTCCGTCCGTCGAAGAGGTAGTGATCGGGGGCGTCAATGTGCGTGCCCGAGTGCGAACTCAGCGAGAGGTCGGTGATGAGGAACCCCTCCCGCGACCGCTTCGTAACCCCGGGGGCCACGTCGCCCGGGTAGACCACGACCCCGGGCGAGAGCGCCCGCGTGGCCTCCAGGTATCTCACCATCCGTGCTCCCCGATCAGGGGGACGAACCGCACCGCGCCCCCCGATTCGTGGACGAGGCGGTCTCCCCGGCGTCGAATCCGCATGAGCTCCTGCAGGTCGCGCCCTCCCACCGGCGCGACGAGGCGCCCGTCCTCCGCGAGCTGGTCGAGGAGCGGCTGCGGCACGGACGGCGCGGCCGCCGTCACGAGGATCCCCGCGTACGGCGCGAGCGGGGGCCAGCCCCGCGTCCCGTCACCGACGTGGACCTCGACGTTCGTCGCCCCGGCACGTGCGAGGTTCGCCCGCGCCATCTCGGCCACCTCCGGCAACCGCTCGACCGTGACCACGCGCTCGCAGAGCCGGGAGAGGACCGCCGCCTGGTACCCCGACCCGGCCCCGATCTCGAGGATGCGGTCCTGCGGCCCGGGCTCGAGCATCGCGGTCATCATGGCCACGATGTACGGCTGGGAGATCGTCTGGCCCGCCCCGATCGGCAGGGGCATGTCGTCGTAGGCGGCCCGCTCGTACCCCCGCGGGACAAAGAGGTGGCGCGGCACCTGCCGCAGCGCCTCGAGGATCCGCTCGTCTCGAACTCCCCGGGCCGCTATCTGGTAGTCGACCATCGCCTGGCGCATGGACTCGAACGGATCCTGCATTCCTAGAACCCGGACTCCGCGGCGTCGATCGCGCTGTCGATCTGCCGCTGGAGCGTCTCCGGGAGCCCCCGAATCTTTACATCGAGGAACCCCCGGATAATCGTTGCGGTCGCCGTCTCCTCGTCGAGCCCGCGCGACATCAGGTACTCGATCTCGTTCTGCGCGATCCGGCCGATGGCCGCCTCGTGGGTCAGCTCCGTCTCGACCACGGACCCCGCGATCTCGGGGATCGCGTGCATCAGCCCGTCCTCGAGGATCAGGCCCTTGCACTCGATGTAGCCCTTCGTCGACGGCACCCTGCCCTGTATCTCGCCGCGGCTGATGATCGTCCCCCCGCGCGTGATCATCCGGCTGACGATCTCGGCCGAGGTGCCCGGGGCCTCGAGGATGGCGCGCGACCCGAGGTCGAGCGTCGATCCCGGCAGCCCCACCACCACCGAGGAGAACCGGGCCGTGGCGTCCGGTCCGACCAGTCGCGCCGTGGGGTACATGTCGATATGGCGGACCGGCTGCATGCAGACGTAGTTCGAGAGGAAGATCCCTCCCTCCTCGATGATCGAGGCGGACCTCGGGAAGACCGAGATCGACTCCGACCAGTTGTGGATCATGGTCGAGGTGACCCGTGCGTTCTTCCCGATGTAGAACTCGGTCACGCCGATGTGCGAGCCGGCCCTGGTAGCCGACCCCGAGACGCAGCCCGAGATGAGATGGAGCTCGGCCCCCTCCTCGGCGATCACGATGTTGTGGACGTACTGGACCTTCGCGCCCGCGAGGTAGAGGCAGGCCTGGAGCGGGTAGATCGCCCGTGCCCCCTTCCGGGCGATGATCGCGAAGCCCTGCTGGGCCTCCTGCTTTGCCACGAACTTCGTGTACGGGTCCTTGTCCCGGTCCACCGCCTTCCAGTAGTAGTCCTGGATCCAGTCGTACTTCACGAGCGCCTCGGCGATCGGCAGCACCTCGATCCCCTCCGTCCCCGAGTGAGCGTGCCGGATCTCCTGGTCGACCTGGAAGAACGAGCCCGAGCGCTCGGCCTCCGCGACGTCGAGCCCGGCGAGTTCGAGCCGCGTCCGGTCCTCGGCCGGGAGGTCCTTGAGCGTATCTACATTCGCGTGCATTCCACACACTCCTGGTACCCGTGGGTCTTTATCGACTTGAGGATCTCACGCGGGTTGCCGTGGCACTTGAAGACCCCGTCGCAGAGGACATGCCCGTGGTCGGCATCGATGTAGTCGAGGATGTACCCGGTATGCGTGATGATCAGGCCGCTCTTGGTCCGTTTGACCAGGTGCTGGTCCTTCTCGAGCAGGCGGGCGATGGCGTTCCCGATCAGCGAGATGTTCTCGATGTCGACCCCCGACTCGGGCTCGTCGAGCATGGTGAAGGTCGGTTCCTGGACGAGGAGCTGCAACACCTCGCTCCGCTTGATCTCGCCGCCGGAGAAGCCGGCGTTGACGTCCCGCTCGAGGAACCGGTCCATGTTCAGCTCCGCGGCCAGTTCGGGGATGCGCTCGCGGCGCTCGCGGGCGGTCACCTCCAGGAGCTTGCCGAGCTTGAGCCCGGGGATGGTCGGGGGGCGCTGGTAGAGCATCCCCATGCCGCGCTCTGCCCGCTCGTGCAGCGGCATGCGGGTGATGTCCTCGCCGTTGAAGACGATCGACCCCTCGGTCACCTCGTTGCCCGCGAACCCCATGATGGTCCGGAGCAGGGTCGTCTTGCCCGACCCGTTCGGCCCCATCATCACGTGGGTCTCACCATCGGGTATCGTGAGGTTGATATCGTGGAGAACCTCGCGGTCGCCGATCGAGACGTGCAGGTCTGTAATCTCGAGCATACGTTCCTCGCGAGATGTATCGAGCCCCGAGATTAAACCGTTGCCGATCGTACCGAGCACTTTCACACCGCGATCTTCCAAGGTTATAGGGACAGGGGACGAGCTCTTCCGCATGGATAGGGAGACGTTCACCCATCTCGCCGAACGCGCGGCCCGGTATCCGAACGTGCGGCGGCGGGGCCAGCTGGTCAGGCCGGCCGTCGCGGAGCCCCCGGCGCCGGACCCTGTGGGCTTTTTTTCGGGCCTTGCGAAGCGGGCGGCCGTCTACGGCGGCCGCGCCGAGACGTAGGCCCCCGCCCCTACGCGGTCGTACCGGCTCGCCGCGGTGCGGTCGAGGTGCTCAGCCGCGCGGTTGTACTCGTCCACGAGCCGGTCGCGGGCCGCCGCGTCGGCCACGAGCTGTTCCCGTGCCGCATCGAACGCGGCACGATTGCCCGATGTACGCAGTACCTCGAGCGAGCGCCGATCCGCGTCGAGTGCCGCGTCCCGCCGTTCTATCTCCGGGCCGAGCGCGTCGACGCTCGACCGCGCCGTCCGGCGCGCCACCTCGATGGCCGCGGCCCCGGGCGCGGCGCCGTAGAGCACTGTTCCATTCCCGATGGGGACCACGAGCGGGGCCGCGTCGAGCCCGAGGTCGTCGGGAACCGTGCCGACGTACGAGCCGTTCGTGACCTCGAGGTAGGCGTAGCCCGTCCCTCCGTAGTCGCACCCGGCGGGACAGCCGACGCCGAGGGCCATGTGGCGCTCGCCCGGAAAGACGAGGAGCGCGACTAGGTACCCCTCCCGCGCGAGGAGGCCGGCCAGCAGCAGGGCCCGGTCGTCGCAGTCTCCCGCTCCGTCGGCCCAGGTCTCGACGGGGTACTTCGCGGCCGATCCGGGAGCCGTGACGTACGGGAGCTGCTGGACGGCGGCGGCAACAAGTTCGAGATACCGGTCGCCGTCTAGTCCGCGGCGGTCGCGGACCTCGCGGAACCCGTCGCGGAGATCGTTGTAGAATCCCTCCTGCGCGGGGTCCTGGACCTGGGCGCGGTAGGCCCCGGCGATCCACTCGTCCTCCGGCACCTCGCCCTGGACCAGCACCTCGTCCGCGGCCGCCCTCGCCCCGGCGATCACGTTCGCGTCGATCGATACCCCTACCGTCTCCTCGTGCCCCTCGAACAGGAACGTTTGCCCCGAGAACACGGGCGTCCCGGTGGCAGGGCCGGGGGCGATCGCCGGGTACTCGACGCCGGGGCCGAGGAGGGCGGTGCACCCGGCCATGGCGGCGAGGCAGGCCAGGAGCAGGACCATCGGCAACCGGCTCACGTGCCACGCTCCAGCAGGGCGGGAAGGCCGGCGACGGAGTCCAGCACCCGGTCCGGCCGTACCCCGCCGGCTGCGAGCGCGTCCTCCCTGAACTTGCCGGTCCTGACGAGGACGCCCCGGAGCCCGGCGTCCCTGGCCCCGCCGATATCGGTCTCGAGACCGTCTCCCACCATCACGACCCGGCCGGCGCGGACACCGAGGTCGGTGACGGCGCGGAGAAAAAAAGTGGAGGAGGGCTTGCCCACCACCTCGGCCGGAACCCCCGCCGCGTACTCGAGGGCGGCCACGAACGGCCCCGCGGCGAGGACGAGGCCGTCGGCGTCACGCCAGTACCGGTCCCGCTCGAGCGCGATGAGTCCGGCACCGTCGAGGACCATGCGGAACGCCCGGTTCAGGACGTCGTAGGTCCATCGATCGCCGGCGTCGCCGACCACGACGCACGGCGCGTCGTCCGTGACGAGCCGGATCCCCGCCTCCTCGAAGTCCTGGCCGACGTCGCCGGCCGCGACCAGGTGGCAGGTGCCGATGCCGTCCTCCCGGAGCCGTTGGACGGCTGCGAGGGCCGGCGTGAAACACCACTCCACGGGGATGGAGAGGCCGAGGGCCGCGAGCCGGGCCGCGACCGAGCGGCGGGAGCGCCGGGTCGTGTTCGTCACGCACCGGAAGGGAATACCCCTCTCGCGAAGCCAGTCGACGACCTCGGCCGCCTCCGGCACCGGGCGATCCCCGACGGCCAGTACGCCGTCGATGTCGAGCAGGACGGCATCGATCTCCATCAGCACAGCACCCCCCTTCCCGGCTCGGCCCCCGGGTCTGCGGGCGGGTCGTGGCCTCTTCCCGTACCTGAAGGATGGTGCGGATCCCGTATTCAATGGTTCTGGCCCGTATCGGTCGACCCCGCCGGACCCGGCCGGAAGCGTATTCTTCGCCGGAGGGAACTCTGAATCGCGATTTGGTCCTCGACGGAAATGACAACGTTAATAAGAGAACGGACGGTAATTAGACTATGAGGTGACCTCATGGCAACCTACGGAATTGAATTCGTTCCCGGAAACGTCAACGTCAAGCAGGTCGTGAACTACTGCAAGCTCGCCGAGTCCAAGGACATCGACTACGCCTGGATCACGAACCACTACAACAACCGCCACGCCTACCCCACCCTCGCCGCGATCGCGAAGGAGACCAACACGATCAAGATGGGCCCGGGGATCATGAACGCGTTCACGGACACGCCGGCCGCAATCGCCTCGTTCGCCGCGACGCTCAACGAGATCTCGGACGGCCGCGCCACGCTCGGCATCGGCCCCGGAGACCTCTCGACCCTGCCGAAGCTGAACATCCAGCCGGAGAAGCCCGTCGGACGGCTCGAGGAGGCCGTCAAGGTGATCCGCATGCTCCTGACCGGCGACACGGTTTCGACCCCGGACATGCAGTTCTTCAAGTACGACAACGCCAAGCTGACCGGCGTCAACCTCCCCGGAAAGAAGGGTATCCCGATCTACATCGGCGCCCAGGGACCCAAGGTCCTCGAGCTCGCCGGCACGGTCGGTGACGGCGCGCTGATCAACGCCTCGAACCCGAAGGACTTCCAGGCCGCGATCCCGATCATCAAGGGCGCGACCGACAAGGTCGGCAAGAAGGGCTTCGACATCGGCGCGTACACCGCGATGTCGATCGACAGGTCCGAGAAGAAGGCCCGGAACGCTGCGAAGATCGTGGCCGCCTTCATCGCCGCCGGCTCGCCCGAGCCCCTGCTCCAGCGCCACGGTCTCGACCTTGCGAACGTCGCGAAGATCAAGGACGCGCTCGGCAAGTTCGACTTCAAGTCGGTCGGCGAGCTCGTCGGTGACAAGGAGATCGATGCGTTCACCATCGCGGGCACCCCCGAGATGGTCAAGCAGAAGTGCGCGGACCTCGAGGCCGCCGGCGTGACGCAGATCATCTTCGGCTCGCCGCTCGGTCCGGACATGACCAACTCGATCCGCCTGCTCGGCAAGTACGTCGTCTAACCCCAATACCCAACCCCTTTTTTCCCAAGCGTTAATATCGAGGCCCGGCCAAGCTCCGGACACCCATGTTCGTGATCGAGGAGCGGACGAACGGGTCGTTCCCCCTCCAGTACCGCCGAGAACGGCTGACCGGTCTCTCCTGCACGATCAGCCCGGGGCGGCTCCTCCGCGGACTCGACCAGCCTCCATCGCCGACCGTGCAGGCGAACCGCGACTGCCCGTTCTGCCCCGGCCGCCTCGAGACCGAGACGCCGACCTTCCCGGACGGCACCAGGATCCGCCGGGGCGACTCGGTGACCTTCCCGAACAGGTACCCGTTCGCCGAGCGGCACACGGTCGGCGTGATCTGCTCGTCGCACGCGGTCGAGCGGCTCACTCCCCGCCAGCTCGCCGACGCGATCGGGGGCGTGGCGGAGTCCCTCGCCGGCGCTCCGGGGTACCCGTCGATCAACTGGAATTACCTCGCATCCGCCGGCGCCTCGATGCCGCACCCGCACCTCCAGGGGATGGTCGACCGTCGCCCGTCCCACCTCCAGCGGCTCTATCTCGACGGCTCGGGGCGGTACCGGGCCCGGCACGGGCGGAGATACGGCGACGACCTCCTCGAGCACGAGCGCGAGACCGCCCGCTGGCTCTCCGGCGGCGAGGTCCCGTTCATCGCGTCGGCCGTCCCGCTCGGCGAGCGGGAGGTGCGGGGGGTACTGCCCGTCGCGACGCTCGATGAGGCCGGCCCGTTCCTCGAGCCGCTCGCGGCCGGGATCTGCCGCGTGCTCGACCTCTACCGGTCGTACGGCACGCTTGCCTACAATGTCGCCATCTTCTTCGACCGCGCCGGCAGCTCGCGCGGCTTCTCGGCCTTCTGCTCGGTGATCGCCCGGATCAACCCCAACCCCTCCTCGATCTCGGACTCGGCCTTCATGGAGCGTCTCCACCAGCACCCGGTCGTGATGACGCTCCCGGAGGAGCTCGGCCCGCGCTACCGGGAGCTCGCGGCGGAAAAATAGAATTGGGGTGTCGGGTTACTCGGGCTTCGAGATCAGCTTGGTCTTGCTGACGATCACGCCGTCCTTCTTGTGGGGCTTGCGGACGATGCCGTCGCCGGCCTTCTCGATCTCGCGGGCCTCGTCGCAGAGAAGAGCAGCAACCCGCATCATCTCGTGGGCCGAGGTGACGATCGGGATGTACTTCTCCCACTCCTTGGTCATGAAGCAGCCCTTGACGTTGACCATCGCGACCGCCGAGGCGATCTCGTAGGCCGCGCGGGCCTTCGCGAGCGCGTAGGGGTTCGAGAACTCGCCGTCGATCGCCTTCTCGGGGGTCATGACGACCTTCGGGAGCGCGATCTGGTCACCCTTCTGGCCGGCCTTGACCTGGTCGATCACCTTGTCGAGCTCCAGCTGCATCTTCCGGTACGCCCCGGTGATGGCGAGGACCTTGACCAGGTTCCCGTTGTAGTCGGCCATCTCGATGGGGTCGAGGAACTCGCGGCGGGCGCCGATCATCGAGTCGGCCTTCATGATGATGTAGCCGAACTTCGACTCCTTGAGGTCCGCCCACTCCTTCTTGGTGGTGACGTCGTCGGTGATCACGACGACGGGAATGCCGGCCGCCGCCAGCTGCTCGCGGGCGCCCGTCGGTCCGGGGAGCACCCCGTTCGGGGAGACGACGATACAGAAGTCCGGGCCCCACGCCTTGAGGGTGGAGACGACACGGTCAACGTCTGCGACCTCGAGCTTCGTGCCGGACGTGGCCATGAAGGTCTGCATGTCTTCTCTGTCCGCCCGCTCGTCGAGCAGGAGTTCGGCCATGACGCCGGATGCGATATTGCCGAGTTTTGCAATGCCTACTTTGACAACCATTCAGTTCACCTCGGTGAATAGGTAGGTAGTTTTCACGAAAACCGATAAAAAGGTTGCGTTATCTTTGCCGAACTCTTGCCGGGCCCGATCGGCGCGGGACGCACGGTCAATGCCCCCACCTCATTTCCGCAGGTGGTTAAGTAGAAGTGTTTAAGTTCATCGGATACGACTCTCTTTACATGAAGAACGGCCTCCTTACCGAGCGGCAGAAAGAGGTGCTGCGCCACCGGAGGCAGGGGTTGACCCAGCAGCAGATCGCGGATATCATCGGGACCTCGAAGGCGAACGTCTGCACCATCGAAAAGTCGGCGATCGAGAACGTGCGCAGGGCCCGCGAGACCCTGCAGTTCATGTACACCCTCGATGCCCGGTTCCTCTGCATGATCCCGCCCGGCGCCGACCTCCTGGCCGTCCCGGAGACCATCTTTCACGAGGCGAGCGACCGCGGGGTGAAGGTCCGGTACGACACGATCGGGCTCATCAACCGGCTCCGGGAGAGCATCCCCGAGCATGTCCAGGCCCGCTTCGTCAAGGACGAGATCCGGGTCTATCTGAACGACGACGGCGAGATCTACTTCGAGTGACGACCGTCCCCCTCGACGGGGACGGCGACGATGGACCCGACGGGATTCGAACCCGTGGCCTTCGCGTTGCAAACGCGACGATCTACCCCTGATCTACGAGCCCGTTCTCACCGGTACGTGCCGTGACAGGATAAGGATTGTTGAAAACGCGGAAGGATGGACCCGACGGGATTTGAACCCGTGGCCTCTACGTTGCGAACGTAGCGATCTACCCCTGATCTACGAGCCCGTAAAAAGTTGTGGTCAGAGAATGATCTCGATATCTAATTTCTCTGCCAGTTCCTTATATCGGTTCCGGATCGTGACCTCGGTGACGCCCGCGACCTCGGCGACCTCGCGCTGCGTGCGCCGCTCGCCGCCGAGGATCGACGAGATGTAAATGGCGGCCGCTGCGACTCCCGTTGGCCCACGGCCGCTCGTCAGCTCCCGCTCCGCCGCCTGCCGAAGGATCTCGACCGCCCGGCTCTGGACCTCGCCCTTCAGGGTGAGGCCCGAGCAGAAGCGCGGTACGTAGTCGATCGGCGACGTCGGCAGGAGCTTGAGGCCGAGTTCGCGCGAGATGAACCGGTAGGTGCGCCCGATCTCCTTGCGGCTGACACGGGAGACCTCGGCGATCTCGTCGAGCGTGCGCGGCACGCTGCACTGCCGGCAGGCCGCGTAGAGCGCGGCCGCGGCCACACCCTCGATGGATCGGCCGCGGATCAGGTTCTTGTCGACCGCGTCGCGGTAGACGACGGCGGCCGTCTCGCGGACATTCCGGGGGAGGCCCAGGGCAGAGGCCATCCGGTCGAGCTCGGAGAGCGCGAAGGCGAGGTTCCGCTCGGTCGCGTTCGAGACCCGGATCCGCCGCTGCCACTTGCGGAGCCGGTAGAGCTGGGCCCGGTTCTTCGAGGAGATGGCCCGGCCGTAGCTGTCACGGTTCCGCCAGTCGATCATGGTCGAGAGGCCCTTGTCGTGGATCGTGAAGGTCATCGGCGCGCCGACGCGCGACCGCTTCATGCGCTGGTCGTGGTCGAAGGCCCGCCACTCGGGGCCCCGGTCGATGAAGTCGTCGTCGATGACGAGACCGCAGTTCTGGCAGACCAGCTCAGCCCGCTCGTAGTCGTGGACGAGCTGCCGGCTCTTGCACTCCGGGCAGACCGTCTCGGTATGCTCCTCGGTCTTTCGCTCGCGCTCGACCACCTTGCTGCGGTTGCGGAACGCCTCGCGCTGGCTCTGGAGGATACGAAGTTTCTCTATCTCCTGCATGTAGTTGACACCTATGACCTGCTGAATATCTTCTCGCCGACCGGGTACTCGCACCGGTCGCGGCACAGGACCGCGGCGTATGGCCTCTTGACATTACCGAAGAGGTCCACGACCCGGCCCACGGGGCGGTGGCGACGGTCGACGACCGTTACGTAGAGGGGGGGTAGCTGCGCCGCGTCCACCGAGACGACCAGCATACGCCCACACGACCGCACAATACGTCCGACTGTCTTCATCGCTCCCGATCCGGCTTCGTGAAGAATAATTGCCGCAAGCTATATATTTGTCCTTTGTCGATATATAAACTTTGTCACAATATTGATAAGATCACCGCGATCTGAGCCACTCTGTGATATTTAAATCGAGCGCCTCGCGACAGGCGCGCGCGTCGAGCCCGGCCCCGCGAGCCACGATCACGCGATCGTCCCCGGTCATGAGATCGTGGGGGGCATGGGCGTCCGAGTTTATCACGAGTCGGCACCCGGCCTCGAGTGCCATCCGCGCCACGTGGCCGTTGGTCCGGTTGTGCCCGCCGCGCACGGTCAGCTCGAGCGCGATCCCACGATCGGCCGCGGCGCACGCGTCGTCCCGGGTGATCAGCCCCGGATGAGCGAGGACGTCCACGTGCGCCGAGGTGCATGCGGCGCGGTTGGTCCCCGGCGCGACGGGTTCGACAGGTGTCTCGCCGTGGACCACGACCAGCACGGCTCCTTCGGCCTTCGCCCGCGCAGCGAGGGCGTCGATCTCCGCGGGGGGGACGTGGGTCAGTTCGACACCGGGGTAGAACGCGATCCCGTAGCGCGCGGCCGAGGCGGCGACGGCCGCGGCCTCCTCGAGGACGAGCGGGCGCGAGGACGTGTCCACGTGGTCTGCGATCGCCACCTCGTCGTACCCGAGTACGGCCATCCGCCGCAGAAGCTCGAGCGGGAGCAGCTCTCCGTCGGAGCGGAGCGTGTGCGTGTGCAGGTCGTACATGGGCACCTTACTTTCTCGGCTCGAGAACACCGGCCACGCGGCGGAGCAGCGCCTCCTTCGATTCGGACCAGGCCACGACGGCTCGGCCTTCGCGGCGGTGCCAGTGCGCGGGATGGGAGGCGGTCTCGACCCGGTACGTGAGACCCGCCTTCTTCAGCGCCCGCTCCAGGTCCTGCATCGTGACTCCCGTCCGGGCGAGCCCCAGCGGGACCCGCCTGCCCTGCCGGCGCTCGAGGGCCGCGTTGAAGTAGCAGGGGTAGAGGACCCGTTCGTTCTCCATCCCATCACCGTCGGCAGGTGAACCTATAAAAAGTGCGCACGGCCACTACTCCTGATGCACCAGGTCGACGTCAGGATCGAGAGAGATCTGTACGCGGCAAACGACGCGCTCGCGGCCGAGAACGCGTCCCGGCTCGCCGCCCACGGCGTGCTTGGTATCGATCTCCTCGGCGCCATCGGGTCGGGCAAGACGGCGCTGATCGAGCGGCTCGCGCCCCTGCTCAGAGAGAGGGGACTGCGGGCCGGCGCGATCGCCGGGGACGTCTACGGCGATGACGACTACCGTCGGATCACGTCTCTCGGGATCCCGGCGGTCAACGCGAATACCGGCAAGGAGTGCCACCTCGACGCCCACCTCGTGGAGCACGCCCTCGACGGGCTGCCCCTCGACGAGATCGATCTCCTCTTCATCGAGAACGTCGGGAACATGGTCTGCCCCACCGACTTTGCCCTCGGTGCGGCAAAACGCGTGGTCGTGGTCTCGTCGACCGAGGGCGACGACGTCGTCAACAAGCACCCCATGATGTTCCGGTCCTGCTCGATTGGCGTGATCAACAAGGTCGACCTCGCGCCCCTCGTGGGGGCGGACCTCGATCGCATGGAACGGGACATGCGGCGGTACAACCCGGCGATCCAGGTCTTCCGGACCAACCTGAAGACGGGCGAGGGGGTCGGTCCTCTGCTCGAATCCCTGATCGCCTGAACACAGGGGTTAAATAACGGCCCGGCGAATATATACAGCACTTCTGATTCTCGACACGAATCGGGTGATACCAGATGCAATGGCAAGGACGATCCATCAGGAAGGTTACGGGCGGCCGGTACGCGCCCCTGCGCGGAAAGCGCCGGACCGAGATCGGGCGGGCTCCCGCCGAGACGCATATCGGCGAGGACCGCCGGCGCGCGGTCCGCACCTACGGCGGCAACGAGAAGGTCCGGGCGCTCCGGGCGACCTACGCGAACGTGGCCAACCGCGCCACGGGTTCGACGCAGCGGGTCCGGATCGAGACCGTCGAGCGAAACACGGCCAACCCGAACTACGTCCGGCGGAACCTGCTCACCAAGGGCGCGATCATCCGGACCGAGCTCGGCCCCGCCCGCATCGTCAGCCGGCCGGGCCAGGACGGCGCGATCAACGCGATCCTGATCGAGTAATACGATACTCCTTTTTTAGTGCTGACCGCCCATGCTCCAGTGACGAGGCCATCAGCATGAGCCTGGAGGTCACCGTGGCGGCGCCGTTTCGCCACCTGCACAAGGGGCAGCTCCAGCGGAGCGAGTTCGTCTACTACCTGGCCATCGACCGGATGTGGATGAGCCGCGACCAGGCGGGCCTTCTCCTCGACCTCGCCGTCGAACAGGGGCTCGTCGATCTCAGGAACGGGGTCGTGGTCCCCCTCTTCGAGGTGGGGGAGGTCACGGTCCCGCTGGGGTACCGCCCCGGCGCCGAGGACTTCCAGCGCCCCGATGCCGAGCGGACCCTGCTTGCGCGCATCGCGGCGGCGACGGGCCGGGACGAGCGCGAGGTGGCGGCCGAGGCGAACCGCCTGATCACGGAGCGCTTCGACGGCCAGCTCCGGTCGAAGGCCGCGCTGGTCCTGCTCGCGCGCCGCCACGAGGTGCCGTTCGACGACCTGCTCGCTGCGCTCCGGGACGCGCTGCTCTCCGAATAAAAAGAAGGGGATTATTCCGCTTCCGCGGGTGCGGGCGCGGCGAGGATCTCGTCGAGCGAGCGCTCGCCGTACCGGACGACCTTGGCGTTGATCTGGACGAAGTCCTGGGTGATCTCGCCACCACGGACCGTCTTCCGCATCCGCTGTCCATCCTCGACCGGGTTGAACCCCACGCCGCCCGCGAGCAGGAGGCGCCGCCGCCCCGCGCCGGGAAGGTCTCCCCGCGCGGGGGTGCCATTCCGGTCCGAGGCGCCGGTGATGGTGACCCGGTACCCTGGCAGACCGAGCGGGCTGGCATCGACCTCGCCGCCGACCCGCTTTCCGATAAATGCTCCGGCCGCCCCGCCACTTGCGGTCATCTTGTAGGAACGACCGGTCTTCGGGTCCGAGAGCACGACTTTGAAATCGACCATATTCAATCTCCACTAAAGACGAAGTACCCATAAATGTGGGTGAGGGGGCTCTTAAAGATACGGTTTACTTGCCCCAGAACGGCTCGCTCTTCCGGCGCATGGCCGTGTACTCGGCGAGCACCTCTTTCGCGGTGGCCGAGATGTGGCCGAGCATCTCCTTCTCGAGGACCTTGACGTGCCGCTCGGGCAGGTCGACGAAGAGATCGTCGTCGACGTCGACCTGCCGCCCGACGGTCGCGCCCTCGATCGCCACCGCGACCTCGGCGCCGGCCTCGACCTCGTGGACGTACTCCCCCTGGGACTGGATCGACTTGAGGTGCCCGACCTTCCGGCCGTCGGTCTTGACCAGGTTCACGTCGGTCCGGAGCGTGCCGCCGAGCACGCGGACTCCGACCACGGCGGGGTTGGACTGCCGGAAGACACAGTCGGGCAGGAGGCGGACCTTGGCCGGCAGGATGATCCGTTCGAAGCGCTGCTGCTCCATCCGCTGCCGTTCCGCGTCGCGCCACTCGACGAACTCGTCGATCAGCTGGTAGATGACCTTGGCCTGGAAGACCCGGGGCAGGTCGGGCCCGCCGTCGCGCAGGATGGCCTGGGTGTCGGGGAGGAGCGGGGCGTTGAAGGCGAGCACGGCCCGGTAGAGTGGCGACTTGATCGTCTGCGCCTCGACGAGGTCGTGGCGGCTGACCGGGCCGACGGCCGCCCGCATCACCCCGATCTCGCGCGCCTGGAGCTCCTTCGAGAGCGCCTCGAGGGCGCCGATGGTGTCGGCCTTGATCACGAGCCCCTCGTCGGAGAGGGTGACGTCGATCCGCGAGACCTCGTCGAGGATCTCCTGCTCTATCGCGTCGCGGTCGCCCCGGACGACGCGGAGGGGCGAGCCCGCGATGACGCGGTCGAGCCCGGGGGCCGCGACCTTCACGCCCGACGCGGCGACGACGGCCTTGACCCGCTCGAACCGGTCCTCGGTCAGGATCTCCTTCATGGGCCGGGGCTTGAGCAGGGACTTGACCTTGGTCTGTACCACGCCGTCATCGGTGGCGAGCATGACCTGGTCGCCGACCGCGAGCGTGCCGTCGAAGAGGATGACGTCGAGGGTCATGCCGAGCCCGCGCTCCTCCTTGACCTCGAGGACGGTCCCCTGGCCCGGGCCCTGGACCTCGACCGCGAGCGCGTCGCCCATGTACCGCTGGGCGAGGCCGATCATGACGAGCAGCAGGTCGGCGATCCCCTCGCCCGTGTGCGCCGAGACCGGGACGATCGCGATCTCGCGGGCAAAGTCCGAGACGCGGTCGAACCGCTCGGAGTTGAACCCGAGGTCCGCGAGCTTGCCGACGATCTCGTAGTGGCGCGACTCCATGAACTCCTTCACGCGCTCGTTCTGCTTTCCGAACGAGGCGAGGAACGACGAGTTCTCGGCCGGGCGCCAGCCGTGGACGCGGTCGATCTTGGTCAGGGCCACGACGAACGGGGTCCGGTAGTTGCGGAGGATCGAGAGCGCCTCGATCGTCTGCGGCTGGAACCCCTCGTTGATGTCGACGACCACGATCGCCATGTCCGCGAGCGCCCCGCCGCGGGAACGGAGCGTGGTGAAGGCGTGGTGGCCCGGGGTGTCGATGAAGAGCAGGCCCGGTACCTGGACCGCGACCTTCTGCATGCCGGCAGACATCCCCCGGACCGCGTCGATCGGGACGACGGTCGCACCGATATGCTGGGTGATCGCGCCTGCCTCGCTCGAGACGACCGACGATCCCCGGACCCGGTCGAGCAGGGAGGTCTTGCCGTGGTCCACGTGCCCGAGCACGCAGACGATGGGTGTCCGTATACCCTTCGTTGCCACCGTCGTCGCCTCCCGATCCTTCCAATGGTGCCGGCATGGGCAAAAATACCGCCGGCCCGGTCTGTAGTGGTTATCTCCGGGAGGCTATTAATGTTCATGCCCGGGCAGTCCGGGGAACATATCTTTAATAATCGCCAGACCCAACGTTCAGGGCACATCTGCCAGGGTGGGGTAGCTGGTCATCCTAGGGGACTGTGGATCCCCCGACCCGGGTTCGAGTCTCGGCCCTGGCCTAATTAAAAAAATCTAAATTACTACCGTTTCTTGTTCCGTTCTTTCATGTACGTTGATTTCATTCGATGTCATCATCGCGTGATTACATGAGTACTCTGGTGGCTATCACGCCCACCTGAATATAGCGACTCCCCTCGAATTGCCAGGGACACAGACTCTAATGATTGAAACCGCCTGAGAATCGCAGGAGAGCGGCTTTGAGGCCTTAGTTACCGAGTCGTATCCGGGCAATCGGTTACCTGCCGGCAGGAAATATGTGAGTATGCCAGATGCTCTTGCACTGACGATATTGTGGATCCGCTAGGAGTATATCAGCGCGTGTTTAGATTATCCGCAGAAAAGGATGGGGGGATTGTACCCGTTAGACCCCGGTCAGTCCGTACTTCGCCTTGAGCTCGTCCCAGTACGGGTCAGCCATGAGGAGATCGAGACCGTGATTCATGGTTACCAGAAGATCCGTGTCGTCCTTGCGGATTGCGATGCCGTATTCCTCGCTCGTATCGATCTCGTGGATGATCTTCGCGTTCTGGCCTTCGATGATGTTGACTGACGGGGGCTTGTCGTATATGGTCGCATCGACTTGATAGTTGAACAATGCTGTGATCGCCAGCGGGAAGTTTAGGAAGGATCTCAGGTTTGACGCCGGCATCCTGCCCGTGGCGATCAGGTTGTTCTGGACCCACATCTCGCCGGTGGTACCGCGCTGTGTACCGATGATAACCGTGCCGGACATGATATCGTCGAAGGTCAAGTCCGAGTCGGAGCGGACAACGATAGCCTGGTTGATCTTCAGGTACGGCTTGGTGAACGCCACCTGTTGCTTACGTTCCTCCGTTATCGTCATGCCTGAATATATCATGTCGACCCGTCCTGCTTGGAGCGCTGGGATGATCCCGTCCCATGCAACGGCCTGGAACTCTACGTCGAAGCCCATCCTGTCTGCGATCCATCTGGCCGAATCGATGTCGAATCCTACAAAGGCGCCGTCCCTCTCTTGAGAGGTGTAGGGTGGGTAGGCACCATCGATACCGATAGTAAACCGGGTTCGTTGGGCCGGAATGGTTGGTGTGCCGCCAAGGAACGTGGCGAGGGTATTGTAATTGGTCGTGGCGTCCCAGCCAAAACTCGCCGATGACCGCAACCCCGCAAAGTGGCTCATAGCCTGGGCCACCTCGCTTTGGACCGTGGCGGAATTGCCATTCGCACTAGCGTGGTAGGCGAGCCCGGTGTGCTGCCATCCGCGCGCGTATGTCGCGAACTCTCTCATGTAATCGGCCTTGCCGTTTAGGATCGGCACAATCGTCGCCGTATACACGGTGCCGTCTCCGTACTCGGTGCCGGCATATGAAACCGACTGCAGCGTCGCTGTGGCCTGATTGAAGAGTGCCTGGGAGGTCGCGAACTTATCCGCCGCCCCCTGGAACCATTCGGCCGATGTGCCGTAGTGCCCGTCGCTCATGAGCGAACGGCCAGTACTGAACAGATCGGCGCCGTCGTACATCGCGAGTGCTGCGTCTGCGAGCGCGATGTACGCACTCGAGACGGATTTGAGCAGCGCGACGTTTGCTGCGTTCGCAGGGTCGTCCACGGTATTCGCTGTATTCAGGCAGTCTGAGTACCTGGTCTTTGCCTGGCCCAGGTGATACCGGATTTGGTCGATGGCTTTCGAGTTCCACGCCTGACTCCACTCGTCTGCCGCAAAGATGTAGTATGAACGCGCCTGCTCATACGAGGTTTCCGGAATCGTTGTGGGCGTAGTAGCTATCTCCGTATCCACCCAATCAAGAGCCACGCCTTTATCACCGATCGGCGCGCCGGCAACGCCCGTTCCAATAGAGACTAGCAGTATACAGAATGTTATGGCCTTCGTGATCTCCATGGTATCCCCCAGGTACCTTCACTTCATCGTACGCGAATGGATGATCCGTTCCCTTGAAGAGATAGCGATCCACGTATTAGCGCACGATCGTGGTGGTGCTGATCGACATCCATGATAACTCGATAACCAATAACGTTTCCTTTTATCTCCTGTTGTTCGGTCTCTGGTGTGTAACAGCGTGAAGTACCGGGGATCGTCCCTAACACGACCAGCATGTTCCTCGGTCCTACGAGTCTCAGATATTCACGCGTGTCTTATGAGAGACGCAATTCAGACAGAGCGTCCTCTGTTCGACTCGTCCTCGCTCTACGCGCTGCCATCCACATCGGCAACCGTGTGGCTTGGTAGATCCTGATCCTGCCGTAGTTGGAGCGTACCGATCGGTCGAAGCTTGCACTCATCAGCTCCGAACTCAATCGTTCGTGAACTTGAAAAAGGAGAAATCACCGGATGGCCGGCAGCAGCTCGTCCCTCGCGAAGTCCAGGAACTTCTCCTGCTCCGGCCCGGCCTGGTGGATCACGACCCGGTCGAAGCCCATGGCGGCAACCTCTTTGACCTTCGCGACGAACCGCTCGAGGTCCGGGCCGCAGACGATCTTCTCGGCGACCTTCTCGGGGGTCACGAGCTGCATCAGCTGCTCGTAGTGGCTCCAGCTCGGCAGCAGCCAGTTGATCTCGCCGGGATAGGCCGCGATCGGCCACCACCTGAACGCGATCTCCTTCGCCTTCGCCTCGTCCTCGTGGTAGCAGAACGAGATCTCACCCATGCGCGGCTTGCCCATCCCGCCGGCCGCCTCGAACGCGGCCATGACGGTCATGGCCATCGCCGGATCGCTCACGACGTGGACCAGCTGGTCCCCGGACTCGGCCGCCACCTTCGCCGCGATCGGCCCCATGCCCGAGACGATGATCGGCGGCAGGGTCTCGGGTAGGGAGAAGAGCCGGGCGTTCTCGACGAGGTAGTACGTCCCGTAGTAGTCCGTCACCTCGCCCTTCCAGAGAGTCCGGATCACGTCGATCGCCTCCCGCATCATATCGATCCGGACCGTCGCGGGCGGCCAGCGGTCGCCGAGGATATGTTCGTTCAGGTTCTCGCCCGAGCCGACCCCGAGCTCGAACCGGCCCTCCATCAGGCTCGCGGCCGTCGCGGCCGCCTGGGCGATGATCGCCGGGTGGTAGCGGACCGTCGGGCACGTGACGCCGGTGGAGACCTTCACCCGGTCGGTGACCGCCGCGATCCCGCCGAGAACGGTCCAGGCGAACGGTGACTCCCCCTCCGTCCTGTTCCAGGGGTGGTAGTGGTCCGTGAGGCTGACGAAGTCGAAGCCGGCCTTCTCGGCGAGTCCGGCGTTCCTGACGAGGGCCGGCGCGTTGTGCTCCTCGGTGTTCAGTTTGTATCCGATCTCGACCATGACTGGTCCTCCGCGCGGACATCGGCCCGCAGTCGCCCCAGAACCGCGGCAGGCTCCATAATACTATGCCGGCCATGACATTCGGAGCCCGCTGCACGCCACGCAACCTTCTTCTGTCGCCGCCTGCCATTGGAGAGGCATGCAGCATGCCGGTGCAGGAAGCAGGGCCATCTCATCGCGCCGCCTTCTTCTCTTCGGCCTCGCGGTCGCGGCCCTCCTCGCGGTCCACGCGTCGGGGCTGACGCTTACGGTCCAGGGCCGGTCCGTCGAGCCGAACGGCACCGTGACCGTCCCGATCGCGGTCGCCGACGCCGCGGACCTCGGCGAGATCGCCATGGACCTGGTGTACGACCCGGCCGTCCTCCGGTTCGTGTCCGCCGCCCCGGGCAGCCTCGCCGACCGGGCCCAGGTCAGCGGGTCCGAGGTCGCACCCGGGCGCGTCGCCGTCTCCGTCGCCAGCCCGCGCTCGCTCACGGGCTCCGGCCCGCTCGCCGTCCTGACCTTCGTGGCGACCGGGCCCCAGGGCGCACGCTCCCCGGTCGCCCTCGAGGACGTCCGGGCCGTCACGGTCGACGGGGACACCGAGCCGGCAGGAGTCGTGAACGGCACGGTCTCGGTCGGGGGCGGGATAGGAACACCGCTCTCGCCGTTCACGGCCGCCGGCGCACTCGTGCTCGCCGCGGTCCCGCTCGGGCTCGCGCGCAGGTTCCGGCCCCGGCGGTAGGAAGCCGGGTCGAGAAGAAGGAAGGGGCCGGCGCCTCTCAGCAGGTCTCGCCGAACGAGTCGAGGCCGAGCTGGAGCGTGTCGTCGACGATGTCGACGTGCCGCGACCGGTCGACCTCGCCCTCGATGGCCACGGGATAGCAGCCGTTCAGGCAGCCCGTGCAGAGGTCGTTGAGGTCACGCCCGATGGCCTGCACCAGTTCCTCGAGCGAGATGTAGTGGAGCGAGGTCGCGGTCACGGACTCGCGGACCTCCTCCTCGCTGCGGCAGGACGCGATCAGCTCCTCCCGCGTCGGCATGTCCACGCCGAGGTAGCACGGGGCCTTGATCGGCGGCGCGCCGACCCGGACGTGGACCTTGCGGGCGCCCGCATCGCGGACCAGCTGGACGATCCTTCGCGAGGTCGTCCCCCGCACGATCGAGTCGTCGATCAGCACGATCGACTTGCCCTCGAGGTGCTTCTTGATCGGGTTCAGCTTGATCCGGACGGCGCGCTCCCGCGCGGCCTGCGTGGGCATGATGAAGGTCCTGCCCATGTACCGGTTCTTCATCAGCCCCTCGAGGTACGGGACGTCCGAGGTCTCGGAGTACCCGATGGCGTAGGCCGTGCCCGAGTCCGGGATGGGGCAGACCGAGTCCGCCTCCACGGGGGCCTCCTCCCAGAGCTTCTGCCCGACCCTCCGCCGCACGTCGTAGACCAGCACCCCGTCGATGACCGAGTCCGCGCGTGCGAAGTAGACATACTCGAAGATGCAGTGCGCAACCCGGTCCGCCTTCGCGATCCGGGTCGCGGTGATGCCATCTTCATCGATCCGGACCAGCTCGCCGGGCGCGACGTCGCGCAGCAGCGTGCCCGAGAGCGCGTCGATCGCGACCGACTCGGAGGCGACCATGTGCCCGCCGGGCGTCGTGCCGATGCAGAGCGGCTTGAGGCCGAGCGGGTCGCGGAACGCGTAGACGCTGTCCTCGCAGGCGATCGCGACCGAGTACGATCCCCGGAGCGAGGCCATGCAGCTGCGAACCGCGTCCTCCATCGAGCCGGACCGGTGGAGCTCGTCCGCGATCAGGGTCGCGATCACCTCGGTGTCGGTGGACGTGCAGAAGATCTGGCCGTCCTGCTCGAAGGCCGCGCGGAGCTCGGCCGTGTTCACGAGGTTGCCGTTGTGGGCGATCGCGAACGAGCGGCCGAGATAGGTAAAGTTGAACGGCTGGATGTTCTCGGGAAGGTTCGCCCCGGTGGTCGGGTACCGGACATGGCCGACGCCGACCGTCCCGTGGAGGTTTCGCAGGACGGCGCCATCAAAGACCTCGGCCACCAGGCCGGGACCGTTGTGCTTTCGGAGGCGCCCGTTGTCGAAAATCGAGATACCCGCGCTCTCCTGCCCCCGGTGCTGGAGCGCATAGAGGGCGTAGTAGAGCGGGAGCGAGACACCGCCAGCATCCACGATGCCAACGATTCCGCACATTATTGGTCAGTGCGTCGGTACTTTCGGTCGCTTCGACGTCCAGTCGTACCCGCGCAGCCGGCTCGAACGGCCGAAGCCGCAGTTCGAGCAGACTTTGTGCCGCAGATGGAACGAGATCGACCCGCACCGCCTGCAGGCGATGTGGGTCTGCTTGTTCCGCTTTCCCATCGATGGTGTGCCTTTGGACATGCCAATCCTCCTTACTGGTTATGCGATGGCGAGATGTAGATCACGTTGTCGCCACGGACGATCAGCGTCCCGATCCGGTGAGGCGCGCCGTCCGTCACCTCTTCCGCCTGGTCGAGGACGAGGTTCATGTGTACGTCGTATCCCTGGAGCACGCCGCGGAGCTCGCGATCGCCCTTCAATGAGACGATCACCGGCTCCCGGTTGAGCACCTGGTCAAGTATATCCAGCGGCCTCTTCGACATCTCTCTCCCCCCATCCACGTGGAGTACTAATTGTGAGAGTGAACGGTATATAACCATAGCGCAGTCGCCATCATCACGGTTTTTATGGCAGACGCGCGCCATAGCTAGCCGATGGCGCCGATCACGATACGAAAGCGGCACACCGTCAGGAAGAGTGAGATGGCCGGGATCGTGCGCCGGCTCGAGACGGACCTCGGGGGCGAGGCGGAGCTCTTCGCGGGCGAACGGATCGAGGTGGCCGAGACGGGCGGCCCCGTGAGGTTCTACTTCGTCGACCGCGAGCCGCTCCTCTTCGAACGCGGCGGCGTCCTCTTTCCGACGCTCCGCGGCGCCATGGCACGTCCGTTCCGGGCACGCCGGATCACGGTCGACATGGGCGCCGTGCCCTATGTCGTGAACGGGGCCGACATCATGCGCCCGGGGATCGTCGCCATCTCGGACGACGTCCTCGCCGACAGGCCGGCGCTCGTGGTCGAGGAGCGCCACGGCAAGCCCCTCGCCGTCTGCATCGCCCGGCTCGACGCCGGCGCCATGCGAGCCGAGACCGGCGGAAAAGTCTGCAAGAATATCCATCACGTCGGCGACGAGATCTGGGAGCTCGAGCTCTGATCCGGGGAAACGAATATTTAAATATCGATGGACGCCAGATTTTGGGTATGGCTTCCAAGATCCTCGACTCACTCCTCGGCAAAAGCGCCGTACCGAAAGAGGACGATTATATGGAGCTCGACCTCGCCGCGTTCGAGCCCCAGGGCCCCGACGACGAGCCCGCGTCGAGTTACGTCAAGATCGCGGGCGTCTCGAGCCTCAAGGACACCCCGAAGATCAAGGACGAGATTTACAACGGCAACATCGTGATCGCCGACATCTCCCAGCTCAAGCTCGACAAGATCACGTACGAACGGGTGCTCAAGGATCTCAAGGAGGTGGCCAAGGACGTCAACGGCGACATCGTCGGCCTCGGCGACCAGCGCTACGTGGTGATAACGCCCCAGTCGATCAAGATCTCGCGCGAGAAGATCGTCGGGGGACTCTAGTGGAGGAGGCGGCCGCGGGCCAGCGGGTCGTGCTCAACGGGCCCTGTGCCGCCTGCGGCGAGGAGTGCGAGTATATCTACCAGACCGAGACGATCCCATACTTCTCGGATATCCTGATCGTCTCGTCCTTCTGTCCCGCGTGCGGCCACCGGTACGCGAACACGCAGGTGCTTCGCGAGGGGGAGCCCCTGCGGTACACTTTCCGCATCGAGTCGCCCGACGACCTCTCGGTCAGGGTCGTCCGGTCCATGACCGGGACACTCCGGGTCCCCGAGATCGGCGTGGAGATCGACCCGGGCCCGGCCTGCGAGGGCTTCGTCACGAACGTCGAGGGGGTTCTCGAACGGATCCTCTCCGTGGTCGAGGGCGTCCTCGCGTGGGCCGACGGCGAGGAGCGGGCCCGGGCCGAGTGCCTCAAGGCCGAGATCGCCGATGCACGGGAGGGCACGCTCCCGATCACGCTGGTCCTCGAGGACCCGTCGGGCAACTCGGCGATCATCTCGGACCGGGCCGAGCGCGAACCGTTCGTCTGCGCCGACGAGGCGGACGAGTAGGTCTCTTTCTCACTCGACCGGCACGCCGCGGAGGCGGATCCCGGGCTCGGCCGTGCACCGGCCGACGACCTGCGCCCCCGGGACCTCCCGTGTCATCGGGCCGGCCTCGTTCGCGGGCACCACCAGCACGAAGCCCATGCCCATGTTGAAGGTCCGGTACATCTCGTCCTCCGGGACCCCGCCCTGCTCCTGGAGCCAGGCGAAGACCGGCGGTACCGGGAGCGGGCTGTCGATCGAGAAGCCGAGGTCGGTCAGCCGCGCGAGGTTCAGGAGCCCGCCGCCGGTGATATGGCACATGCCGTGGACCTCGTGTCGCTCGGCGATCCCGAGCACCTCGCTGTAGATCCGGGTCGGGGTCAGCAGCTCGCGCCCGAGGGTCGACGTCCCGAAGGGCTGGCCGTACCCGCCGTGGGCCTCGGCGATCCGCCGGGCGAGCGAGAGCCCGTTCGAGTGGACCCCCGACGACGGCAGGCCGATCACGACGTCGCCCGGGCGGCAGGCCTCGCCCGTGATGACGCGGTCGCGCCGCTGGACCCCGAGCACGGTCCCGGCGAGGTCGAGCCCGTTCACGAGCCCCGCGAGCGTCGCCGTCTCGCCGCCGACGATCGAGAGGTTGGCGAGCCGCGCCCCCTCGTTGAGCCCGCGCCCGAGCTCGGCCATCTGTGCGGGATCGACACGCTCCGTCGCGATGTAGTCGACGAACGCGACCGGCTCGATGTTCATCACGTACAGGTCGTTCACGTTCATCGCGATGCAGTCGATCCCGACCGTCGACCAGTCCCCGACCGCGTCCGCGACCATCATCTTGGTCCCGACCCCGTCCGTGGCGAGCGCGAGGACATGCTCGCCGAACTCGATCAGCCCGGCAAAGTGCCCCGTCCCGCCGACGGGCGCGTACGGCCCGGCGCGGCGGTGCGTCAGCTCCCGGACGAGGGCCGCGACCCCGTCGGCCTCGAGCCGGATATCGACGCCAGCCTCGCGGTAGCTACTCGTCATCGCAGTACTCCGAGAGGCGGAACTCGTCGTGGAGGGCCCGGACGGCCCGCGGACCGTCGGCTGCCCGGACCACGAACGAGATGTTCGCCTCGGACGACCCCTGCGAGATCATGGTCACGTTGATCCCATGCTGGCCCAGCGCCGTGAAGATACGGCCGCCCGTTCCCGGGACGCCGGCCATCCCCGAGCCCACCACGGCCACGGCCGCCACGTCCCGGTCGGACGAGAGCTCGCGAAAGAGCCCGTCCACGACGAGCGGTGAGAGCGCCTCGGTGGCGGCCTCGAGATGGCTCTCGTCGATGATCAGCGAGATGTTCGCCTCGCTCGACCCCTGCGAGATCATCATCACGTTGACCGCGCGCCGGGCGAGGGCCGAGAAGATCGCGTTCGCGACCCCGGGTCGGCCGACCATCTGGGCCCCGGTGCAGTTGACGAGCGCGACCCTGTCGATGAAGGTGAGCGCCTTGACGACCCGCCGCGACGGCACGCCGTCGGCGACGAGGACCGTGCCGGGATGGTCGGGGTTGAAGGTGTTCTTGACCCGGATCGCGATCCCGGCGGCCATGGCGGGCTCGATCGACCGTGGGTGGAGCACCTTCGCGCCGAAATACGAGAGCTCCATCGCCTCGAGGTACGAGACGGCCGGGATCACCCGGGCGTCGGGGATCAAGCGCGGGTCCGAGGTCATCACGCCGTCGACGTCGGTCCAGATCCAGCACTCGTCCGCCTCGATCCCGGCCGCGAGCACGGCCGCGGAGTAGTCCGAGCCCGAGCGGCCGAGCGTCGTGACCGAACCGTCGCGCGTGCATCCCATGAAGCCCATGATCACGGGCACCCGGTCGGCGAGGAACGGCACGACCCGTTCGCGGATCCGCGGCCCGGACTCGGGAAGGGCCATGGCCGCGCCGTGGCAGTCGTCGGTCAGGATGCCGGCCTCGCAGCCGTCGAGTGGCATGGCAGCGATCCCCTGCTGCCGGAGCGCCGCCGCGACCACGACGGCGCTGAACCGCTCCCCGAACGAGATGATGTAGTCGCGGGACCGGGGCGTCAGCTCGCGGAGAGCGTGGACCGCCTGGAGGATGTTCGCGAGGGCGGCGAGCCGCTCGTCGATCTCGGCGAGCGCCTCCACCGCGTGGTCCGGGGCGACCTCGGCGAGGGCCGTCGCCTGCCGTTCGCGCACGGCGTCGAGGAACGGCGCCGGGTCGGGGGACGGAGCCGACGCCATCTGCACGGCGCAGGCGATCAGTCCGTCGGTCACGCCGCGCATGGCCGAGACCACGACCGCGATCTCGTGGCCGGCCCGCCGGTGCGCCCCGACGATACCGACCGTGAGCCCGATCGACCGGGCGTCGGCGACGGAGGTGCCGCCGAACTTCATCAGATACCGCATTGGTCCCTCGCCATTCTTTATCATACTCTGCCCCCAATCCTCTTCAAGATGGTGGAAAACGGCGTTCGGACAGCGCACGTCCTCGTGATCGGCAGCGGCGGCGCGGGTGTGCGGGCCGCGATCGAGGCGGCCCGCCACGGCAGCGTGACCCTCCTCTCGAAGACGATCGCCGGCAAGGGCGGGTGCACGCCGATGGCCGAGGGCGGGTACAACGCCGTCCTGCGCGAGGGTGATGCCCCGGAGCTCCATATCGCCGACACCCTGAAGGGCGGGGCGTACCTGAACGACCCGGCTCTCGTCGAGGCGCTCGTCCGCGAGGCCCCGGACCGGGTCCGCGAGCTCGTCGCCTGGGGCGCGGTCTTCGACGTCGGGCCCGGGGGCGGGGTCGCGCAGCGCCCGTTCGGCGGACAGCAGTTCGCGCGCACCTGCTACGCGGGAGATCGGACCGGGCACGAGATGATGCAGACCCTGATGGACCGTCTCGCCGCGACCGACACCAGGGTCGTGCACGAGTGCGCGGCCGTCGAGCTCCTGCTCGACGGGGACCGGTGCGCCGGCGCGGCCGCGCTCGACCGTGAGGGCGAGCTCGCCGTCTACCTCGCCGACGCGGTGGTGATCGCGACGGGCGGCGGGACCCAGGTCTACGACATCTCGACCAACTCGTCCTCGGGGACCGGGGACGGGTACGCGCTCGGGTACCGTGCCGGGGCTGAGCTGATCGACATGGAGATGGTCCAGTTCCACCCGACCGGCGCGATCCACCCGTACGACGCCCGGGGCCGGCTCGTGACCGAGGCTGTCCGGGGCGAGGGGGGACGGTTGATCAACGACCGCGGCGAGCGGTTCATGTCGCGGTACGACCCGGAACGGATGGAGCTCTCGACCCGGGACGTCGTCGCCCGCGCGATCGCGACCGAGATCCTCGAGGGCCGTGGCACGCCGCGCGGCGGGGTCTGGCTCGACGTGACCCACCTGCCCCCCCGGCAGGTCGAGGAGCGGCTGCCGATCATGCTCGAGCAGTTCCTCGCGTTCGGCGTCGATATCAGGACCGAGCCGATGGAGGTGGCCCCGACGGCACACCACATCATGGGCGGGCTGCGGATTACGCCCGACTGCGCCACCACGGTCCCCGGGCTCTTCGCCTGCGGCGAGTGCTCGGGCGGGGTCCACGGCGCGAACCGGCTCGGCGGGAACGCGCTCGCCGAGACCCAGGTCTTCGGCCGGCGGGCCGGGCTCTCGGCCGGGACCTCGCCGGAGCGGAACGGGGAGGTGACGCCCGCGATCGAGCGACAGCTCGGCGCGCTCCGCGAGCGGTTCGACGGGTACCTGGATGGCGACGAGCCGCCGGGGGGAGTCGTCCGCCGTCTCAAGACGACGATGTGGAACGGCGCGGGGATCTTCAGGGAGCGGGACGGGCTGGCCCGGGCCCTCGCGGAGATCGAGGTGCTGCGGAACGAGCGGCTGGCCGCCCTCACCGAGCGAAACCTGATCGAGTGCTGCACGGCCGTGAACATGGTCCTCGTGGGGTCCCTGATCTGCCGGGCGGCGCTCCTCCGGCCCGAGTGCCGGGGGGCCCACACCCGCCGCGACCCGAGCTGCGAGCTGCCGCCCGACCGGTCTCCGTACGGCCATACCCACCTCTCGCTCGTGGACGAGGGGATCGTGGAGGCAGCGTCATGACCGCGGTGACGATCCGGGTCTCGCGGTTCGAACCGGCATCGGGCGAACCGGCGCGGCTCGTGCCCTACACGGTCGAGGTCAACGAGGGGGCCCGCGTGCTCCAGGCCCTTCACGCCGTCCACGAGCAGGACCCGACCCTCTCCTACCGGTACTGTTGCGGTTCGGGGCAGTGCGGCTCGTGCGCGGTGAGGGTGAACGGGAAGCCCGCGCTCGCCTGCATGACCCCGGTCGCGGAGGGCGATGTGATCGAGCCCCTGGACCTGCCCGTGGTCCGGGACCTGGCAGTCGACCTGGTCCCCCGGCTCGAGCGGATCGCGGCCCTCATGCCCGGTGGCGACGGGGCGCTGCCCGACGCGGAGACGGTGGACCGTCTCAAGGAGCTCTGCGATTGCATCGAGTGCGGCTCCTGCATCTCGGTCTGCCCGGCAGTCGCGGTCACGGACTTCGCCGGCCCCACCGCGATGCGGCAGCTCGAGCGGCTCGGGCTGGACCCGCGCGACGCCGGCGACCGGATCGACCAGGCGGACGCCGACGGCCTCTTCGCCTGCACCTCGTGTCACGCCTGCTACGAGGCCTGCCCCAAGGATATCCAGATCATGGGCAAGGCGATCGAGCGGCTCCGGGCCGAGGCGCACCGGCGGGGCATGACGCTCCCGCGCCACGCGGAGGTCGCGGATCTGGTCCGGACCACGGGCCGCTCGGTGGCCCGGACGATCACGCCGCTCTTCGAACAGGTCGACGCGGTGATCGAGCCGAACGGCCCGGTCCGCGGCGAGGTCGCGTTCTTCGTCGGATGCATGTACGCCATGCGCCTCCCGGAGACGGCGCTCGACGCGATCGAGGTGCTCCGCCGGAACGGGATCCGCGTGATCATCCCCCGGGAGCAGGTCTGCTGCGGCTCGCCCCTGATCCGGACCGGCCAGCTCGAGGACCTCGCGCGGCTCCAGGCGGTCAACCGCGAGACCTTCGCTCCGTACCCGGTGGTGATGACCATGTGCGCCGGCTGCGGTGCGACCCTCAAGAACGACTACGTCGACCTGCCGTTCCGGGTAATGGACTTCAACGAGGTGCTCTCGGAGTTCGGGATCGAGCCGCCCGCGCGCCTGCCCCTGACCGTCACGTACCACGACCCCTGTCACCTCCTCCGGGGCCAGGGGATCTCGGAGCAGCCCCGCGCACTGATCCGGACGGTCGCCGACCTCGTCGAGATGCCCGCGTATTGCTGCGGCTCGGGCGGCGGGGTGAAGGCGGGCCGGCCCGACGAGGCTGCGGCGCTCGGGGAGCGCCGGGGGGAGGCGATCGCCGCCACAGGTGCCGGGCAGGTGATCACCTCGTGCCCGTTCTGCGAGTTCCATATCCGCTCGCACACGGACCGGCCCGTCCGTCACGTCGCATCTTTGCTCCTCGAGGGCTACCGGGCAGAGGACAGAGAGGCGGGATAGCCTTCAGCCGGCCAGCTCGCGCCACTCGTCCGTCTCGAGGAACGAGCCGGCCACGTCCTCCTCGAACTCGAGGAAACGCCGCCAGGGCACCGCGACGGTCAGGACGTCCGGTCCGAGGGTCCGCTTGACGGCGAGGCGCGCCGTGGGATCGATCAGCCCGATGACCACCCGCGGGAACTCCCGCTCGCCCTCGGCGGCCGCCCAGAGGTGGAACTGCATGCACCCGGCCCCCGGGGGGGCGATCACCCCGTCGGCCGACGGGCGGCGGTAGTGCGCGAGCTGGACGAGCGCCGTCGTCTGCAGCGCGTTCGCGACGAAGACCACGACGGCCGCCTCCTCCCCCTCGGGCACCGCCGAGAGCGGCATCAGCACCACCCAGGCCGGCGGGACGGGAGGCGCCGGCAGCATCCCGAGGAAGGCCGCCGCCGCCCCCGGGTCCTTCCAGTACCGCTCGCCGTGGAGCATGTGCTCCTTCAGCGGCGACTCGGGCATGGCCCGCGCCTGCTCCACGAGGCGCCCGGGCGCCCCCGTCCCCTCCACGCCGACGGAGAGGAAGTACGAGTGCCGCTCGACGTCGGGAAAGCCGTCGGCGAACCCGAGCCCCACAGCGCCGCCCTGGCAACCGACGGTCTCGCGTGATAGTGCCACCGTCCTGCCCAGCGCGGCTTGCGCGAAGAGCCACATCACGCACCCCCGCCGACCGTCGGCGAACGCGAGCGCCCCGTCGGGCCGCTCGTCCCGGAAGAGCACGGCCACCGGCTCGAACCGGAGGCCGAGCGCATCACGAACCCGGCTCTGCATGCCACCCCGTTGGCGCGGGGCCTCTTCATCCTGTCGGCGCCGGGCCGCGACAGGCTTAATCCGTGGGGCACGAGTACCTCTTGAGGCCTATTCCATGACCCGGACCGGCGCAAATCGATTTCCGTTCTATCTCTGTGTGGTCGCAGCGGTCCTGCTCGCCCTTGTCGCCGGGGCAACGGCGGACGCCACGACCCGGATCGTCCCGCTGGGCGACTCGATCACGAAAGGCATGCTCCACACCGACGATGGGGCCTCCCACCCCACCTACCGGTACTGGCTCTGGCAGAAACTGCGCTCCAACGGCTACGACGTCGACTTCGTCGGCTCCTGGTCCGAGCCCAACTTCCCAGGGTACTCGTTCGATCAGCAGAACGAGGGGCACGGGGGGTACACGATAGGAGGGATACTCAACGGTGTCCCGGACGACCCCTCGCACTACCTCTCCACGTGGCTGCGGTCGTACACCCCCGACGTGGCCCTGGTCGTCCTGGGCACGAACGATGTCCTCGCGAACACCGCGATGTCGACCCGGTTCTCGAACCTGAACGGGGTCGTCCAGACCCTCCGGAGCAAGAACCCGAAGATCAGGATCTTCATCGCGAAGCTCCCGCCGACCGGCGACAGCTACCGGAACACCAACTCGGGCCTCATCACGTTCAACAACCAGCTCCCGGGCTGGGTCTCGGCCCGGTCGACCACCCAGTCCCCGATAACGGTCGTGGACCTCTACAGCGGGTACGACGGGAGGACCGACAACCAGGCGGGCCGCTACATCCATCCCGACGAGTCGGGCGAGCGAAAGATCGCCGACCGGTTCTATGCGGCCATCACCCCGTACCTCTCGAAGGGCGGCACCTCGACGCCGACACCGACACCAACACCGTACTCGTTCGCGATCTCGGGGGCGCGGACCCTCGACAGGCCGGGTTCATACTACCTGACCCGGGACATCATCAACAGCGACGAGAACATCTGCATCGAGGTCACGGCCTCCGACGTCACGATCGACGGGAAGGGGTACCGGATCGACGGTCTCGGCCAGGCCGACATGACGGCGATCGCGGTCTCGTCCGGGGCCAAACGCGTGACGATCAGGAACGTCCGGCTGACCGACTGGGCCTACGGCGTCTTCTTCAGGGACGAGAACCACGACGGGAGGGTCGAAGGGTGCACGATCGAGGGGGCCTCCTGGGGCGGCGTGGTGCTATTTGGCTCGGACCGCATCACGGTGACGGGGAACCGGGTGACCGGGACGCAGTTCGGCATCTACGTCGGCGAGTCGACCGGCACCACGGTCTACAACAACCGGTTCTCGACGCCGACGAACGCGCACCTGTACGGGGAGACGGCGAGCACCACCTGGTCCGTCACGAAGCGGGCGGGGCCGAACGTGATCGGCGGCGCGTCCATCGGCGGTAATTACTGGGGCAGCCCCGACGGCACAGGCTTCTCAGAGACCCGCGTCGACGCGAACCGCGATGGGTTCATCGACGAGCCGTACACGGTCGGCAACGGCCAGCGCGACCTGCTGCCGCTCGCCGCGTCCACGGCTCCGACGGGCACCCCCACGCCGGCGCCGACCCCCGGCCCGTACCCGGCGGCGCACGCCGTGCCCGGGACGGTCGAGGCCGAGGACTATAACGTCGGCGGCTTCTCAGATACCACACCGGCCAACGAGGGCGGTGCCTACCGGATGGACGCGGTCGATATCGAGAGCGGGGGCAGCAACTACAACGTCGGGTGGATCCGCGCCGGCGAGTACCTCGAGTATTCGGTCGACGCCACCGCCGCGCGCGCGTTCGACATCGGCTTTCGCGTCGCGAACGCCGGCCCGGACAAGACCGTGACCGTCCGCGTCAACGGCGCGGCCCGGACGCTGACGATCCCGGTCACGGGCGGGCTCCAGGCCTGGCAGACGACCACGCTTGCCGGGGTGAACCTCGCGGCCGGCCGGAACCTGGTCCGGGTGGAGATGGGCAGCGCGGCCTCGTTCAACTTCGACTCGATGCAGTTCGTCGCGTCCGTGGCCACGCCATCCCCGACTCCGACCATCACTCAGACTCCGACCGCCACCCCGACCGCGAGCGTCACGCCCACGCCGAACGTGACCCCTCCGGCCGGCGTCGTCGCCGTGCCACCGGGGTCCGATCCGCCGACGGACACCGACGACGACGGACGGTACGACGACACGAACGGCAACGGCCGCGCCGACTTCGCGGACGTGGTGCTCTACTTCAACCAGATGAGCTGGATCGCCGAGAACGAGCCGCTCGAGGCCTTCGATTACAACGGCAACGGCCGGGTCGACTTCGCGGACGTCACCTGGCTCTTTAACACCCTGTAACCCCCTCCTCTCGACCGGCCCCCCCGGCCGGCGAAGGGAGGGGTGCCTCTCCTCTCCTCAGTGCTGCGAGACCCAGGCGTAGGCCTCCAGCGCGGCCTTCGCGCCCTCGCCGGCGGCGATGATGATCTGGTCCGAGTTGATGTTCGTGACGTCGCCAGCCGCGTACACCCCCGGGAGGGAGGTGTGGCAGTTCTTATCAACGATGATCCGTTTCTCGGCGTCCAGGTCGAGCAGGTTTCCGAGGAACTCGGTGTTCGGCGTCCAGCCGATCTCGGCGAAGACGCCGTCGAGCTCGAGCAGGATCTCCTTGCCCGTCGCTCGCTCGCGGATCGTCATCCCCGAGAGGAACCCCTCGCCGTGGAGCCCGGCGACCTCGTAGCCCTTGAGCACGTTGACGTTCGTCCGCTGCGCGAGCCGCTCGAGGTTCGCCTGGTCCGCCTTCAGCTCCGAGCGGACGACCAGTTCGACGCGCCTGGCCACCCCCGCGAGCTCGATCGCCATCTGGACGGCCATGTTCCCGCCGCCGACGACGGCCACGCGCTTGTCCTTGAAGAGCGGGCCGTCGCAGGTGGCGCAGACCGAGAGGCCGCGCCCGATGAACTTCTGCTCGCCCTCGACCCCGAGCTTGCGCGGGTGCTTGCCCGACGCGATCACCACGGAGCTCGCGGTGAAGGTCCGCCCTCCGGCCGTCGAGGCGCGGAAGCGGTCCTGGTCCCGCTCGACGGTCGTCACGGTGTCGAGCTCGAGCCGGACATCCTGGGTCCGGACCTGCTCCTCGAACTTCTGCATCAGCTCCTCGCCCTTGATCATCCGGTAGCCCATGTAGTTCTCGATCGCCCAGGTCTCGAGCGCCTGCCCCCCGATGGTGGCCGCGACGAGCTGGGTCCGCAGCCCTTTTCGCGCGCAGTAGACGCCGGCCGTCAGCCCCGCCGGCCCGGCCCCGACGATCAGGACATCGATCTCGTCGGTGCCGAGATCCCTGCCGAAGAGCTCGGCGAGCCGTGTCGCGTCGTAGCCGATGATCACCTCCCCGTCGACCATGGTGACCGGGACGCCGTACTGGCCCGACCGTTCGATCATCTCGCGGGCGGCCTGGTGGTCCCGGCCGACATTGATCGTCCGGTACTCGACCCCGCGCCTGTCCAGGAAGGCCTTGACCATCTTGCAGTAGGGGCACGCATCCGTGTAGTAGACGACGACGTTCGGCATCGGGAGCAGGTTTTGCCGGGTGGTATATAAGAATACCTCTGGCTACCATCGCGTCGAGGTCCGCGGGGCCGCTGCTGGGGACAGGGGTACCGCCCGTACCGCACGTTCATGTCCTCCTGCGCCAAGAGGTATCGCATGGTCCGCTCGCTGGTCCTCCACGACTCCGAAGCCGGCGAGGCCGCCGCGCTCCTCGCCCGGATCCTCGGCCCGGCCATGACCGCGCCCCTCGCCGATCCCCCGGTGGAGTGGAGCGACGTCCTGGCGTGCGTCCTCGTCCTCGGGGACGCCGCCGATGCCGGATTCGACGGCCTGGCCCGGGCCGTGCCCCCGCGTCTCCCGGTCGCGCTCTGGCTCCTCCCCGCCGCCGGGGCCGAGGAGCGGCTCCATGCCGCGGGCGAGGCCTTCGGCGACCGGCTCGTCCTCGCCGGGACCGTACCCGGCGACCCGGTCGCGCTCGCCGACGCGGCCCTCGCCCTGCGCCGCCGCCTCTACCGCGAGGCCTCGGAGATGCCCGGGCCCGAGCTCCGGGCGCTCGTCATGGACGGGCTGGCAGCCAGGACGACCTGCACCCTCGCCACGGGGCACGGCGACCAGGTACGCGCCACCCCGATCGAGTACCTCCTTCTCGACGACCGGCTCTACCTCTTCAGCGAGGGCGGCGAGAAGTTCGCCCACCTCACGGTCAACCCCCGCGTCTCGGTCGCGATCTACGACCCGTTCGTCTCGATGGCCACGCTCTTCGGCCTCCAGCTCACGGGACGGGCCGACCTGGTCCCGGCGTGGTCGCCCGAGTACTGCTTGGCGCTGGCCGCGAAGGGGCTTACGCTCGAGCGGGTGCAGGCTCTTCCCGTCCTGATCCACCTGGTCCGCGTCGACCTCCAGGAGGCCGAGCTCGTCTCGTCCGAGGCCCAGCAACGGGGCTACGCGGCCCGCCAGCGCCTCCGGCTTTAGCTGAAGTCGTACACCTCGGGGACGAGCGTCTGGAGGTCCAGCGCGACGGCCCGGGCCGGCGTGGGATTGACGTTCATCTGCTTCTGAAACGAGGTCTGGGACTGCCACGCCCCCGCGTTCACACCGAGCACGCCGCGGTACTGGCAGAGGCCCATGATGTGGACGTGGCCGGTCAGCAGCACCTCGGGCACGGGATCGATCACGAGCCGGTCGCTCTTGGCGGCCGCGATCGGCGTCCGCCGGCCATAGCTCGGGGCGAGGTGGCGCCGCCGGAGCATCTCCTCCATCATCTCCCCGGGGCGGTCGTACGTGGCCTGGGGGATGAGCGAGATCAGGTCGTCCATGGCCCGGCCGTGATACATCAGGACCCGGACGCCCTGGAGCGAGACGAGGGCGGGGTTCTCGACGAGCGTACAGTTGGTGGGCAGGTGGGAGGAGAACCGCTCGGGGATGGCCGGCTGCGGCTCGGCCCCGCGGACCACGTCGTGGTTGCCGGGCCCCACCACGATCCGGAGGTGCGAGGGCAGGTCGCGGAGCATCCTGGCGAACTCGGCGTACTGCTCGTCGATGTTCGGGATCACGAGCTCGTGCTCCTGGCCCGGGTAGACGCCGATCCCGTCGACGAGATCGCCGGCGATCAGCAGGTACTCGACCTCGTCGCTTTCGTCGAGCCAGTCGGCGAACCGGCTCCAGGCGTCGGGCAGGAACGTGTTCGAGCCGACGTGGACGTCGGAGATCATGACGGCTCTCCCCGGCTCCTTTGAGATGTACGGTGCGTGGTTGACCGGGACGTCGGGCCGGAAGACCTGCTCGCCGTAGAAGAGCGACCCCTCGTCCGAGACCTTGCCGCGGACGCCGGCCACCTCGTCCGGGACGAGCCGCTCGGACTCGTCGAAGCCGGGCCGATTCTTGTTGAAGAGGACCGCGATCACGCCTGTCGGGTCCTCGAACTGGATGAGGCGGTGGCCCTTGGTCGTGGTCCGCGCCTCGACGACCATGCCGATGATCGTGCACTCCTGGCCACGGTACCGGGATGTCCTGGTCAGGGCCTCGATCGGCATGGCCCGGACCCTCGCGCGGATGAGTCCGCCCAGGCGCGTGTACCGGTCGCGGAAGTAGTGGACGTAGTCCTGGACCGAGGTGACCGGCGAGGACGAGCCGGCGGCGCCCTCGAGCACCTCGAACCGGTCGGCAAGGAACCGGGTGCCGTCCCGCTCGGGCCGGATCGACGGGATCGTGCCGCGCGAGACCACGACCACGTCCTCGGGGGTCTCGCGCAGGATGCGGTCGACGAGCCCGGGGTCGTTCTGCTCCCGTATCCACGCGACCACCTCGGGATGGACCTGCCGCTTCGCCGATAGGAACCGCTGGACGATCTCGGCGGGCTCGAGCATCGGATCCCCGTTGGTCGTTGCGGGAGAAAGGTTATCCGCTACCTATAAGAATGGCAAGAAGGCAACCCTTCAGGCACATGGCGGGATCCACGGAAGACCCGTCGCCCCTCGACCGCCTCCGGGACCCGGACGACCGATGGGGCGGCCTCGCGCGGGACCTCATCTGGGTCGTCGGCGTGGTCGGCCTGATCGCGCTCGCCCTCTTCCTCGTCTCGGGGACCTGGCCCGCGGTGGTCACGATCGAGTCCGAGAGCATGGTCCCGAACATGAACGTCGGCGACCTCGTGCTCGTCGTGGCGGAGGACCGGTTCGGGAACCTCACGACCTCGGCGGAGGGGGCGGCGACCGGGTACGGGCGGTTCAACGACCACCCGAACAGCGCGGGCGACCCGGTCTGGGGCGATGTGATCATCTATCGGCCCAACGGCGCGACGGACGTGCACCCGATCATCCACCGTGCGGTCGAGTATGTGAACGAGTCCGAGGCCGCGAGCCGGTTCGGCGCCGATCACGCGGGGTACATCACCAAGGGCGACAACAACGTCATCCAGGACCAGGACGGCCAGTACGGTCGGCTCGGCCAGCTCCAGCCGGTCCGGCCGGAGTGGATCGTCGGCAAGGCCCTGGTCGCGGTCCCGCTGGTCGGATACCTGCCGCTCCACCTCGCCGAGGTCGCGGCCATCGTGATCGCCCTGATGCTCCTCTACGAGCTCTGGGCGTGGTGGCGGGCACGGGAGCCCGAACCCGCGCAGTCCCGGTCGACGAAGGGCGGAAAGCCCGGCAAGCGGCGGTAGCGATGAACCTCCGGACCCTGCTCTCGGACACGCTGGCGGGCCATCGGCTCACCCCCGCGGAGGGGCGCCGGCTGCTCGGCTCGACCGGACAGGACATCCTCGCCATCGCCGGGGCCGCCGACGAGGCCCGCGAGGACCGGGTCGGGGACCGTGTCACCTACGTCCGGAACCAGAACCTCCACGTCACGAACGTCTGCAAGAACCTCTGCGGCTTCTGCGGCTTCGGCCGGCCGAAGGGCGCGCCGGGGACCTACTGCTTCGGCAAGGACGAGGTCCAGCGACGCGCCCGGCTCGCCGTCGAGCGCGGCGTGACCGAGATCTGCCCGCTCTCGGGCGTCCACCCGGACTTTACGCTCGAGTCGTACGAGGACCTGGTCGGCTGGATCCGCGAGGTGGCCCCGGGCGTGGACATCCACTTCTGCTCGCCCGAGGAGGTCTCGTTCGTCGCGGCCCGGGCAGGTATCCCCGTTCGCGAGGTTCTCGGACGGCTCCGGGAGGCCGGGCTCGGCACACTCCAGGGAACCGCCGCCGAGATCCTCGTCGACCGCGTCCGGGCCGTGATCTGCCCCACCAAGTGCGACACCGCGACCTGGCTCGACGTGATCCGCGAGGCGCACGGCATGGGGATCCGGTCGACCGCGACGATCATGTACGGTGCGGGCGAGACCGGCACGGATCGGATCGTGCACCTCGACCTTCTGCGCGGGCTCCAGGACGAGACCGGGGGCTTCACCGAGCTCGTCCCGATGAGCTGGATCCACCAGAACACCCCGCTCTACCGCTCGGGCCGGGCGCCGGCGGGCGCCACCGGGCGCGAGGACGTGCTGTTGATCGCGACGGCCCGGCTCTACCTCGACAACTTCGATCATATCCAGGTCTCGTGGGGCAAGGTCGGGCTCAAGATGGCCTCGGTCCTCCTCCTCTCAGGCGGCGACGACCTCGGCGGGACCATGTTCGAGGACGCGGTCTCGGTCGACGCCGGCGCGGGCGAGGCCTCGTACCTGGACCCGAGCGAGATGGGCCGGATCGCGAACGACCTCGGGCGACGGCTCTGCTGGCGCTCCACGACCTACGAGATCCTGGACGAGGGCCCGCCGCCCCGTCCCTGATCGCGGGTCTTAAGTCCTCGACCGTGCCATGCACTCGCACGGCACATGACATCTCCACCCGGGACCCGCCCGCTCTCGCGCCTCCTCGCCGACGTCGAGGGCGGTCACCGCCTCACGGCGGCGGAGGGAGAACGGCTTCTCACGGCCACGGGCCCGGCCGTTCTCACCATCGCGGCGGCTGCCGACCGCGTCCGGGCGCGGCACGCGGGCGAGGCCGTCACCTTCGTCCGCAACCAGAACCTGAACGTCACCAACCTCTGCGTGAACCGGTGCGGCTTCTGCGGGTTCTCGCGGCGCGAGGGAGACCCCGATGCCTTCCTGCTCTCGCTCGACCAGGTCCGTGACGCGGCCCGCATCGCGAAGAAACGGGGCGTGACCGAGATCTGCACGGTCTCGGGCCTCGCGCCGCACTTCACGGGCCAGACCTACACCGCGATCCTCGGGGCCTGCCGCGAGGGGGCGCCCGGGGTCCACCTCCACGCCGGCAACCCGCAGGAGATCGCGTACGGCGCGGCCCGGAGCGGGTGGTCCACGGCAGAGCAGATCGACCTCCTCCGCGCCGCCGGCCTCGGCTCGCTCTGCGGGACCGCCGCCGAGATCCTGGTCGACGAGGTCCGGCGGCGGATCTGCCCGGGCAAGGTCCGGACGGCCGAATGGGCCCGCATCATCGTCGAGGCGCACCGCGCCGGTGTCCCATCGACCGCGACGATCATGTACGGAACGGGCGAGTCCGCCGCGGACCGTGTCGCGCACCTCGGGGTCCTCCGCGATATCCAGGACGAGACCGGGGGCTTCACCGAGTTCGTGCCGCTCTCGTTCGTCCACTACCGCACCCCGCTCTACCGCTCGGGCCGGGCGCCCGCGGGTGCCACGGGGCGCGAGGACGTGCTGATGACCGCGGTGGCCCGCCTCTTCCTCGACAACATCGCCCACGTCCAGGCCTCGTGGGTCAAGGTCGGGACGAAGCTCGCCGGCATCCTCCTCCTCTCGGGCGCCGACGACCTCGGCGGCACGCTCTACGAGGAGCATATCACGAGTGCGGCGGGCGGGAGCGGGGACGGATACCTGGACCCCGCGGAGATGGCGCGGCTCGCCGCGGACCTCGGGCGGCCGCTCCGGGAACGGACCACGCTCTACGAACGGATCGGCTGATCCGCCTGCTCGGGCCGGATCAGCAGGAGCACGCCGAGCGATGACGCGACCAGCCCGAGGTCGAGCCACGCGAGGAGCCGGATGGCGTCGAGCAGCGCGCCCGGCGACGCGACGGATGCTGGCACGCCGCCGAGGAGGACCGAGAAGACCGCAGCCGACGAGCCGAGCGCGAGCGTCTGGCCGACGAGCCGCATGCTCTCCTCGGCCGACGAGGCGACCGCGTACTGCTCCCGGCCGATGGGGGCGAGGACGATCCGGACCATGGGCGCGGCAAAGAGTGCCGGGCCGGCCCCGATCAGCACGAGGATTGCGACCACGCCCAGGAGCCCCGTCCCCGCGGTGAGCACCCCGAGAAGGCCCAGGGCCACGCCTGCGGCGACGGCCCCCGCACCGGCCACCAACCGGGGATCGCTGCGGTCCGCGGCCCGCCCGGCCGGGCGGGAGAGGAGGGCCATGACGACCGGGGAGACGACGAGCAGGAGCGAGGCGGCCCGGGCGTCGTAGCCCTCGATCTCCTGGAGGTAGAGGCTGAGCAGCAGTGACGGGGCGAAGCTGCCCGCGTAGAAGAGGAGCACGGCGAGGTTGCCGCGCCCGAAGCAGGGGCGACGGAGCAGGGCGAGGTCGAGGAGGGGGTCGGCCTGCCGGCGTTCGTGGACGACGAAGAGCGCGAGCCCGGCACCGCCTGCCGCCGCGAGGAACGCTCCCGTACAGGCGGGAAGGGTCGAGAGCCCGACCATCAGGGCGAGGAGAGCGGCGACCCAGAGCACCGCGCCCACCCGGTCGAAGCGGCGGTCCCGCGAGAGGGCGCACTCGACCGTTATCCGGCGCCCCGCATACCACGCGACCGCCGAGGCGATCAGGACCACGGGGACGAAGAGCACCCGCCACGAGACGAGGTCCGTCAGCACGCCGCCGGCGATCGTGCCGACCGAGAAGCCGACCATCAGCACCGCGACCGTGGTCCCGATGGCGCGTCCCCGCTCCTCCTCGGGCGAGACCAGGCTCACGAACGCGAGCGAGGTTCCGAAGACCATCGCGGCGCCGACCCCGGTCGCGGCGCGGGCGCCGATCAGGACGGGCGCCGACGGGGCGAGCGCCGCGAGCGCGGCCATGAGGGCGTAGATCCCGATCCCCGTCCTGAAGAGGCGGCGGACTCCGAGGATGTCACCGAGCCGGCCGAAGGGGAGCAGGAACGCCCCCGCGGCGAGGAAGAAGGCGGCCCCGACCCAGGCGAGATCGGCCGCGGAGAGGACGAACTCCCGGCCGATCGCGGGCAGGGCCACCACGAGCCCCGAGACCATGAACGGTGCGAGCGCCGAGCCGAGCGCGACCGCCACGAGGACCCGTCGACGCTCGGCCGCGTCGACCGCCATACCCGCCTAGCGGTGCCCGAGATGGGCCCTGATCCGCTGGGCGGCACTCCGCACGGCCGTGGCCGCCGCCTCGTCGCGCGTGACCTCGCCCGCGGCGTAGCCGTTCCCGACCACCGACCCGAGCGAGACGAACTCGTGGGCTGAGAGGAACCCCTCGATCGTCTCGACCGCCCGCTTGCCGCCCGCGTTCGCCTGTACCGCGACGGCGATCCCGCCGCGCCCGACGAGCCGGCGGCGGTGGTAGAACGAGTAGGTGCGGTCGATGAAGTTCTTGGTCTGGCCGTTCACGTCGTAGTAGTAGGTCGGCGAGCCGAGGACCACGATCTCCGCCTCGAGCATGCGCTCGGCGATCGCGTCCCAGTCGTCGTGGACGCTGCAGAAGTTCTCTCTCTGGCAGAGCTCGCACCCGGTGCACGGGCCGATGGTCTTGCCGGCGAGCGTGATGTACTCCGTCTCGACCCCGTCCTTCGCGACCTCGTCGAGCACGGCCCTGACCAGCGCTGCCGTGTTACCGTCCTCGCGCATGGAGCCCGATATGCCCAGTACCTGCATGCCAGATGGATAACCGTCCCGGCTGATAAAGAGTGTGCCGGTGCGGGACGGCTACCGCCACGTCCCGGGCGGGCAGCGAAGCTCGAACCGGGCCCCGATGCCCAGGGTACCGGTCTCCCGGATCTCGATCCCGGTGATCGAGAGGATCTGGGTCGTGAGGTAGAGCCCGAGGCCGGTGTTCTTCCCATGGCCCTTGTAGAAGATCAGCTCCTTCTCGTCGCGGGGGATCCCGCCGCCGTCGTCCTCGTACGCGATGACGAGAGCCTCCCCGTCCCTGCGCGACGAGACCCGGATCCGCGAGACGTTCTCGCCGTACCGGATGGAGTTGTCCACCAGGTTCGAGAAGACCCTGCGGAGGAGGGGGTCGGCCAGCACCTCGCGGTCGCCGGTCTCGATCCCGATCCGCACGTCGCCGACCTGGACCTCATCGAGGGCCCCGCGGACCACCTCGTCGACCCGCTGCCACTCAGGGGCCTCGGACCCGAGGCGCTCGTAATCGGCCGCGAACGTGAGGATCTCCTCCATGGACTTTGCCGCCTCGGCGATCAGCCGGCGGTAGCGCGCGCGCCGCTCCGGGTCCGTCTCCCGTTCGGCCATGCGCACGTACCCCTGGAGCCCCATCAGCCGGTTCCGCAGGTCGTGCCGGGTCACGTTCGAGATCAGGGCGAGCTTGTCGTTGGCCAGCCGGAGCGCCTTCTCGTGCCGGACATGGTCCGTGATCTCCGTCGCGAGGTGGACCACGCGCTCGAGCTGCCCGTCCGTGTCGTAGATGGGCGTGCAGCTGACCAGGTACGTCCCGTCGATCGCGTCGATCGTCGACTCGACCGGGTCTCGCGGGCTCCCGGACTCGAGGAGCCGCGAGAACGGGCAGCCCTCGGGCGGGTCCTGCGTGCCGTGGAAGATCCCGGGGCAGTAACGGCCGATCATCTCGTCGGCCCCGAGGCCGGCAGCTCGCGCCGCGGCCCGGTTCACCGAGAGGATCCGCTGGTCGGGCCCCAGGATCATCAGCGGCTGGCCGATCGCCTGGAAGACGGTCTCCCACCGGCGGCAGAGCTGCCGGAGCTCCTCCTCGAGCGAGAGCCGCTCGGCGATCACGGTGTACTGGACGACGACCCGTCCCTGGCCGATCGAGAAGGCCTGGATCTCGTACGCGCTCGCCATCCGGCGGTCCCGGTAGGTGACCAGGTCGGCGTTCCAGGGCTCGCCGGTACGGGCCACCTCGCCCAGGCGATCCGGGATCTCGGTCTCGAGGAACCCGGGGAAGATATCCCCGAGGGTCCGGCCGGCGACGGCGGCATGGTCGATCCTGTAGATCCGGTCCGCCGCTGGGTTGGCGTCGAGGAGGACCAGCTCCCCGTCATCCCTCAGTTCGAAGAGCTGGAGGGCCGTGGGAAGGACCGCGACGATCAGGCGGGCCCGCTCGCCCTCTCCGGCCGGGCCGGGCCGGGCGACCTGCCGGCAGGCTCGGGCCACCGCCTCGTGACGTGTCCCGGTGCCTGCATCCTCTCTGAAGGCGAGCTCGCCCCGGCTCCCGAAGGCCTCGATGGTGGCCGTCCCGTCCTCCCACTCGGTACAGAGGACGAAGGGAAGGTCGGGACGACGCCGCTGGCACTCGCGGAGGAGCGCGACGCCGTCCATGCCGGGCAACCGGGCGACCGAGACGACCACGTCGACCGGAACCCGCTCCACCAGGACAAGGGCGTCCGGCCCGGAACGGGCGATGAGTGTCCGGAACTGGCCGGACTGCTCCAGGTGCTGCTGCAGACGACCGGCGCGTCCGGGCTCATCATCGACGTACAGGACCGAGATCATCGCTGGGGGGTGCGCCTCTACACCTGCCTCTCTTCAGTCGTCTTCATCAGTGACAATAGCCTTTTCGAAATTATCTTAAAAAAGGGCCGTGATCGGGGCAAGGCCGACCGCGCGGAACGCCGCCGCGACCTCGTCGAGCGGGTCCCGGGCCCGGTACGCGAGGTGCGAGCCGCACCGGCAGTCGGTCGCGCCGAAGCCCGCGACCATATCGCCCCCGATGTTCCGGGCGAGCGCGCACTCGAGCCGGTCCGGGGTCGTGGCCGTTATCGCCGCCACGAGCCTGAACCGGGGGTCGAGGAGGAGCGTGTCGACGTGCCAGTGCGCCGGCCGGTCCCGCTCCCGGGCGAGGCGCCGGTGGCGCTCGACCCGCGAGAGCCCACCGGGACCGAGGGCGGAGCCGATGTAGAGGTGGTAACCGGGACGGAACGCCACGTCGCCGAGATGCCCGACCCCGAGGACCGCTGCGGGATTGCGGAGGACGAGGCAGTAGACGCCGGGCTCCATCCTCAGAGCCGCCGAATCAGCGACGCTGCGGCCCGGATGTGACCCGTGCCGCCCTCCTCGGCGGGAAAGCCGTGGCCCGGGTAGAGCCCGCGGACCTCGAGTTCCCCGAGCCTGTCGAGCGACCGCGCGAGGGCCTCGCGTGAGCCGCCGAGAAAGTCGTACCTGCCGAAGCAGCCGTCCGAGAAGACCGTGTCACCGGAGACGAGGTCACACGAGACCGGGTCGTAGAGACAGCACGAGCCGGGGGTATGGCCCGGGGTGTGGAGGACGCGGAACTCGCCGACCTCGTCGCCTTCCCTGAGGAGCAGGTCGGGGATGACCCCCGGCGGGCGGGCGCCGAAGTGGAGCGAGAGCGACCGGTGGTCGTCCACGAGGGCCGGGGCGTCCTCCTCGTGGATGGCGACCCGGGCATCGCAGAGATGGGCGAGCTCGCGGACGTAGGCCGTGTGGTCGTGGTGGCCGTGGGTCAGGACGATCAGCTCGATCTCGTCGCGATAGGGCTCGACCGCCGTGGGCGAGACGCCCGCGTCCACGAGCAGGCTGCCGGCGATGTACGCGTTCGCGTACATGCCGTGCCCGGGAATCCATCGGATCGGCATACAAACCAGATATAACGACTGTTCGCCATATGGTGTTTATGCACGGCCTGATCGAGGAGTGTCTCCGCTCCGTGCCCGAGGTGGCCCACGCGATCGCGCGCGACGAAGACCTCGTCGCACGCCGCGTCGCCCGGGCCATCGCCCGCGGCCGTATCGTGGTCCCGGCCAACCCGCGACGCGAGCACCGGCTCTGCGCTGTCGGCGAGGGGTGCCGGGTCAAGGTGAACGTGAACATCGGCACCTCGGGAGCCCGCTGCGACCCGGCGGCGGAGCTCGAGAAGGCCCGTGCCGCCCTCGCCGAGGGGGCCGACGCGCTGATGGATCTCTCGACCGCCGGCGACCTCCCGGCGATCCGCGCTTCCATCCTCGCGCTCGACGTCCCCGTGGGGACGGTGCCGGTCTACGAGGCGGTGCGCCGGGCCGGGAACGCGGCCGACGTGGACGCCGACCTGCTCTTCCGCGTCATACGCGAGCACTGCCGCGACGGCGTGGACTTCCTGACCCTCCACTGCGGCGTGAACCGCGAGACCTACGCCGCCCTCGTCGACGACCCGCGCGTGATGGGCGTAGTCTCGCGCGGCGGGGCGTTCCACACGGTGATGATGGCCGAGCGGGGCGAGGAGAACCCGCTCTTCGCGGAGTTCGATTACCTCTGCGAGATCCTCCGCGAGCACGGCGTGGTCGCATCCCTCGGCGACGGGATGCGCCCCGGCTCGCTCGCGGACGCCGAGCGGCTGGCGAAGGCGACGGAGTACCTCACCCTCGCCCGGCTCGCGAAGCGCGCGCTCGCCGCCGGGGTCGAGCGGATGATCGAGGGGCCGGGCCACCTCCCCCTCGACCAGGTCGGATGCAACGTCCGGATGCTCAAGGAGCTCTGCGACGACGCGCCCCTCTACCTCCTCGGCCCGCTCGTGACCGACCTGGCGGCGGGGTACGACCACGTGGTCGGCGCGATCGGCGGGGCCGTCGCCTGCCAGCACGGGGCCGACTTCCTCTGCATGGTCTCGCCGGCAGAGCACCTGGCCCTGCCCGACCGGGACGACATCGTCGAGGGGACGCGGGTGGCCCGGCTCGCCGCGCACGTGGGGACGCTCTCGCGGCGGCCCGGCTCGGGCGCGGCCCACCGCGAGGACGCGATGGCGCACGCGCGCCGCCGGCTCGACTGGGACGAGCAGTACCGGCTCGCCCTCTTTCCCGAACACGCCCGGCGGATCCACGACCGGGACGGGGCGCTCGAGACCTGCTCGATGTGCGGCGACCTCTGCGCCCTTCGACTCGCCGGCGACCTGCTGCCGCCGCGCGAACCCGACGACGACGCATGATGTAAATCCGCTCCGCGACCACCTAATACCATGGAGTCCCCCTGGATCCTCATCTGTCTCCTCGCCGCCCTCGCGGCCGCCGGCACCGCGGGGTGCCTCTCCCCGTCGTCACCGGACGGGGAGCCGTTCCTCCCGGCGACGGGCACGACGTCCGCGGACGCGGACCCGGCAGCGGTCCTCGCCCGGCTCGCGGCCGACGTGAACACGACCCTCGAGGAGATCGACCGGAACGTCGCCGATACCGCCAGCACGCTCGGCTCGACCGGGCTCTCGGGCCAGGAGGCTAACGCCACGCTCGCCCGCCTCGCGGCCGCATCGCCGCACATCGCCGACGCGGTGACGATCACGCCCGACGGACGGATCGCGGCCGCGATGCCCGCGGAGTACGGCGGAGCCGTCGGGGCGGACGTCTCGGGCCAGCCCCACGTCCAGCGCGGCCTGGCGGAGCGCCGGCCCCTGATGTCGGAGGTCTTGCGCGCCGTCGAGGGGTTCGACGCGGTCACGGTCCAGCACCCGGTCCTGGCAGGCGACGGGACGGTGCTCGGGCTCGTCTCGGCCATCGTGGAGCCCGACCTGCTCCTCGCGGACCGGTCGGACCGGGCGATCGCGGGGACCCCGTTCACGGCCTGGGCGATGGCACCCGACGGGCGGCTGATCTACGACGCGGACCCGGCGCGGATCGGCCGGAACGTGATCACCGACCCGGCATACGCGGGCTTCCCCGAGTTCACCGCATTCGCCCGGCGGATCGCGACCGAGCCGTCGGGGAACGGGTCGTACACGCTCAGCCCGCCCGGCGGCGCGACGGTGCGCCAGGAGGCGGTCTGGGCGACGGCCGGGCTCCACGGAACGGCGTGGCGGGTCGTCGTGGTGCGCGCGGCCTGACGGATCAGCCGGCGCTTTCCCCGGGACGACGGCGGTCGCTCCATCACGCGGTGGACGGGCCCGTCTCCCCGATGGACTCCCACATCGCCGCGCGCAGCGCGCGGTCCCGCGGGTCCTCGAGCCGGAACTGCATCTGGTTCGGGATATACGCATACCCGATCCGGGTCTCGGGATCGGCGAACCCGAACGACCCGCCCGACCCCGGGGAGCCGAACGCGCCCGGGTGGCCGAAAGGATTGGCCGGGCTTGGCTTCATGAAGCCGAGGGAGAACCGCACCTCCACCGTCAGGCACGCGTCCCGGAACCCGTGTGCCGGTGGAACCGGCGGCGCCATCAGCTCCTGGAGCGTCTCCTCGCCGAGCCCGAGCCGCGGCCCCCCGTTCGCGAACTCCCCGTATGCCCCGGCCAGGCCCCGTGCCGTCCCGACGCCTCCGCCGGCCGGCACCTCGAGCTCGCGGGCGTAGATGTTTTCCGGGTCCGCCTCGGGCAGCTCCGAACCCCGCAGGCACCGGCGGAAGCGCGACCGGGGGTTCATCGCGGCCAGCACGAGCGAGAGCGGCATGGCCTGGAGCATCGCCACCATGCCCTGCGGCCGTTCGAGCGGGGCCAGCCTCGAGTTCGGGACCTCGCGGGGAAGGCCGATGTAGAACTCGAGCCCGAGCGGGCTGGCGATCTCGTCCTGGAAGAACCGCCCGAGCGTCCGGTGCAGGGGATCGACCCGTCGGAGGAGCTCGCCCTCGTAGAACCCGAGGGTGATGCCGTGGTAGGCCTGGCGCTCCCCGGGCTCCCAGGCCGGCCGCTGCCGCGCGAGGACGGCCGCCAGCCGGTCCGGGTCGGCGACGAGGGCACGGTCGATCGGCTCGTCGAGCACGTACAGGCCGGCCTGGTGGGCGAGCAGCTGCCGGACCGTGATCTTTTCCTTGCCGTTCTGGCCGAACTCGGGCCAGTAGGCGCGGACCGGCTCGTTATAGCCGTACAGCCCGCGCGAGTGCGCGAGCGCCATCGCGAGGCCGGCCGCGCCCTTCGTCGAGGAGTAGACCAGGGCCATCGTTCCCGCCTCCCAGGGCTCGCCCGTCGCCCTGTTCCGGACGCCGCCCCAGAGGTCGACGACCTTCTCCCCCCGATGGTAGACGCAGCAGGCAGCGCCGAGCTCGCCCCGGTGCCTGAAGTTCTCCAGGAACGCGTCCCGCACGGCCTCGAACCCGGGCCCGACCGATCCTCCCACGCTCGATTGGTCCATCGTACCGTCGACCTCCCCCTCGCTCCGCCGGCCGGCGGCGGTGCCGATGCGCGGCGGCATAGAACGTACGCACGGACTCCGACCCCCCATCTCTTAAGGCATGCGATCCTCGACGCCGCGCCGGCGGGGGCCTGCCCGGGCTCCTTTTCCCATTTCGCCGTGCTACGAAACCTGCTTTCGAAAGATTTAACGGATCGTATGTGAATCCACCCTAATCGCGCGTGGAGTAACAGACCCACTTTCGTGGCCCTCGTGGCCGGGCGCCATGCCAATCCTCCGCGCGGGATGAAACCCGTGAAACCTACAACTGCCGCTTCCGGAGCGGAGCGGTCCGAGGAAGGATCATGCATCACGCATCACGACCCGTACACGGGCGCTTGAGCGCCCTCGCGCCGGTGGCGATCCTGCTGCTGGCGCTCTGCCTGCTCGCCGGAGGCGCGCAGGCCGCGACCGACCCGATCACCACGTCCGCGACGGTCGCGGCGACCTCCCTGGCCACCAGCGCTGCCGGGAGCCCTGCCGCTCCGGCGGGGTACGAGACGCCGATAGTTGTCCACAGCGCCGACCAGGTCGCGCCGGGGATCTTCGCTGACCGCATCGTCTGGCAGGACTGGCGGAACAACGCGATAGGCGAGGCCTTATGGGACATCTACTCCTACGACATGGCCTCACGCCTCGAACTGCCCGAGGGCGCCTCGATCCAGTCGGGCACCAAGGTCGTTCCCGACGACACCGACGCGGCGATCTCCGGCCGTGGGATCTTCTGGATCTTCGCCGGCTCCTCCGACGCCGACATCAACAACCAGATCATGGGCCGGACCCTCGCCGGCGAGCCGATCAACATCACCTACCCTTCGGGAAGCGGGTACACGGACTTCTCGGACCTGGCCGCCGACGCGGACCAGCTGGTCTTCGTCTTCTACAACGGCTATCAGTACCGCCTGGTGCGGTACCTGGCGACCACGGATCAGTACTATTACGACAGGGAGACGGCGAACGAGATCCGTTCGCCCGCCATCAGCGGCGAGACCGTCGTCTGGCAGGAGTACGACGGCAACGACTGGAATGTCTGGGCCGTCGTCCCCGGCCACGGTTCGCCCATCGCGCTCGCGAACGACCCGGGCGACCAGGTCTCGCCCGCGGTCGACGGGACCCGCGTGGTCTGGGCCGATAACCGGAGCGGCGACTGGGACCTCTGGACCGCCGACCTCTCGCAGCAGGACCCCGTCGGCGTCCCCTTTCTCGTCGCGCCCGGCGACCAGATGAACCCGGCCATCAGCGGCGACCGCGTGGTCTGGCAGGACAACCGGGGCGGCGACTGGGACGTCTGGCTCGGCTCGATCGCGGACTCGTCCGGAGCCCCGATCGCCGACGCGGCCGGCGACCAGGAAGCCCCGATGGTCGACGGCGACCGGGTCGTCTGGCAGGACCACCGGGACGGTAACTGGGACATCTACATGTTCACCGTCTCGCCGACGGGCCCGGAGCCTGTGCCGACGCCGGCCCCGATCGTGATCACGGCGCCCGGGACGTACCTGGTCGCGGCTGACGGCTGGGACGGCACGGCCACGCCCATCGAGATCCGCGCCTCGGACGTCGTCCTTGACGGCCGCAACCGCACCATCGACGGGACGGGGCGATCCGGCAGCTGCGGCGTCCTGGTCTCGGGCGCCGGCACCCTCTCGAACGTGGTCGTGCGGAACCTCCGTCTGACCAACTGGGAGACCGGCATCCGCATTGCGAACGCCACCAGCTCGACGATCGAGGGGTGTGACGTCGCGCACAACCGCGTCGGCGTCGCGCTCGGGGACACGCAGTCCGTCTCGGTCCGCGACAGCCGCATCCACGCGAACGACGATACCGGGGTCCAGGTCGCCCGCTCCACGGATGCGACCGTCTCCGACAACGACATCATCGGGACCGGCGACGGCTTCCAGTACTTCTTCTCCACGACCATGGATATTGGCACCTTCGCCGTCGTCGTCGGCGAGTCGGAGGAGACCACCATCACCGGCAACGACCTCGGCGGCGAGTTTGGGAGCCTGGCCATCGCGAGCTCGGACACGACCCGGGTGACAGCAAACCGGCTCACGGGGAGGTGGGTCGGGGTCTATTCGCTCTCCCGGAGTGAAGGCGGCCTGATCGCCAACAACCTCTTCCGGAACTTCGACAACCTCTACGGCGCGCCGGGGAACGCGAGCTGGAACACGACCCCGTCGCCGGGGCCGAACATCGTCGGCGGACCCGCGATCGGTGGGAACTTCTGGGCGGACCTCGACGGCACGGGGTTCTCCGAGACCGGCGTCGACGCGAACCGCGACGGGTTCGTCGATTCCCCGTACGACCACGAGTGGGGCGGGACGGACTTCCTGCCGCTCGCGGTCTGGAGCGGGCCGGCGCCGGGACCGACGCCGTACAAACCGCACACCGTGCCGGGCCGGATCGAGGGCGAGGACTACGACCTCGGCGGCGAGGGCGTCGCGTACCACGACACAACCCCCGGCAACTCCGGCGGCGCGTACCGTAGCGACGATGTCGACATCGAGAGGACGGCCGGTCTCGTCACGCCGAACGTCGGCTGGATCCGGGACGGCGAGTTCCTGACCTACACCGTGAACGTCACCCAGGCCGGCTCGTACCTGATGACCGTCCGGGTGGCCAGCCCCAACAGCGGCCGGAC